>Ga0209290_1001183_pt1 | contig 13645 bp, 9 predicted proteins | sample EN1Hudsemesocosm_2_FD_184632 | JGI IMG/M metagenome (GOLD analysis project Ga0209290, IMG submission 184632) | Methane-oxidizing microbial communities from mesocosms in the Hudson Canyon - EN10B Hudson Canyon (SPAdes) (version 2) | ecosystem: Environmental > Aquatic > Marine > Cold seeps | place... | reverse complement strand
CGATGTATTTGAAATCGATGTATTTGAAATCGATGTATTTGAAATCGATGTATTTGAAAGCAACGTAAGAGAATAATTATGGCTAAGTTAGACAATTGGGAATATGAGCACCTTTCGAGGATTCAGTCTTTATTAATTGGGCACGGTGCATTGATCATATTGATCGCGCTTGCAGCGGGTATAATGCTAGGTTTTTCTCTAGTTGAAGGCATCAGGTTATGGCCGATACTGGATCTTAGTGTGGAGATCCCAGGGTCGGAGCGCGGTTGGAAGGCAGCGCATACTGGTGGCATAATGAATGGCATAATGATTATTGTCGTTGCGATTAGCCTAGCGCGCATTCGGCTAACGACCAAGCAGGTAAAATGGGTTTATTGGTTGTTTGTATGCACTGCCTGGGGCAATACTATTTTCTATTGGTTTGGTAATTTTTCAACGAATAGAGGATTATCGGTTACGGCGACCCGATTTGGTGAAGGTGATGTATACGGTGCTATCGCCTACTTAATCGTTACGCCAGTCATGGTGTTAACTGTTATGGGTTGCTGGATTTTGATGAGAGAAGGGTTTCGCGGTGCGAGGAACGCACCTTGATGAATGGAGTGCTTAAATAAAAAAATAAGGTAAATCATTTGAATATCACTGACATAACATTGCTGAGTACAAAGCTTGTTCCTCAAAGGACACGCGTTAAACTAATTGAGCGACCTAGACTTGTTTCTTTGCTAGACCGCCAAGGTTTAAACCCTAAGTTAACGGTTGTTTTCGGGCCAGCAGGATACGGTAAATCAACCTTAATCACGCAATATATTCAAAGTGATTCAGAGACACTTTCCGCCTGGTACAGTTTGGATGATGGGGATAACAATCTTGATGTTTTTACCCAATATTTTTTAGCCGCTTATGATTCGCTTACAAAATCTGAAGTGGCGAAACTGCAGCCGGTTACTTACAAAAAAAGCCCCAGTGCAAATCCCAAAGCGCGTTTTGCGCAACTGTTCAACGAGATCGTTGCAGGTGCCGGTAATGTTCGATTTATCTTAGATGATTTTCATCTCATCACAAATAGTCGTGTACGGGAATTTGTCGAGTGGATATTGAAGTCAATGCCTGAACAAATGTCTTTGGTCCTGACTAGTCGAGAGAAACCTAAGCTTGAATGCATGGCGGAGCTCGCAGTACAAGGAAATCTAGTAGAAGTTGCGGCTAAACAACTCAAGCTATCCTTAGAGGAAACCGAGAATTTCCTGTCATCAGACAAAACCGTTCAGCTTGACAATCAAGCTGTAAATGTTCTTTATCAACGTACGGAAGGATGGGTTGCCGCCACACAATTAGCGCTGCATGCTTTGCAAGATCAAAAGAATCAAAAGGAATTTGTCGCTAAGTTCTCTGGCTCCGATAAAGATATTGTCAGCTATTTAGGTTCGATGGTATTGAGCCAGCAAAGTGAAGAAGTACAGCAGTTTTTTTTATATACCTCCGTACTGAAACGATTAAATGCTTCGCTATGTGAAATGGTGACGGGGAATCCAAATGCCGAGCTTCTGCTCGACCAGATAAGCAATGATGGCCTGTTTTTGTTTGAGTTGGATCGAGAGCGAGAATGGTTCCGCTATCATCACCTGTTTGGTGAGTTTCTACTTTCGAGGTTCAAGGCTCTCGAGTCGGATCAATTTAAAGAAACCGCCCTAAAAGCCGCAAATTGGTGTTTAGAGCAAGAAGATATACATGAAGCCATCGACTATTACTTGATGGCCGATCACTTCGAAATAGCCGTTAAGTTAATGGTTGAAAATGTCTCTCAGCTAGTTCAGTACCAAGGCCATCACGAGATATTGTTAAGTTGGATAGATAAGCTTCCAGTGCAATACGTTAGAGCAGAGCCCAGTATTTCAATTTGTTTTGCGTGGTCACTTGTATTCACTAGAAATCTTGAACAAGTTGAAAGTGTTCTTAATCAAATACAGGGCGATCACGCTCCAAACCAAGGTGAGTGTTTGTCTTTACCTGAAAGCGATTGGGTGCAATGTAGTATCGAAATGCTCAGTGCTGGGCACGATACCATGTGCGGTCGGGCATTAGATGCTCAGCAAAAGACTGCGAATTGGCTAAAAAAATGGCCTAAGGCATCCGCATTTGAAAAAGGGACTGTGTTAGCCATACACGGCGCAAGTTGTATACAAACACTGGACTTCAAAACAGCTAGAAAAGTGCTCCGAGATGCGAAGCGCGAGTTTAGTTCTTGTGACGCTGTATACGGTGTATCTTGGTCGAGTTTTATGTATGCGTTAGTGCTGATCAGACAAGGGCAGATCAGAGAAAGTAAACACTTGCTGGAGGCTTCTTTGAGTGAAGCAAATCAGACTATGGGGGAGCATAGTCTGGCCAGTGCGTTACTTAGTCTAGGGCTTGGTTATGCCTGCTACGTGATGAACAACCTAGAAGAAGCGAATCTCCATATAGACAAAGGGTTTTTATCGATTGAAGAGCACGGCCACGTAGAAACAGTACACATTGCTTTCTTAACCAAATCGAATTTGCTGTTGCGAGACGGCAAAACCAGTGACTCGATGTCGATACTGTATGACGCAGAGAATTTTGGTCGAAGGCTGCATTTGTCTCATTATGATACCGCGATTGCTGTTGAACGTATTCGAAGGTTACTTGTTGAGGGCAAATCGGATGAGGCTAATGGGCTATCTGTCGAATATGGTTATAGTGACCTTGAATGCAAGCAAAAAAATTACACCGCTTACGAAAGAATTTTGATAGAGGTACTCGGCGTAAGATTTCTCCTCGCAAATAGGACGTACGATGAAACTATTTCGACGTCTTCATATCTGATTGAGCGTTGCCGAAGAAATGGGATTGTATTGGAGAGTGTTAGCCTCTCCATTATTCAAGTAAGAGCCTATTTTGATATAGGCCAGGTAAACAAGTCATACCGTTTATTGAACAAGCTAATTGAGTCCTCAGCGACTGAAAAGTTAATGAGTGTTTTTTTGGAAGAGCAAACTTATCTTGCTCCGCTCTGGCCAGACTTTTTTAAGCGCTATGACGACAATCGCAGCGTTGAACAAAACAGTTCTGTCGCTATGTTTGTCGATGAGCTAAGGAGGGAACTGGACTTTAAGAAAAGGTTTCCGGTAGAAAAGAAGTCCGAACCAGACAAACAGTCTGTCGTAGAAGAAATCTTATCCAAAAAAGAACGCGAAATTCTTAAATATCTTGATCAAGGTTTGTCCAACAAAGAGCTGGCAAGCACATTGTTTGTATCGGTTTCTACTATCAAGTGGCACCTTACACATATTTATTCAAAGTTGGGTGTTAAGAATAGAGTAGAAGCGATCAAAGCATTCCAGCGCGAAGAATAAAATGCTCACCTGTTCTTCATCTTTAAATATCGCACTGAGGCCTCAAAGGTTTGGGGGCTCTTTTGTGTTGCCACCATAGTTTGGCTATCATGCTCAAAATACCAATACCTGCACCAATAGAACCTTTTAGTGTGCCACTTATTTTAGATACGCCAATTCTTACTCGAGTATCGACCGCTTTTTCTACTGTGGTGAAGTTATGCATAATCATTTTTATTTGCATTTCTACCGTCCAGCCAAACGTGTGATCTAACATATTAATCTGTTGCAGGGCAGGGTAGCTAATGGCCCTAAATGGCCCTAAGTCGGTGACTTGTTGTTTCCAAATCCATTTAATGAGTAAACTCGCCACCCAGTTTCCTGCCATTTGCGGGCCTGTTAATGCACCAGGCTCTCTTTTTCCCAATACTCGGGAGCCAATCACCATATCCGCTCCGGTGATCATCTCCGCTAATAAATCAAGACATTGCTCTGCTTTAAAAGCATGATCACCATCAACAAATAACACAATATCGCAACTTTTAGGCAAGGCTTTCATCGCTGTTAAACAAGCAATACCGTAACCCGCAGAGGCCTGATATACGACTGTAGCACCGGCAGTTCTGGCTGTTTCAGCGGTTAGGTCTTTTGAGCCGTTATCGCAAACAATAATTTCATCAATGACGGGCGTATTAATAAAGCGCAGTTTTTTTAAGGCGCCTACGACTAAAGCAATTGAAGGTTGTTCATCCTTAGCGGGAATGATTACGCAAACTCTCTTATTAAAATACATATGGTTATAGCCTCTGTTTCAATTCAAACTCAGACACTATTATTCAAGATAGATCTTACGCACTTATCACGTAGTTATAACATATTGATCATTTTAGTAATTGACTGAACCTACCGGTTTTCAAAGCCAATCAGCATCAGTTCTCACAGAGTTATCACTAAATAATCCCAAATATCACGTCAGTATTCTGAATTTATCAACTTTGTTGCATCCGCTTGAATATAGACTTTTCAATAACTTAGGATGAATAACATCAAGCAAGGCCAAACATAATTCAAGGTCAATAACACAAATCAGCTAAGAGGTATTTATGGTAAATTTTTCTCATGTTCATCGTGCAGCAACTACTTTTATTTTGGTAGGCGTCTGTGGTTCTCAAACAGTTTACGCGGGTGCATGGGTGCCTTCTGAAGGTGAAGGGTATAGCAAAATAGCTGTTTCAAATTATGAGGCAGATAAGAGCTTTAGTGAAAAGAAGACCGGATCAAAATTTGAAGGACAAAACACGTCTTACTATGGGGAATATGGGCTGGGTAATGACCTAGCGGTTTTCGGAACTCTGCTTTATCAAGATCTAGAACAAACTGATGAACTGGGCGCCACAACAAGTTCCAAAGGTTTTGGTGATACCGAACTTGGTATTCGTTATCAGTGGTTTTCAGATAGTTATGTTCTATCCAGTTCTTTGCTTTTTAAAACGCCCTCGCTTTATGACGAAGGTGATGAACTACCACGTGGTAATGGCCAAGAAGATTATGAATTTAAAATGTTGCTTGGCAAAAGTCTGCATGAGTACGGCTACTTCGGCGTTGAGCTGGGCTACCGTTTTCGCACGGATGAACCCTCTGATGAAATCAGGTATCTACTTGAGTATGGTTTTTCAGCTAACGACAACCTCTATTTTCGTACAAAACTAGACGGTATTAAAAGTGCCGGTAATGCAGACAAGGTTGCCGCCTCTACGAGTAGTTTAGTCGCCAATCTTTCTGCTACCCCTGAATATGACCTAGGAAAACTTGAGCTAACAGCGGGTTGGCAATTTGGTAAACCTCGCCCACGTTCAGAGGTTCGTTGGGGGATGGAATTAACCTATAACAAAGACCTCTATGGCGCTCACACTTTAAAAGGTGACGGGGTGCAAATTGGTTTAACCGCATCTTTTTAACGTTGACCCTTTGTCATCCCACTAAATAATTATCCTAAAGAGTTCATGTCATGACGAGTCTCAGCATCTTAATCTTAATCGTACATTACGGCCTGGTAGGCATATTATGTCTATTTGGCCTGCATCGCCTATCGATGGTATTCAGGTGGTTTGGCGCTCGTCATTATAAGCCCTTAAACACTCAGCCCTTCAAGAAACTACCAAAAATTACCGTACAAATTCCTTTGTACAATGAGCGCTTAGTAGCCAGCCGTATTGTTGATGCCGTTGCGGCTTTTGACTACCCGTCGACACAGCTACAAGTACAAATTGTTGATGATTCAACAGACGAAACTAGCCAGATTATTTCAGAACGAGTGCGTCACTATCAGCATAAAGGGGTCAATATTCAACACCTGCAACGTACGGTTCGTACCGGGTTTAAAGCAGGCGCTCTGAAAGAAGCCATGAAGCAAGCGACCGGCGAGTATATCGCTATTTTTGATGCTGACTTTATTCCTGAGCCAACGCTGCTCAAAGAGACTATTCACCACTTCAACGAACCCAACATGGGCATGATCCAGTTTCGCTGGTTACACCTGAACCGTAACAGCAGTAGTTTAACCAAAGCTCAGGCGATGATGTTGGATTCCCATTTCAGTTTAGAGCAACAGGTGCGCTGTAGTAGTGGTTTGTTTTTCAATTTTAACGGCACCGCCGGTATGTGGCGTACCGAAGCAATTATTGATGCAGGTAACTGGAGCGCAGACACCTTAACAGAAGACCTGGATTTAAGTTACCGTGCCCAACTCAAAGGTTGGGAAATGCGCTACCTCAATCACCAAGGCTGTGCCGGTGAACTACCTGCTGATATGGCAGCTTTTAAAAGCCAGCAACATCGCTGGGCGAAAGGCGGTGTGCAGGTAATGAAAAAAATGTTAGGCACTGTTTGGCGTTCAAAATTTAGTTTTAAGCATAAAGTAGAAGCAAGCTTTCACCTATCAAATAATCTGGCTTACTTGGTCATGATGATTGACTCCGTTTGTCTGCTTTTACCCAGTTTATTTGCACGAGAATACCTACAGATCGAAACCATACTTTGGATCGACCTCCCTATGTTATTGCTCGCTTCTGCCTCTCACTTAATTTACCTGTTCTTTGGTCAAGTCGCCCTAGGGCACTCCAAAACTGCCGCAATTTTTAAATTGCCACGATTACTATTGATAGGTATTCAGTTGGCTAATAACAATGCTAAAGCCGGTATCGAAGCTTTGAGAGGACAGGAAAGCGAGTTCGTGCGCACCCCTAAAAGTGGTGAACATCTTAATTCAAAACAGAACCCGGTCACTCATAGCGCAGGGGCTGAATCCTTAGGTTTGAGTTTCTATCAAGCTGTTACACCAAAAGGGGTGGCTTTCGAGTTGATGTTAGCGTCAGTATTTTTGTTGGTCGCGATCTGGGCGGTGTTTAATCAAGAGTGGTTAATGCTACCGGTATTATTGTTTTTGATGCTGGGGTTTACCGCGACCGCTGCTGAGAGTTTTATCACTCAAATCAAAGCAAACAAAACGCTTAACTGAAGGGGTAAATAAGCCAAAATGTTTACTTTATTCAACAAACGGGCGCGTTTTATTAGCTTGCTACTATTTTTTGTGTGCATCTCGTTTAGCTATTTAATGGTTGATGTGCACCAAGATAACAGTGCCTTTTTTTCACCTTCGCAACTGGGACTCTTAACGCTGTTTCAGTATAGTTTTGCTGCAATTTTGATGCTGATAGTTTGGTATCAATTTAACCAACAAGCTAAGGGTAGTGAATCGACTATAGCCATACGTCACGTGTTGTGGGTGGCTATTTTAGCTAGGGTAATACTTTTACCTCTGCCGTCTTACACTTCAAACGATATGAGTCGCTACCTGTTTGATGGGCAGATTGTACTAAATGGTCTGGATCCATATCGAGTCACGCATGAAGCTCCGGTTTTACAGGCACAACGAGCATTGTGGAATCCTCCAGCAGAGCAGGCCAAATATGTCACTATTTATCCGCCCGTCGCGCTAGTTCTCTATACCAGCAGTGCCGCTTTTGGCCATATCTGGGGACCTTTTTTTTGGAAGTTTCTATTAACCTTGGCCAGCATCGGTACCCTTTGGCTGGGTTATCTATTATTAAAACAAGCGAATAAACTCCAGCATTTACCCTTGCTTGCACTGTCTCCTTTACTGATATTAGAGGCGGGCGTGGGGGCGCATATCGACACGTTCTCAACCTTGGCTGTTTGTGCTGCACTTTGGGCCTGGCAAAATAATCGTGCCTGCTTATGTGGTTTTTTTATCGGGCTGGGTGTACTGCTTAAACTAACCCCAATATTGCTACTAGGGCCTTTGTTTTTTGCTTTTAAAGCCGGGGCACCCAAAAAACAAAGCCGCTGTGATAAAGGCGGTTGGCATCAGCTCTCTTTGGTCATTGGGTTTAGAATGGGCTTTAGCGCAGTCGTTACGATTAGTAGTGTGTATTTGGTGACTATTTTAAGCGGGTTTCAAGCAATTGGTAGTCTTCAGGTTTTTTTCCAAAAGTGGCGTTTTGGCTCGCCACTGTTTAGTGCATTAGAAGCCTTTCTGAACGATCAGCAACTGTTAGTCACCGCACTTGCCTTGATTGCCTTAGGCCTGTTCGTTATTGCTATTATTAGCTGGGTTCAATTTCTACGAAATCGGAGCCTATATAAACATGATTCCTTTGTGCCGTTATTTCAATGGGTCTTAGCCCTGCCATTATTTATAAGCCCGGTGGTATTTCCATGGTACTTGATGCCATTTGTTCCATTGCTAGCCCTTTCACCCAATATTTGGCTGTTAGCATGGACCTGTTTATTGCCATTTACCTACGAGGTGCTGGGGCCTTTTGCCAGTCAGTATGTATGGTTGCCAGCCGTCTGGCCACTAATCGCGGTAGCTTGCGGTGTTGTACTGGGTATTTTTCTACCCCTGATACAAAAAACTATTTTCAAACACAACCATTCTTCCAGTCACACTACAGATGTCAGAACAAGCATTAACACACTGCCCCCAAACCACTTGGAATCAACCACATGATCGGATTAGTTCAAAAATATAACCATTGGTTACACGGACAATGGCCAGCAGGTATTCCCGAAAAACTGCCACTGATTAATAGCGATGGGACTACCGCCTTGACTGGTGCATATGTCGTTGGTGATCTTACCGGTGTTCCACTACTAAAACTGTCAGCAGACTCCGGCGCAAAAGCTGTAAAACATATCGTCGATGACGATAATTTTATCAAGCGAACACCCCTAATGGGCACTTATGACTTAGTCATCATTGGCGGTGGTGTTAGCGGTTATGCCGCAGCACTGGAAGCAAAAGCGAACAATTTGATTTTTTTACTCCTAGAAGCAAGTGAACCTTTCTCGACAATTGGAAATTTTCCAAAAGGAAAACCGATATTTACCTACCCAAAAAAGATGGTGCCAGAAGGTCAAATCACCTTTGATGAGTCGGACCTAACTGATATCCATACCCAGGGTGATTGTCAACCGAATAAAGAGAGTTTGCTGCAGATGTTGCAGGCAAAAGTAGCCAATGGAGGTATTCAACATCAAATCGCACGCGCTTCACATGTTGAACGAAAAGCCGGTTTGATGCAGGTTGTTTTGGGCCAAGACGAAGCACCTATCAAAGCTTTTAGGGTCATCATTGCGATCGGTCGTTCCGGTAACTTTAGAAAATTAGGGGTCGAAGGCGAACAAAGCGATAAGTGTATGAACCGCCTTCACGACCCTAAAGTGTTCAACGGCAAAGATTTGCTAATTGTAGGTGGTGGCGACAGTGCTCTTGAAGCGGCAATCGCCACCAGTGAAGCGGGTGCAAACGTGACACTTTGCCATCGAGACAGTCATTTCACATTGCCAAAGCAAGACAACCTTAAAAAATTAATGGACTTAAAAGCAGCAGGAAAAGTCGATGTAAAAACCGATACCATCGTCAATAAGATAGAAGCTAATTCAGTCAACATCAAAACCAAAGGTCAAGCCGAACAGACGCGTACAAACGATGCCGTATTAAGCTTAATTGGGCGCGAAGTACCGCTCAACTTTTTTAGACGCAGTGGTATTCCTATTGCGGGTGAAAGCCGCCCGATGGGCTGGATTTATTTCGCCCTGTTTTTTGTCTTTGTCATGGCGCTTTATGACTGGAAAAACTACGGCTGGTTAAATCAGCTTTGGGGCAGTGTCGCCTTCCCAAATAAAATGCCCGATATTATTGGCAGTATTAGCCCTTGGTGGCAGCAGTTGGTGGCCGAACGCGATAGCCTTATTGGCACGCTGGCCGTCTCAATGAAAAACCGTTCATTTTATTACACCTTAATTTACAGTAGTTGTATTGGTTATTTTGGCTGGCAACGAATCAAAAGGCGTCAAACCCCCTATGTGACTACACAAACGCTTAGTCTATTTGTCATCCAGGTAATCCCACTGTTTTTACTACCCGAGATACTGTTGCCATGGTTAGGGTATCAAGGATTTTTTGACAGCGGTACGGCCAAAGAGGTCGCTGATAGTTTATTCCCGAGTTACATTTCGGCACAAGAGTTAGCGGCACATCACTGGCCAGAATGGGGACACCCAAGAGCATACTGGCATGCCTACGGATTTATTCTGGCTTGGCCACTGAATGTTTATAACGTTTTTACGCCTACACCCATGGCTGGTTGGTTAATCATCAGTGCCGTACAAACCTTTATTATTATTCCGGCGTTAGTATATAAATTTGGTAAAGGAGCTTATTGCGGGTGGATCTGCTCATGTGGTGCGCTGGCTGAAACAATGGGAGATACCCACCGGCACAAAATGCCACATGGCCCGTTTTGGAATAAATTAAACATGCTTGGCCAAGTGATTCTACTTATTGCCTTCGTGATGCTAGTCATTCGTATAGGCGGTTGGTTTGCCCCAGAGAGTTGGATGCATCAATCGTTTGATCTGCTCTTAAAAGGTGAAAACAGTGACTATAAACTGGTCAACCTGTTTAGCTGGAAATGGTTTGTGGACGTCGTGTTAGGGGGAATATTTGGGGTAGGGCTTTACTTTAAATTCTCAGGCCGCGTTTGGTGCCGCTTTGCCTGTCCGCTTTCGGCTTTGATGCATATTTACGCACGTTTCAGCCGCTTTAGAATTTTTGCCGATAAAGACAAATGCATCAGTTGTAATTCATGTACCAGTGTTTGTCATCAGGGTATCGACGTTATGAGTTTTGCCAACAAAGGCCAGGCCATGCAAGACCCGGAATGTGTACGTTGTTCGGCTTGTGTTTCAAGTTGTCCAACCGGCGTATTAAGTTTTGGTCAAATCGATAAAAAAAATAATTTGATCGCCTGTGTGGATGTGCTAGCAGCCAGCCCGGTTCAAATCAGAGAAGCGAAATCTGAATAGAAATAGGAAACACCCAAACAAATGCGCATTATTTAATGTGCGTTTGTTTGGGTTAGCTTAAGTACTTACTTCCTTTTTAAGTATCATCGATTTCACAAATATGAAGTAAAAAATAATTTTAAGAACGCCTGCTATTGATTAGATTCGCACCCAAAGATTCTTTTTCATATTTACTGGGATGCCTGTCGCTTCTCAAGCGCCACGCGCTAGGCTTCAAGTCGCTCGTCATAATTGTGTGCGTCAAACTTACGCATGATCAATTTTCTGATTTGCGCAACTTTTCCGTAAACCAAAAAGGGTCGCTTTGTGTACCTTAGTTATATATTTACACAATGTAGCGTATGGCTAAAATAGCCTGAATAATGTTAATTCAGCGTGCAGCAACAATGTCAATATTTGTCATGCTGGTCCAAAAAAGTCACTCCTAAAAGGTTGCTCAGCCTCCTAATTAGCTAAAGGTTAAGTTCGTTTCGTCACAAACTTTATTGCATTACGAATGAGTGTGAACAATACTAAAATTAACGTTGTAATGTTAAAGTATTTCTGTGGTGATTATGAAAACTAATCAAAAATATATATTTGAATATACTTTTTTTTTGCTGCTATTAATCGTGGCGAGCATGGCAATGTGTCGTGCTGCTGTAGCAGAGAAAATCTCTATTTTAAATAAAGGCACAGAAAGTCTAGATATATCAATATCGTATTGCGAATTTCATACAACCCATAAGTTCGCTGTCGAAACAGTAAGAGAGGCTTACAGACGGATTGGAATGAAACCTAAGTTCGTCGCATTCCCTTGTAAGCGATCACTGAGTGAAGCAAATTCAGGGCGTTTCAGCGCAGAAGTGGCCCGCATACTGGATATTTCAGAACAATATCCTAACCTAATCGCTGCAGAGAGCCCTACTATAACAATTGAAGCAGTTGTAGTGACGAAGAATATCAAACGTGATATTTCACATTGGAGTGACTTGAATGGTTTGAGAATCGGCATTATCCGGGGCGAGCAGTATGCTGAAAGAGGCACCGAAGCAATGAATGTCTACTTTGCTAACGATCACAACGGGCTGTTGAAATCACTGCTGCATGACGAAATAGATGTTGCGATTGTCATTCGTCGTGATTTTGAATTGATCATGAGGTCTACCGATTTTTTTGGTGAAAATATCCACATTATCGGGAAACCTATTTTCTCTGCGCCCCTTTATCATCTAGTCCACAAAAATAACCGAGAGTTGTTATTAAGACTTAACCCAGTATTTAAAGAAATGTGGGATAGTGGTGAAACTGAAGCCATTCATATGAAGACAATAAATTTACTGACAACACATTAATACTGAAGTTACTTCAGAGGAAAAGTGTTAGATCTGTTTTCTACCTCAATTTAGTTTTGACGAGTTTGCGTACCTATGTAGCTGTGTATGTTTAATTTGGCCTGACTCTGTATTATTAACAAGCTGAAATTTCACAATGAAGGAATTTGCCATACTCGTGCCAAACTACAACGATAAAAGGTGCGCATTTATTTTAATAAAAAATTGTCAGTGTTAACGCAGAAATTGGTGTATTTGGGATATATAAAAGTGCCCAATTTGCTCATTTCATTAGTTATCACGAATTTCAAACTCGCTTAATTATCCTAAATGGTACTAGGTCTTTGAGAGGCGGCTTTGTGAACTTCGGACGTTATATGACTGATTGCTCAAGGGCTCAAAGCAGGTCTATCAATATTGCGATAATAATAGCTATTTAAAACTCGATGGCAATGCCTGCCACTATGCTGCCAGTCATTACAGAATCCAATTTAGTCTGATACTACCTGTGAGTTCAATCAGAGAATGCAATTAGTAAAACCCTTTTTTGTCGAGTAAACGCTAACGATAAACTTAAGGGAGATACTTAGACAAGATTTCTTTCAGTTTACCTGCTTTCTCAAGTTCTGATATCCCAGTATCAAGGATGTTTTTGAGGGCTTTAGCATGAACATAATTTCTGGAAACTAACATATAAAACTTGTCAGGGGATACTCCTGGCACTTTACCATAGCCCAGTAGAGGATCATTGGTGAAATTCTCGCCCATTGCAGCAAATCCCAAAAATATTTCGTAACGGGCCAAAAAGTAATCGCAGTGCCCTGCATGGGTTTTTTTGATGACTTGAGGGAAATTATGAGCACCGGTATCGATGATTTCGTTAGATACACCGAAGCCCACGTAGTTGTAGCCCAACAAACCGCAACCTCTGTAGTTGAAAAGATCTTTATTAGATCGAAGTATCAAGCCCTTACTATACTGGCGTTTGGAATAGAAATAATGGGGAATAATTTCGTAGTAGTACCGGGTCATCAAGTAGATCGTGTCACGCATCTTACTGTAAGAGCTACTTAGCGCAACATGATATCGTTGTCCGATATTAGCTTCTTGTAGGCAGCGTTTCCACGGAATCATATCCACAGTCAAATATAGACCATGTTGGTCCAGTATAGTTTTCAATACATCTACATCATAACCGATGACCTGTTGGGTCTTTTCGCCCTGTTCTCTTTTTAAGAAGTGATAGGGTGGCCAGCCAGCTCCGTCGCCACATACATGAATGGTTTCACCCGCTTGTAGGCTACTATCATTCGACCATACCGATGCACTCGCAGGTAATAAAATAGCAATCCCAAAAAAGATGTGTCTCCATGTCATAACAACCAAGTCCTTTAGAATAATTGAATAACAATTATTCTAAATAAATATAGGAACAAATAACCAATAGTCAAACGAGTAAATAAGTAATTCACGGGGTGATAAATATAGGCATGTCTTCAGAGGGGGGAATGTGCGAATTTAGGTCGTTTAATAATTGGATGTCGAGTGGGCGGGAATGCATCTATATCGTCTGACTTTATAGCC
>Ga0209290_1001177_pt1 | contig 13676 bp, 18 predicted proteins | sample EN1Hudsemesocosm_2_FD_184632 | JGI IMG/M metagenome (GOLD analysis project Ga0209290, IMG submission 184632) | Methane-oxidizing microbial communities from mesocosms in the Hudson Canyon - EN10B Hudson Canyon (SPAdes) (version 2) | ecosystem: Environmental > Aquatic > Marine > Cold seeps... | reverse complement strand
AAATAAGTTTTGTAGGCCCTTCATCTTATTGCTCAAGCCCTATTATCCTTCTGGTTTTGCTACTCAATTTAAGAAAAATAAAACAACATAATATTCATATTTCCCACCTCTCACTTAAGCTATTACAAGATACATACCAAAATACAAGTCATTGTTTTTAAACAAATAAAAATATTATGCATCCATAAAGACAACACCAAAAAGATGTCTTTTAGACATCCGCTAGTTATTATGACAACACTGAATCAAGACAAACCAAGAAAGGAATTAAATAGACAACAAGGGAAATCGTAGAAAGGCATTTAAAGAAGAAAATTAAGTAGACACTATTCGATAGCAATTAAAGCCGTGTATCTAAAACAAAAACAGCCACCAGCTTCAAGCGCTCTAGGCTGTTGAGTTTAAAACTCGGACTGCACCGCAATGCCACTGTCGACGGCGCCAGCACCTAAACCCAATGCCAAAACTAAAGCTGATAATGCTAATTTTGTCTGTTTCATTGATAGCAAACGCCTATTTTATCACCGTAATTTTCTTGCATATTTCTGAATACCAGGACGCATATACCTACTATGAATCGGAACGAGGCATAGTAGGTATATACGCCTCTATCTCTTGTACATTTGACCTCTGTCATATAGCAAGCGCTAGCGTGCTGCCATAATCGCACCTGACACTAGTGACGAGTACTTATTACTACATAAGCTTCATAACATCCTGTATATCACTGATGTATATAAACTTAATTACTTTTTACTTCATCATGACACTCAAGAAAAGAGTTCATTTAGACAAGCGCGTGGTAACCATGACAACAAAAACCGAGCTTTTTGATGCAATCACATTGATCATTTCAGATTTGCCTAGAGACCTACCTGCTCATCAGCGTTATCAAAGGCTTTTGGATGCCATGCAAGGTATCTTTCCATTTGATGCCGCAGCGGTTCTCAAGTTAGAAGGTCAGCAGCTTAGGCCGCTTGCAACCAAAGGCTTGAGTGAAGATGTACTCGGCCGCCGCTTTGTCATACATGACCACCCTCGTTTTCGTCAGGCCATTCAATCCCGACAGCCCATGCACTTTGAGTCAAATTCAGACTTACCAGACCCCTACGACGGTTTAGTTGACAATATCCACCATAAATTAGATGTGCATGACTGCATGGGCATCTCCCTTTATATAGATGAAAAACCCTGGGGGCTGTTAACCTTTGATGCGCTGGAGCCGGGCACCTTCGAGAAAATTGACATGAATGAGCTCAGCACTTTTATCCACCTGACTGAAGCCGCTGTAAAAGCCGCTGAACGCATGACATCACTGGAAGAAAAGGCACAGCACCATCAATTAATCAGTCAAACTTTGCTCGCTGAAACACAGAATGAAATTATTGGCCAAAGCCCTGCCATGCTTAAACTAAAAGATGAGATAAACATCGTTGCGCAGTCTCACTTAACGGTATTAGTGACAGGAGAAACCGGGGTTGGAAAAGAGCTAGTCGCTCGCCAGGTTCATTTATCCTCCCCTAGGTGCGAAGGACCATTAATCTATATAAACTGTGCAGCACTGCCAGAGAACATTGCTGAGAGCGAGCTTTTTGGGCATGTAAAAGGCGCGTTTTCAGGCGCGATAAGTGATCGTGCGGGTAAATTTGAAATTGCAGATGGCGGCACTTTATTTTTGGATGAGATTGGAGAATTACCGCTTTCTATCCAACCCAAATTATTACGTGCACTACAAAGCGGCGAAATACAAAGAGTGGGGTCAGATAAAAATATTCAATCAAATGTGCGCATTGTAGCAGCCACTAACAGGGACCTGGAAAAAGAAGTCGCCGAAAACAGGTTTCGCTCTGACCTTTATCACCGCCTAAGCGTCTACCCCGTTCAAGTACCACCACTAAGAGCAAGAGCTCATGATATATTATTATTGGCTGGTTTTTTACTCGAAACCAATCAAAAACGCCTAGGTGTTCAAGGCCTTAGACTCACACCCGATGCAAAGGTAGCACTAGCCAATTACCAATGGCCTGGCAATGTACGTGAATTAGAGCATATGCTTAGCCGGTCGGCACTTAAAGCAATCGCTGGACAAGGGAGAGACCAACGTTCCATCACAATCAATGCTTCACACCTGGATATCAAGAATAATTTAACTCTCACCTCACAAATAGCCGAAGTCGGCCACTCATCAAACGCTATTTCTCCTGCATATTCAGATGAGTATACACTTCAATTTTCAGCCCAAGGCAATCTAAAAACAGCCTTAAATGAGTTTCAGCGTACTTTTATAGAAACAGTACTCGAACGACACAAAGGCAATCAAGCCGCTGCTGCAAGAGAGCTCGGCGTAAATAGAAGCAATTTCTACCGTTTAATAAAACGTTTGAGTGCTTAATTTATTCCGCACACGCTTTAGACGGTAGCTTGTCACTCGCCACATATGTTTACGAACGGTCTTTGAGTGCCCGCTTATGAACTCTCAGGCAAGGCTTCAAATTCTTTTCTCTTACTTTCAAACCATGCTTTCATGGCTTCAGGTTGCTGCATTAGCTGCTGCATTTTCTCCATTGCTTTAAGATGCGCCTCATCTTTATTTTGGAACATTTCCATTCCATGCTGTTTGCTCAACTCAGCTATTTCGTCAAATGTATTTGCATGAAATACCTCTTCGCATGCCCCACCTAACTGCTTACAATTCATCGCCTTCATTCAGAACCCCATCTCTTTTTTTAGTCAAGTAAATTACCCATAAACCAAGAACAACATCAATGCTTGCGCAGAAATTTGGCCACCATACGGGTACGCCAGAGTTACTTATAATATAGCCATGCACTACATCAAATACACCATGCATGAAAATACCCACACCCAATAATATCGGCCAGCGCAACGCGCCAGCTATCGCAATAACTGAGAATATACTGGCAAATAATATTTCTGCAAGAATCGCTTCATTTGCAATACAAGCAAAGAGAACGTAATAAGTGGCGATAACAATTAGTACAACAGCATAATAACTACGGTCACGATCAAAATGGGTGACCCTTGCTAAAAATGCCATGCTTACAGCTAATATAAGGCCAATAGTAATGGGTAACATATAAAACTTCCTTGCTATGACTAATGACTCAGAATAATAAGCAACTAAGGCACTGCCTATATCTTTTCAGGTACGCCCTCTAGGTACTGAGGTACACCCTCTGGGATAATTTCCCAGTTGGCTTTTGAGCCTACATAGATGTGCCTCCCTAGTTCAACTTTTGGGTCACCATTAACGCAACCCAGCGTGACACCATGTATAACGTCATTATATATACCGCAAAGTGTAGAGCCACATTTACGACAAAATTGAAGACCGAAGCCATACTGACCAACATAGGAGGTAAGCAGCTCTTCACCCGACAACCACTTAAAATCTTGAGGCGCTACAAGTGCATAAGCAGATGCTTGGGAACTGAACGCTTTGCGACATCGGGAACAATGACATGACCTCGCATCACGTAAGACGCCATTCACCTGGTATTTAATTTCGCCGCAAAAACATTCTCCGGTAATTTTCAATTTATTCTCCATCAGGCATTTAACTGTTAAACGGCCTGCTTGCAAAGCCCGCTGCTTGGTTTGGCCATTGAGGTTTGGCTATTAAAATTTGACTGCCTACTTTAGTTTGCTACCAATAGTCCATGAATAACACAGCCACAAAGCACCATTAGCAGAGCAGTGGAAGCCATAAATACTTTTTTACGAATCTGTATTTCATTTGAACCCGTATGAACAAATACATGAACGACACGTAAAATCACATAAGCCCCAGCGACAAACAGTGCAAAAAGACTAACCACATTTAGTGCCCATAACATGAAACAGATGGCATAAAACAAGACGGGAGATTCAAATTGGTTTTGCACATTATTAGATATTTTTAAAACACTATCAGGCCATGCGTCATTGTGAAGTGCCCTACGCGCTAAGTCGACCTCCATCGTTTTCAATACGCGTTTTTTGGCTATCGGTAATAGCGTGTAAACAATGAACGTAAGAATAATTTGGGCAATTACAGGGTAAAAAATTAACTCGTTTTCCAATGAATATCCTTTCGCGATATTTGATTTTTTTGTGCATAACACTTACATAATTGACCTAACTACGTAGCAGTGACGGTCCTGCCCACCGGTCATTTTGTGGGCGATCACGGTTGTACTGGTTATGCATTTCTTGGTGCGAACATAATAATGGCCATACCAACAAGCGCAACTGAGGCACCCATAATATCCCACGTGGTAGGTTTAATACCCTCAACGCCCCAAAGCCATAATATTGCAACAAAAATGTATACCCCACCATATGCGGCATAAACGCGGCCAGCTGCTGCGGGATGGAGCGACAGCAACCATGCAAAGAGTGTAAGGCTCACTGCTGCAGGTATTAGCAGTAATATGCTCTTATCTTGCTTTAGCCAAAGATAAGGCAAATAACATCCAATGATTTCAGCAATAGCTGTAATTACAAAAAGTGCGACTGTCTTTAACTCAAACATTATACTCTCTCATTTTTACTCAATATAACGCCGCTATACGAGATTTCTTTGTAGTGGCGTTTTAGAGTACGATGGCGTAGCTACTCCAAATAGTTACGACATAAGATTAGGGTTAGTTTGTTGACACATTAGGTGATATTTGAGGTTTGCATATACACTCAATTATTAACTCTCGATTAGTGTAATTTGTGCTGATGAAAATTCAATTAGCTCAAGTATTTTGGCTTGCATCGAAGGAAAGTGTCTAGACTTTATGACACTCTCTAAATGTTCATTTAGGGGCATACGATAACTACGAAAACCCTTTCGGGTAGGAATAGACATAAATAATGGGATACCTTGCTCTATGCCGCCGCCAATTAACTCTAGTGCTCGCTCACTGGTTAATACTTCTTTAGCCTCACGTATTGGCTGAAAAATAATGCCTTTATCAGCTGTACGCAACATAATTCCTGAACGATCAGGTCTCCACTCTTCATCTAGCTGTTCCATGAAGCGCCATGCACAATACCAGTTTTGGCATACAGAAGGCCTTTCGGAATAAATATTACACCCACCTTTTTCAATCATATGTGAACAAGCTTGATCGGCAGGCTTTTGTAAATTTTTATCTTGAATACGAAGAACAACACAGCACGCTGTACACTCTCCACATTCTCGACCGGAAACTAAATGTGCCTCATTGTTCTGACTCAATTCTTTCACCTATCGCCAAGCTAAACGGTACTCCGTAATACTGGCGGTTATTTAACAGTATTGTTCCCGCAATGCTAAGAACGTTTAAAATTAGGCGCTACTTTACCCCAATATATGTCATCCCACAAAATTACACTGGTATTTAATCGGCTAGGGTAATCTGAGTAGAATAGTGATCCATCGCCAGAGATACCCACGCAGATAATACCTGTGAAACCTACTATATTGGTAATAGCGCCAAGGTATTAGGCTAATTCTGAACCATCATAATCACCCAGCGATGTTTGAGCCATTTGTTATACAGAGATATTACGCCATAAACGATGCAGCAACTTGGTAGGTGATTTAAGTATGATCAATTTGAATATCATTTGGAAATGGTCTTCCCTCACCTGTTTCAAGCACTTCTTTTAAACTGAGTAAAAAAACGGCCCATTTAGTACTACAGTGAGCCATAAAATTAGTCGATTCTTTCCAGTTAGAGTGAGTAAACCTTACAAAGGTTTGAGTTTCATCAACTCTTAATTGAAATAAAATCTCAGTTTCCATCCAAGCGTTTGGAATAGTACCTGAATGTTTCCAGCGAACTAGCTCATTTGGGACAAGTTCAACGACTGAAAAATCTGGACCGCCGCCATTAAATCGAAACCGGATATTGGAGCCGACCTCACCCGCGCCAGTAACGTCGTTTGTCCACCATTGAGATAAACCATCATCAGTGGTCAAGTATTCATAAACCTTTTCAGGCGAAGCCTTAACTCCGACTTGGTGACATATTTCAATCATGGTAATTTCCTCTTACTCAATTTCTACGGACGCCTTGTTGGTTAAGGCTATTAAGGTAAATAATTAGCGTGAATAAACGCTTTATTTCAAGGACTTGTTATTAATAGTGTAACCAAAACGATACCTGCTTACTCTATTTAGCAAGCTATGGGGAAAAGCCTGTTTGTAATTTATAAGCAAATTGGGCAAAAACCCAAAACGCTCATTGAAACCACAGAAAGTGCAACAAAAACAACGAGTTTCATAACTTCCTCCTTACCTTTATTATTCGAGAACTACTCCGTCTCGATAATATTAGTATACGCCTCTAAATTAGAGCTTGGTAAGCTTTAAGGCCCAGCATAAGCAGTGCTAACAGCCCGCGACCGTAGTGCACGTACTAAATTACATAGTTATGTGTAGTTATATAGTTATGAGTAGTTATATCGTTACGGGTTTTTATAAAGCTGGCCATATTGGAATTAGACCCATTAAGTGGAACACGCCAATTATTAAACAAATGGCCGAACTCCAAACCCAAAACTGTGTGCTATTTTGCTTTATTTGAGGGTGATTACTGACAAATGGCGCCACTAAGCCGCCTAAACCACGAATAATGTAAATAGACGTAATTGCCGATAAAGCAAATTTGCTAAAAGGCATACTCGGTAAAATACCCGCACCAGACCAGGCATAGGCAGCCCAAACAATTAAAATACTGGCAATACCAAGCGTTATCACCGTTGGTTTCAACGAGCCCTTTTCAGCCATCAGTGCCATGTATTCCCCTGCGCCGAAAAAGCGATACCAGCTTGGGCCTCCCATGACGACTCCGACATGTAAGGCTGCTGCTAACAAACTAAATGAGCCAGCGACGATCAAAGGATCAAAATTCATGAAGGAAATCCATATTTATCATAGATATATCATCTTATCAGCGGTGAGTGAAATAAGTCCATCTCACGATACATAGCGGGCGAGGCTAGTTAAATACCATACTCACGTTCAATTTTTGAAATACGCACACGAAAAGAAGAATACCATTTCTCGTGTCCTAACTTCTGCGCCTCTTGGTGTTCAATATTTTCTTGCCATTTTTTAATTGATGAAAGGTCTGACCAATATGAAACAGTTATACCGACCTCTTCTCGCGCTGACTCGACACCAATAAAGCCAGCTTGCAGAGCAGCTAAACTAAGCATTTTATCAGACATGGCAGTGTAACCGTGATCTCCCTCGTTACGCAGCGATGTGAAGATAACAGCGTAATATGGCGGTTTAGGTGTATTCGCGATTAAAGACACATTCTCTCCCTAAGCATTTTCATCCAATGCCTCGCCATAAATTTTACCAATGAGAAGCCCATAAACTCCAAATTGTATGAGCAAGTAAAAGCTCTCCATGACAATAAATGACACCGAACTATCAACTACCTGCTTGGCAACAAAAGCCAATACGTGCGATGACCAAAAAAATACACCGATGAGTAAAGAGTACCTTAGGCCCCTGCTAATACCTTGACTCTTAAATTTAACGTAGGGGTACAAAAAAGACAAAATAAAACCCTGGATAATAATAGTTAACAAGCCGAGAACAAAGCTCGGTTCGCCTTCAAAATAACCAAAAGAATGATACTTATCTTCGAATAGCACGACATGCCAAATTACGGCTAATGGGAACGTCACCAATGTATATGCAAGCGTTCCAAGTAAGGTTGATTTATAATTCATTATTATTCTCTCTTAGTACATAACGTTTTCAGCAGAGCGAGTCCAGCCCACGCTTTTTTGTGAGCGAGGTCGGCTAATCTAGTTAAGTGTTGCCACTGACGTACTTTAGGGCTGAGGCTATCACTAAACATCCAATACCCACCAAATCGATAAAAGCGATTTTAGATATTGAAGCATTGTAATCCCCCGCAGCCCAGACAAAATACAGAAAGCCCAGCATGGAAATAGCTGCCATGACCATAGCTGCCGTTTGATAAGAAGGCTTAAACACAGAATAAAGTATAAACCCACCAACGAGCCCAAACAGTAAAGCGCGATGACGCATTAAAATAATAATATCGTTACCGATTAATTCTACTGAATATGCGCCAGACAGTTTTTCTGCTGAAAGAACTCCTATTACCGGTAAAAAATTTATTAATCCTACAATGAGTAGCAGTATTGAAATTGTTATGTTCATATTCCATGCCTTAATAAAACGGTTAACGCCCTTAGCCTCAGCGAGCGAAGCGAGTTCGGTGGGGGCCTAGGGCCGAAATAAACTGGAGCAACGGGTTATATACTTTCATACGTTACGTTTTTCTGAATAGAACTGAAACCAAAAGCTAAACCTTCTTTAACCACGATTTGAACCCAGCAAACAAGAAACAAACAAGAAATACCCTATAGCCGTAGCGATAAAACTGTTCACAGAGACCTCTTAACAGCTCTACACTCTCTAATATTACATTACTGCATAACAATTAGAGAGTGTAGAGCAATTAGCAGCCCAAGAATAAAACCAACCAAGGTGTCACTTGGGTAGTGGACTGCCAAATATGGCCTCAAAAACATCATTGTAGGTACTAGCCAGCCAAAAATAACAATCGCAAACCAGTCGAATTGATAACAAATAATCGAGACACATAATGTAGTCCGCAGGACATGGCCAGAGGGAAAGCTTTCTAGCGCTTTAGAACCGTGCCCAGGATCTCGATTTTAAATCGTTAGATTTAGTTTATCTTGCAACTCTTTGATACACCCACTTTAAAAGATTGGCATCAATTCTTTCTAATTTTGTCATGCTTATAACCTAGGCCTATTCCAACTCGATGCCATTGGCTTAACGCCGCCTTTAAACACAAAACGTGCCGGTTCAGGGAGTTCTGCGTAGTGAGCTCGCTACATTTTCTGTTTATATTGTTCTTACTTCGATAAACCATTTAGGATCCATGGCTTGGAAGTCAGTTCTTGTATTTCTATTTAGATACGCGGCAGAGTCCAAAACCTTAGAACCTTCTATATCTCATTTAAACACAACCCAGTGCCAGAATGAGCGACCACCGTCTTCATGATACTTAATTGATAATAGGGCCAAATCAGGCAGTTTATCCCATTTTTCAAAAGGTATTTCAACACTAGAGCTCTTAGCTCCAAATTCTTTGAGTAGATTACGAATATATCCTGTATCAGAATACAGCGTATCGTCCGTGGCAAAAATCCCCATGGCGTTAGCCCTTGCTTTAACTTCGGCATAGGGGCGGCCAACAATATTTGCTACAGAAGCAATGCCGCAACCAGTTTTCTCTTCTTGAATGATAACGTTCATATTCACCTAAAAAAATATAACGCCCGAATAAGCCGCGGCAAAGACTACGTAGCAGGAAGGCTCCCCCCAAAAAGTAGACACTTTTATTATGCTGCCATTCTTTCAAATTGAACCGGAGCTATGCGCCCGATACTCGTATGAATACGCTTTTCGTTGTAATAATTATCAAGATAGTAACTCAGAACTATTCTAAGTTCACTCTCACTTTTGAAAGACATTCCATGATAACTTTCTGTTTTTAATGTCCGAAAGAATGACTCTACATGTATATTGTCTGTGAGCGATTCCGGCCTATTCATGCTGGACTTAATGCCTGCCTTAACTAATTCATCCTGAATTAAATATGCCCCATATTCCGAGCCTCTATCTGTATGAAAAACGAGACCATCTTCTACCTTACGATGACTCAATGCTTTTAATAATGCCGAGCGGGTCAAAGCTGCACTTTTATTGCTCCCTAATGACCAACCAAGAATTCTTCTTGAATAAAGGTCCATAACAACTGCAAGGTAACGCCACTCACCATTAACCCTCAAATAAGTAATATCGCCAGCCCATTGCTGATTTATACCCGACAATTTAGGCATAGTAAGTTTAAGATTAGGACGCTTCAAGAAGAAGCGTTCAGGCAGTGCTTTACGTCGATAAAGTTTGGCAGCTTTACCGACCAAGCCCGCATCCCTCATTATCCTTTCGACTCGTTTATGGTTGACCTGCACACCTTCCGCGCGCAATGCATCATATACACGAGGGCTACCATAATTCCCGTCATTCTCGGTATAGATTTTTTCGATATGACACGCTAGCTCTCTGTTCACTTTCGTGCGTTCTGATTCTGGCCTTTTACACCATTGATAAAAGCCTTGAAACGTTACTTCAAGCAAGTCACACAGGTACCTAACCCCTAAAGAAGAACAATGATTCCTTATGAACGAGAATCTTTCTGCTTTAGTTCTGCTAGATACCCCTGCCACTTTTTTAAGATATCAATTTCCTTTTCCATGCGAGCATTTTTCTTTCGAAGTAACTTAAGCTCTTCTAGTTCAGATAACTGCTTATCGGTGATTAAGTTTTTTTGTTTTTTTGCTGACATACCGACTCTTCGTGTTGGTTCATAGCTCAACTTACCTTCCCTGTATTCCTGCCGCCAGCGATAAAGCATTATTGGATGCAGACCAAGAATTGCAGCGACCTCTATTGCTTTAACGTCGAGCCCTTCTGTTAACTCAACAACTTTAACTTTATATTCTTTTTCGTACTCGATAACTCGTTTTTCATTAAGTATTTTTGCCATGATTAACACCTACCTTATTAGTTAAGTTAGGTGTCTACTTAATTGGGGGAGCCTTCGTCCAACCCAGCGTGTCTTTGCTGGGTGAGCATTGCGCAGCTTGTTGAACGAAGCCGCTACGCGGCAGAAGTGAAACTCGTCTTTACTTCTCTTACCTTCAATTTTGAAGGCTTCGAGGAGAAAAACTATGAACATCGACGAACAAGCCCGCTTCACCCTTCTTTATAAACGATATCTTAACGAATTAACCCTGCAAGGGAAACAACCAAAAACCATTGAAATGTATTCTCGTGCACTGCGTAAAGTCGGAGATTATTTTGACTGCTGCCCTGACTATCTTACCCAAGACCAACTCAAAACCTATTTCCTGGATCTTGCCACAAATCTATCGTGGAGTTCCGTTAAAGTAGCACGCAATGCCATTCAGTTTTTCTACAAACATGTCCTGAATCGACCTTGGACCTGGGTCAACATCGTCAAACCACCCAAAATACAACCCTTGCAAGATGTACTCACCCAAGGTGAAATGGAGATGATCATTAACCAAACGCGTGAACGCCGTTATCAGGTTTATTACCTCACAACGTATAGTCTTGGTTTACGCCTCAGCGAATCACTCAATTTAACCATTGCGGATATTGACCGCCACTTAATGCGCGTCCACATACGCAGAGCTAAAAACAACAAAGATCGCTTCGTACCTTTACCTTTATTCACCTATCGTGCACTTCGTCAATACTGGGCATTTCATCGTCATCCCACGCTTATTTTTCCCGGTGCTAAAGCTTCATTTATACTTGGTGAAACAGATAATGTGATGGATAAAGGCGGCGTTCAAAAAACCATTAAAATCATCGCTAAAGAATGTGGTATTTCAAAGAACGTTCATATCCATACTTTACGCCATAGCTTTGCGACTAACCTGCTCGAAAATGGCGTGAACCTCCGTACTATTCAATCTATTCTTGGTCACGTCAATGCAGACACGACAGCAAAATACACGCGACTAACTAAAGAAGCTCAGCGAAACAGCAGCTTGATGATTAATGCTTTGGTCGATCAATTTAATATTAATTGGGCAGACGCATGATTCGCTTGGCGCAGCTCATGCGCGATCATCAAGACGAGTTAATTCAACGCTATAGCTCAGTCATGGAGTCTCGGCATTACTATGCCATGCAGTCGATTATTGATTGCCATACACCTGCCTGTGGCGAGGTTCAATATAACTGCCATGAGTGTTCGCAGTATCAGCATTTTTGTCATGCCTGCGGCAATCGTAGCTGCCCTGCTTGTCAGCATAAAACCAACAACGATTGGCTTGATCGACAACGGCAAAAATTACTCCCTGTCGATTATTATATGGTCACCTTTACGCTACCTGCCGAGCTTAGATCCTTTGTTTGGCACCATCAAAAATGGGCCTATCAAACACTTTTTGATATCGCCCGACAAACCTTGATGACCTTTGCTAGGAATGACAAAAAACTCAATGCAATTTTGGGTTTAACGGGTGTGCTACACACGCACTCCCGACGCTTGGACTACCATCCTCACGTTCATTTTATTGTCCCGAATGGTGGCTTAAGTGCGGACAAAAAATACTGGAAACAGAAAACTGGAAAATACCTGTTTAATGGGCGAAAACTCGCTTGTGTCTTTCGGGCAAAATTCATCGAAGCGATGAAGCAAAAAGGCTACACCCTCCCCAAGAAAACACCCTTAAAGTGGGTCACACAATGTGAGGCTGTGGGTCGAGGTGAATCTGCTTACGTCTACCTTGCGCGGTATTTATATCGTGGTGTCATTACTGAAAAAAACATTATCAAGGAAGGTCAGAATTACGTGACGTTTAAGTATCAGGAAAATCAAAGTAAACAATGGCAAACACGTACCGAACCCGTCGCAAAATTCTTATGGTTAGTGCTGCAACATGTTTTACCAAAAGGTTTTCGACGCGCACGTGATTATGGTTTTTTACATAGCAATGCAAAACTAACCTTAAAGCGTTTACAGCTGATTTTGAAAGTGAATTTATCAAAGACACCTACGGTAAATAATCATGAATGTAAGCAAAAACATCCCTGCCCAAAGTGCGGCCTGGAGATGCTCATGACACAGATTTTTAAACCAAAGAAGTCAGCACAACGGACGAGCTAAAGGGACAAAACACTAAGGATGCCATTCGTAATAAGTAGGAGGACAAGTAAGATTAATGATTAACAGAGCACTTTTAAACTGCGCTTAAATCGAGGTAGTGGCCTCACTCGGCCGGAATAAAGTACTCAACTTCAAAGGGCTATAGAGAACCCTCTTGCCGCAAAATATATTTACTATAAATAAGCACCGCATTAGCTTCGGGCTTGTCCAACCAAAGGATTAAGTCGCGGCTGCGCGCGACCTATCCTAGTTAGTTATGTGTTTTATTCACTTATTTCCGCCAATACTTCACCCGTTTTACAACGAATGTATTTTGCTCTTAATGGGTCATTTTTCTCGATTTTGATTTCAATTGCTTCTGATGGATCAACCTTAGACAAACAAGAAACTAATTTTTCAGTCGCTACTTTGACGGTTTCGGCCGGATTAGTTGTGCCAGCCTTCTGCATCTTCAGCCGCCGCGACATTATATTTAGTAGTGCTCCAGCGTTTGTACTCATCCTTAAACCCTATTTACACATAACGCTTAGCTAAATGGCGCAGTAAAATGGCGGGCTTTTTGGCACAAAAAGCGTGACAGTTTACGAAGTCCGTTTGAGCGTATGGTTAGATGTTGAACCACTGCACTTCCAGAACGCCACTATGGTGAGCCGCTAGGCGGAACTTTAGTTCTTGCCCTGCGACCAAAATTATTAAGTTGCTGACTTTACAGAATTTCATTGAAACACACCACGAACGAATGGACTGAAATACGAACAACTTACTGAAGTTGTGATAACACCGGAATATTTGGAAAGAGTGCCACCTACCGTAAAACTTGAAACGAAGGGACGCTTAGAAAGAAACGAGCATTTTCTGCCGAATATTGAACCAAACCACTAAGCGATTGAGGACATTTAACATTTGAATCTA
>Ga0209290_1001176_pt1 | contig 13693 bp, 10 predicted proteins | sample EN1Hudsemesocosm_2_FD_184632 | JGI IMG/M metagenome (GOLD analysis project Ga0209290, IMG submission 184632) | Methane-oxidizing microbial communities from mesocosms in the Hudson Canyon - EN10B Hudson Canyon (SPAdes) (version 2) | ecosystem: Environmental > Aquatic > Marine > Cold seeps... | reverse complement strand
ATCTGATTGTTCCCTATTTTAAACAATCATCGATTCCTTTTATATTTTGCGGGGTAAACTGGAGTGCGTCGGAGTATGGATTTCCGACGAATAATGTGACCGGAATGGTGGAGGTGGCTCCTGCTCGTCATACCATCTCATTACTGAAACGATACGCTAAAGGTTCACGAGTAGGTTTTATTGGTGCCAATACGTTTTCGGAACGAAAAAACATAGACTACATCCAAGAAAAAGAGAACGTACCTTTCAGCAGCGGAAAACTCGTCGAGAGCTTTGCCGAATGGAAGCAAGAATATCTCAATTTACAGAATACAGTAGATATGCTTCTCTGGCTTAATCCTATTGGTATCAGGGGATGGAATGACTCCGAAGCGATCTCATTTATACTTGAGAATACACGTATCCCGACAGGAGCCTCCTCTGATGCTGAAATACAATATGCTCTAATTGGTGCAACTAAAGTGGCAGCGGAGCAAGGTATATGGTCAGGCAAGGTAGCATTGCGGATTCTTAACGGAGAGTCGCCTTCAAATATCCCCATCAAAAGGAACAGGCACTCACAGGTTTACCTTAATAAGAAATTGTCTAAGAGACTGGGAATCACATTCTCTGCCGAACTACTTGAACGGGGAAAAGTGTTTTAAAACATTCAATGTCAATTGTATTTAATCGAACTCTGTCATGATGAATGAAATAGTGTGTTCGGTTAGAATCGTCCTTGAAAATTCTGGTAAGTCGAAAAAAGCAAGCAATAAGCCAGTTAGTCTGTTTATTCTTATGTGCACAATTTCTCTTTTTGCCCTCTAAAGGGGGGTTGTCTTCAAGTTGCATGGTACTTTGAGTCGCTCTGTGTCTCATAAATACAAATAAGCCCCTTATCTGTGCATAAAAGATTCATTAATGGTGCGTAAGGCCTCATTGGGGTGCGTGAAACCAAAAAATAAAGATAAAGTTGATATAAATCAGTGCGTTGTGTGTTGGTGTGATTTTTGCTATGAAAAGTTGACTTAATTTTATATTTTTCTGGAATAGTAAAAATGACTGATACAAGTTTGAAAGCGAATTTTCTCGCCTTTACTGGGCGGGCAAAAATCTTACATATGACCTGGTTTGCCTTTTTTGTGACTTTCTTGGTCTGGTTTAGTCATGCCCCACTTTTACTTGCTATTCAAGAAGCCATGGGCTTAACGGATCAGCAGATCAAAACATTGCTAATACTCAATGTAGCGCTGACCATTCCGGCAAGAATTATCACTGGCATGGTCGTAGACGTGTATGGTCCACGCAAAACCTACTCTGCGATGTTACTCTTAACTGCGGGCCTTTGTTTCTTCTTTGCCACGGCTCAAACTTTTGAAGCATTGGCGCTTGCTCGTTTCCTGATGGGTTTTGTTGGAGCAGGGTTTGTTATCGGTATCCGCATGATCAGTGAATGGTACCCAGCTCGACAGCTAGGTTTGGCCGAGGGTATCTACAAAGGAATGGGGAATGTTGGTTCTGCAGTTGCCGCGGTTTCTTTACCTACCATTGCTGTCATGTTTGGCGGTGACGATGGCTGGCGTTATGCGACAGCAATTACTGGCTTAATTGCTTTGGTTTATGCCGGTTTTTATTATATGGCCGTAAGAGATACCCCGGTTGGTTCAACATATTTTAAACCCAATAAATCTGGCGGATTAGAAGTTACCAGCAAGCGTGATTTCTTTTTCTACCTAATCATGAACATACCTATGTACGGCGCATTGGCGGTGTTAAACTGGAAAGTGACAGGACTAGGTTTATTAAGCGAATTTGCTGCCAATATTGTTTATGCTGTATTAGTCGCTATCTACCTGTTTCAAGCGAGTCAAATTTTTAAAGTTAATAAAGAAATATTTCACACGCCGGTGCAAGATGTCCTGCAGTATAACTTTAAGCAAGTAGCTATTCTAAGTATTGCTTACGCAGTAACCTTTGGTACTGAGTTAGCTGTCGTTTCTATGCTGCCATTATTTTTTAAAGATACTTTTTTAATTCCTATTGCTTTAGCTGGTATGTTTGGTGCCTGTTTCGCTGTTACAGATGTGCTTTCATGTCCATCAGGCGGCTTCATTAGTGATAAATTTGGCCGGAAGACTTCACTGGTTGTATTGCTTTCCGGTGCTGCGCTAGGGTTCTTTGGTATGTCACAAATAAGCCCCGAGTGGCCAATTGCCTGGGCCGTAGCGGTGATGATGGTAAGCTCATTCTTCCTTGGTTCAGCTGCAGGCTGTGTTTTCGCTGTGGTGCCATTAATTAAGCGTCGACTTACTGGGCAGATTGCCGGCATGGTGGGAGCTTACGGTAATATCGGTGCGGTGCTATTCCTAACGGTATTTTCTTTAGTCTCACCTTCTGTATTCTTTTTAACCATTGCAGGGTCGATTGCGATAGCGGCCGTTGTTTCGATGTTTTTGGATGAGCCTCAAAGTACTATGGCAGAAGTTATGCCCGATGGCACAGTACAAATTATTGAAGTTCATTAGTTCGAAGCCGAAACTCAATGATTAAAATGGCGGCTTAGTCCGCCATTTTAATGGTTTGCTCTTGATAACTCAGCGATTCGGAGAAATGGATGCTGGCGCCGCATATAGATAGTGACCTGAACTTTACTGTAGGGCAGCGCTCCATAGCTGGGATAAAAACAGCCAATGAAGATGCCATCGGTATTCGTATTCCGAAAGGCAGTTTACTGAGAAATAAAGGTGCTGTTGCCGTTATTGCAGATGGTGTGAGTGCTGCTGAAGCTGGTAAAGAAGCCAGTGAGTCCTGTGTCTACAATTTCCTATCTGACTACTATTCCACGCCTGACTCATGGAGTGTAAAAAAGTCTTCATCTCAAGTTCTAACGGCCTTGAATCGCTGGCTTTTTGGCCAAGGTCGGCACTTTACGGATGCAAATAAAGGTTATGTTAGTACCTTCAGCTGTATCATTTTTAAGTCACAAACGGCGCATATCTTTCACGTGGGTGACTCACGTATATACCGCTTACGTAAAGGCGACTTAGAACAAATTACCCGTGACCATACCACTTATATTAGTAATGAGAATTCCTACCTCTCTCGGGCAATGGGCTTAGATGTATCGCTGGATGTCGATTATCACTGTATTGAGCTTGAGCAAAATGATCTATTCTTCTTAAGTACCGACGGTATACACGACTTCGTTAGCCCTGCTGATATCCGCAGCGGCTTAAAACAGGCCGCGCTAAAGTCTACCGATGAAGAATACGAACAGTGCTGTGAAGCGCTCATTGTTCAAGCGCAACAACGTCAAAGCAATGATAATCTAAGTTGTCAAATACTGCGTATAGATCAGCTGCCTGCGCAGAGCTTGAACGAGGCTTGCAAAAAGCTAACTGAACTTCCTTTTCCTCCACATTTGAGCCCAGGCATGGTTCTGGATGGGTACCGTATTGAAAAGGAGTTACATGCCAGCAATCGAAGCCAAGTGTATTTAGTAACCGATGTGGCGACGGGCAAGCAATACTGTATGAAAACACCCTCGGTCAATTTTGATGACGATCCGGGTTATATTGAGCGTTTTAGTGTGGAAAGCTGGATCGGCCGTCGAATCAGCAGCCCCCAAGTGGTAAAGGTGATTGAGCTCAATCGAACGAAATCCTTTCTCTATTATTTAACAGAGTATATAGATGGTATTACTTTGGCTCGTTGGATTAAAGAGAACCCCAAGCCGGCAATACGAGATGCTATTTACCTGGCAGAGCAGTTGATTAAAGGGTTAAGGGCCATACATCGTAAAGAAACACTACATCAGGATATTAAGCCTGGTAATATCATGATCGATAAAAATGGAGAACTGAAAATAATTGATTTTGGATCTTGCTTTATCAGTGGGGTCGCCGAAATTTCAACGCCTCTGGAGCGGGATGGTATTCTGGGAACGGCGGGGTACTCTGCGCCTGAAGTCACTCTGCATGGCAAAAGCACCGTTCAATCAGATATATTTTCGCTCTCGGTAATCCTTTATGAAATGTTAACCGGGCAAGAACCTTTTTCCGGTAAATTGCATGACTGTCGTACTGCCAAAGCATATATGAAAACTAAATATATCCCATGTTACGAGCTTAACCCTTTAGTGCCTATCTGGCTTGATGGCACAATAAAAAAAGGTTTACGTTATGACCCTGCACGACGATATGCCGATGTTTCAGAGTTATTACATGAGTTAAAACACCCAAATCCAAAGTATAAAAAGCGCTACAATGCGGCCTTACGTGACCAAAAACCAATGATATTTTGGCAAGTAACATCGACCGTTTTATTTTTTGCTCTCTGCATCTCTTTGTTTTTTAATTTACACTAAATCTAACTGTTATCTACAGTGGTAAGGTTTAACCGTGCGCTTTTATATTAATCGAAAAGCTTTATTCGGACATGTATAGCTCATGCCAAGATACTTGAGAGGATTACATATCTCTTACTAGCAGGCCTTTTTCAAGCAATTCTTTTGAAATTTTTAGTTGGCTTAATTCTGGAATAGTGAGCTCTACGGTGTGCTTTGAACCTGGAGCCACCTCCACCATTTTTTTCGTCTTGTGGTTGATCATTTCACCAACCGTAAAGCTTATATTCCCTTTGGGTGTAAGGAGTGAAACCGAATCGCCTTTAGAAAATTTATTCTTGGCTTCTAATGTTAGTGTTTGATTATCTTGCTCGGCAGCCGTTACCTCTGCAACGAAAATCTGTTTTGTTGAGGTAGAATTGCCTGTTTCATAGTTTTGGTATTCATCTGGCACGTGTCTGCGGTAGAAGCCTTCTGTAAAACCACGGTTTGCCATACCTTCAAGGTCATCCATAAGACTCATACTAAAGACTTTGCCTGCATGAGCATCATCAATCGCTTGTCGATAGACTTGTGCTGTGCGTGCTGCGTAATAATAAGATTTTGTACGGCCCTCTATCTTGAGTGATTCAACACCAATATCAATTAATCGCTTTACATGCTGTACGGCACGTAAGTCTTTTGAGTTCATAATATAAGTGCCGTGCTCATCTTCATAAGTCGGCATGTATTCACCTGGTCGGCCTTTTTCTTGAAGCAAATAAAGCGGCGAAATCTTTGATAAATCCTCATTGGCTGGTGCCGCTTTAATTGGGGTATTGTTGCCATCATATATTTGTACAGGGGAGGTGGGAATAATCTCGCCTCCAGATGACTGTAATGCCTCATGCGTTTGATATTTCCAGCGGCATGAGTTTGTACAAGCGCCTTGGTTTGAGTCTCTGTGTGTCATATAACCTGACAACAAACATCTGCCGGAATAGGCTATACATAAAGCACCATGAACAAATACCTCAATTTCCATTTCGGGGCAGCGTTGTTTTATTTCTTCAATTTCATTGAGTGAAAGCTCGCGTGACAAGATGACACGTGTGAGACCTTGTTTTTGCCAAAATTTCACTGTCGCCCAATTGACTGCATTTGCCTGTACTGAAAGGTGTATTGGTAAATCAGGCCATTTTTCGCGTACCATCATAATAATGCCTGGATCAGACATGATCATTGCATCGGGTTTCATGGCTACAACTTGCTCCATGTCTTTTAAGTAACTTTTTACTTTATCGTTGTGTGGACTAATATTCGAAGCAATATAAAACTGTTTACCCAAAGAATGCGCTCGCTCTACACCTTTCGCTAAATTCTCGATGTGATTGAATTCATTCTCTCTAACGCGAAGGCTATATCTAGGCTGGCCTGCATAAACTGCATCTGCTCCATAAGCGAATGCATATTCCATATTTTTCAATGAGCCGGCTGGTGATAATAATTCAGTTTTGTTCATACTTTGGTCGCAATTAATGTGTTGGTAAATAAACTTGTTATTGCTCATGCTTCATTGGCAATGGTGGCCGTATTATAAATCTGAAAGAAGGGGGGGAGGTTGATAAGTATCAAGTGGTTTTGATTTAGGTTGTCTGATTTAGGCCGCTTGATTTAAATATGTTGAGCTAAGCATTTTAATGTGAAAGAGGCGAGGGTAGGAGGACTTAACCCCTCGCCGAAGGCGATTATTTTAAGGCTAACTTAACTTTTTTGCTTCAATTTAAAATTTTGCAAGAAGCTGTAACCAAATTTTACTCGTGTCGGACTTTCCACCTGCCGAATCACCTTGGTTAAAATCTGCTAGCTTGAATGTTCCTGAATAGTTTTTAGTGAACTTGTGCGTTACTGCAATATCAATTTCACTACCAAAATCGACACTGCCTTCATCAGAATCAAACTGATGGTAGGTTAAAGAAATTTTTGGGCCAAGCATTTTGCTAGACAGTGAAAGGTATTTATCTTCTAAACCTTTTTCAGGCGTTTTAAGAAATTTATCTGCCCAACCATTAAACTTATGATTCGTGCCTAGCGGAGTTGAGAAGCCTGCTGACCCACCATCAGAACCTAATAGTTCATAACCTAGTTTGGCGGTGATATTTGCTAAGCTTAAACCTCCTTCAAGGTTTATATAGCTTGTATCGTAATCCTTTGCAGTATCAGTGGTCTGTTCAGCAAATTCGGCAGTATAAATAACAGTCATGTCTTCGTTAATATCAAGTTTGCCGTCTGCCCTTAAACCGTAAGTATCGCTGATATATTTTAAATCATAGAAATAAGCGCTTAAAGATAGTCCTTCGATGCTCTTATTGTTAATGTTGTAAAGTTGATGATCGTCTCCATCAACATTTCCACCAGTGATCGTATTCACGTTATAAACATTAGCAAATAGAAGCGTTGTGTCTGGTAAGCTCGAATTAACAATTGCTAGAGCGTCGTAAGTTTGCTCATTTTGTCTCCAGCCAACACCGCCAATAAAGCGTTGATTGTCTAATAGTACTTTTTGTCGACCATAGCGAATTAAGGTGTTTTCAGGGGCTGAATAATCAAGATATGCTTGATTGATTTCGGTATATGTTGGGTCTTTTACAACCGCTTCTTCTCCACCTGTGCCATCGTTATAGGTATCTTCTATAACAACATTATTATTATCGAATTCGAGTGTTGCTGATGTATTTTTATAGCTTTGAGTTTTAAAGGTTAATCTGGTTTTTAGGGTAGAGGCTTTCGCTTCTCGAGAACCATCATCAGCGTCAACATATTCATAGCGGTATCTTAATGATAAGTCCGTTTTTGCATTCGTTATTGCATCCGCAATGGACTGTGCTTCAGCGCTTGTTGCAGCCCCCACTGCAGAAAAAGATGAACTTAGCCCTAGTGTTAAAATAGATATAGAAAGACTTAGATTAGTTTTTTTCATAAGTAAACCCTAATTATGTACATCAATGCCCCGTTAAAATAATGTGTTCTAATCTGTGTTTGGGGTACGAATATTAGATAGGCAACTAGCTTGATGAACAACTCAACTAAGGGGGTAATTTAAAGGTGAAGAGTGGGTAGTATTTCAAGTTATGGGTGTATTGTAGTTATGTTTAAATGACGGTAAAAGTAGCCGTTGATGTATAGCGCTAAGCTGGCTAATTATCCTGATTATGACGCTCTATGTAGCGCAACCGATGGCTTCAACATGGTACTTTATCTAACGTAACTTCGGTTAACTTTGGGAGGGTGGCCTTACACTTTCTTACATTGACTGACTTGATCTTACCCTGTTCTATTTCTAACTAGTCGATAATGTGCAATTACATTGAAGTGGTTGTCTAAAAAATTACGTTTATACTGATTATACAGAGTAGCAAATCATCATCTAAGAGAATTTATTTATTATGAGTTTTGAGCGTGGCAAAAAAACTAAAGTAATGATTGTCGAGGATGATACTGAAATATCACGTCTTACTAAGTTACTTTTAGAGTCCGAAGGCTATCAGTGTTTCGCAGTATTTACCGGTAATGAAGCTGTTGAAAGTATCGAACAGTTTGAGCCTAGTATTGTTATTCTTGACGTCATGTTACCTGGAAAAAATGGTGTAGAAGTTTGCGCTGAGATTAGAAAATTTTACCAAGGAGCTATCCTAATGTTAACAGGATGTGACGATGATATTAGCGAACTTGCATCTTTTAAGAGTGGGGCTGATGACTATGTCACGAAGCCCGTAAAACCTCACTTATTACTCGCGCGTATGGAGGCATTGTTAAAAAGAACATGCAATACAGAACTTTTTTCAAGTGCTGAACAAAGTGATGAAGGCATTTTCATTTTTGGCGATTTAGAAATCAATAGTCGGTTTCGAAAGGTATCTATTGGTAAACATTCATTAGAATTGACTGATGCGGAATTTGAAATTTTGGAACTACTCGCAAAACAGGGGGGAGAAATTATTAGTCGCGAGCAGTGCTGCTCTCAGTTACGTGGATTTGAATATGATGGCATGGATAGGTCGATTGATATGCGAATTTCATCGTTACGAAGAAAGTTAAGTGTATTTCCTGGTCAAGAAAAAAGAATCATGACCGTTCGAGGACGCGGCTATATGTTAACTGGTAGATAGTATGCAGATATTCAACAGTCTATTTTGGCAACTTTACTTAGGTATATTAACTGCGTTAGCGATGATTATCATTTTGTTCGCTAGCATCATGGCGTATAGCGATAGACAAAATGAAGTAAAAGATTTCACTCGCGACGTAAGCTTTGTATCAAAACAAATTATTGCAAACTGGACTACTTCACCACACGCCAATGCCGAATTACTTCGTTTAATGAGTAATGATAGCATGTTTCATATATCTCTTAAGCGAAAGGATGAACTGCAGCAACGCTTGAAGCCCTACAAACTTAGAGCCAAAAGTAATGAACGCACTATTTACCAAGAAACTGAAACACAACTTTTCATATCTGTTCAAAAGTTTGCAGATTCGCCTTATTGGTTATTGATTGAAGATATCGATATCGACCTTGATAACGAAGCTATCAGTGAGCAAGTTCGTCTAAATATTGAAGAAGAGTTAAGAGAGGAATCCCAACTATTATGGTCAATTCAATTAACCGGTGTTGGATTAATTTTACTTATTGGTGTCACATTAATGGTTTTGGTGCGGCGCATTAGCCTAAAAATTGAGGGCTTAGCATCTGTAAGTAATAGTTGGGCAAATGGACACCTTTCTGTAAGAGCCGATACTCGAGCGCCAACCCCTCTTAATAAACTTGCCATCAGTTTAAATAAAATGGCTGCGGATCTTAATCAAACACTTTCCGAGCAACAGGTAATGACTCACGCTATATCTCATGAGCTACGCACGCCATTAAGTAAAATACAGCTCGCATTAACACTGTTAATACGAAAGTATAAAGAACTCCAAAGTGAACCGCTAAGTCATGACCTTGAGCGGTATATTGACGAGCTTGAGTATTTGGTCAATCAGATTCTGACCTTTGCCAAATTTAATCATCTAAAAGAGCCCGTCAATACATCAGAAATAGATATATCTAATTTAGTAACGGACCGGGTAAATGAATTGAAACTGCTCAACAAAGAGGTTGAAATTGAGTTAGTGTGCCAAAGTAATTTAAAAGTAAAAGGTGATTTGTTCCACCTTCAAATTGTCATCGACAATATTCTTAAGAATGCTCTGAAGTATGCAAACCGTTATATCAAAGTCAGTTTGAACCATATAAATGACATGAATGAGACTAATGCAAAAAAGGTGAAAATAACGATTGAAGATGATGGTCCAGGCATACCAAATGCATATCGAGAATCCATTCTTATACCCTTTGCGCGTGTAGATGAAAGCAGAGCGAGAGAATCGGGTGGCTATGGTCTAGGTCTGGCGATTGTTGATGCAATTGTGAAGCATCATGATGGAACCCTTATTCTTAGTGACAGCCCGCTAGGTGGGCTATGTCTTTCGCTTACCTTCTATTCAGAAGTATAGACATATCATTTCTAAACCCCTCCTTCTATACATTGTTCTGGCAGAACTAAACTGCGCAAGTCTACTATTATAATGAGGCACTCAGTTCTTACGAAGTCTTACACAAGCTGACCCCTTTTTACACCGACTATTGAGACACTATTCGTATCAATAAACGAATAAGTAGAAGGTTAAATCGTATGAAATATCTCAATAAATTCCTACCCATCGCATATACAACGTTTGCTATCTCTTTAGCCGGTTGTGGCGATAGTAACAACAAATCGACCACGCTGAAAACGAATGCGGAATCCTCAAGCAAGCACTCTCTGGCTGCCTATTTCGCTAAGCAAACTAACGTTTTTGGTATTGATATACTGGGAACAAACACCACGCCAGATGTTAAAATACTACATGCTGCTCAGGTGATGGCCGAGTATCTGGATAACGATGAGGATGGTATTCCTGATAACCAAGCTGTCATAGATTATATGGTGGCACAGAAATCAGCACTACTTATGTTCAAAGACAACGCCGAGGCTGAGTCTAAAATGACTGCTCTAGAGTCAAAAATCACCAATAACAATGCTTTGCAAGATCTATATGCATCAGAAACTCACCTCAATAGTTCAGAAGGTGGAGAGTTTGATGCTTCCCTCGAAGAAGTGCTTCACCTCATTACGCATGTCGGCTACGCAGGCGTGTACCCAGGCGTCTTTGGTGAGAGTACTGGATCAGCCGTAGCCGATGCAATGGATACCGCCAGAGGCGGTCAGTTTGAAACAATTCCAGTTGAATACCCCGTCGGTGCGTGGTACACCTATGATGATAAAACGTGCGACTATGGTTGCATGGTGACCGAATACACCTACTGGTCACTGACGTCTATTTTAGGCGCGCAGAATGCATCCGGCCGACTTGAAGCAATACAACAAGAATGGAAACTCAATACCAAGGATAAAGTTCAAATACAAGACCAGTCTGTTTACGCTATTATGACTGACCCGCAGTACGGATTACCCCGTACCCTGCCAGACGGTACCTACCAAGCTAAACAGTTCAAGGTCACAAACAATACTGATGTCATAGAGGGTGAAGAGCCAAGCAATGACCTAAGTGATTCAGAAATATTGCAAAATGCGATGAATGCCAACATTGGACATAAAATTGCGTTCGGAAACTTAGATGATATCTATATGATGAACCCTGATGGTTCTGAGCGTGAACTACTCGCTGATGGTCGGCCAATCTCTGGTTACGTTGCCTGGAGTCATGATGCACAGTATGTATATTTTGCCAGCGCCAAAGGAGAAGCAGAAAGTGCCTGGGAAGCATTTAGAGTCAATGTCATCACGAAAGAACTAAGCAAACTGACAGAGTTTGGGCAAGATGTACGTTCTATTGGGCTTTCGCCTGACGGCCAATACTTAGCCCTATCGATTATGACGGGCAACTCTAATATTGGCGATAATAATGACAACTTAACTCAATTCAATACTGATATTTACATCATTGAGTTGTCAACTGCCGAACCAATTTGGACATCGGGTGGAACCTTGCGTAAAGAAGATATGCGTTTGCTTGTTGGTGCCGATCCAGCTGAACAGTTTTGGTTTGAAGAGCTAAACTGGAACCCAATTTTACCTGACGGTGGCGATGAATCAGTTTTAGCTTACACCAAAACTTGGTGCTATGATGAGGATGATGTGTCTTTCACTCATGCTTACACAATTCGAGCTGACGGCTCGGATCAAGCGCTAGTATTAGAGAACAAGGATCAGCCGATTTGGGCTTTCGCGGACGACATACTCTGTTTTCTAGATATGTCTTGTTATTCCTTTGAGCAGCAAGAAAGTGTCCAATTGAATATCACCGGTATCGACAATGAAGTATCGGCTGCCAGTATTTCGCCAGACGGTGAGTATGTACTTTTTGAAGTCGGTGACGAAAAGAGAAAAGCCGGGATAGCGAAGCTCAATATATCGGGGCCGTCAAAGGGCGTGATTATCGATTCGACTAATGCCTATGAGCCTCGCTGGTCACCTGTTCCTGTTTCAGAATAGCTGACGCTACGATTCACAAAAGAACCAATGCTTCAAATGAAAAACTTAGCACGCTTGTTGACGCCAGCGTGCTAACTTCTGTAGAGACAGACGCTCTTTCGATAACGAAACGGGGCTACCTAAGTCGAGACTTATAAACCTATCTAACACGGTAGCGTAAAGGGGCGTACTATCCACAAGGTGGCGAGATAATCATCAATAACGTGACTTACTCGGATGAATTTAAGCAGGCGTTAAGTGAAGAAGCTGCAAGCATCGAGTTTAATGCCAACATTCTACATGAAATAGGGCACATACTCGGAATTGGAAGCTTGTAGTTGCTAAGCATAAACACTGACGGAAGCTTTATGGATGCTGAATATGGCAAAGGTAATTTATGTAACTGGGTTACTTACAGTCTAGACCATGATGGCCTCATATATTCACAAGCTAATGCTATTGAAGCGTATAACGCGTACTTCAATACGGCATTTGATTTTGCATCTGTTTAACCCGGGTATCTATATTCCAGTGACCAAAATGAAATGCCGGATGACAAAAGGGATATCAACAATGAAACCTTAATTCCAGGGATACAAGAAGATTTGATGGCAAATGGGGCTCTGATTACGAGTGTCCTATTAGGATTTTTGAAAGACCTAGGCCGCGTTATTCACCATCCAAACAGCCGCTTCAACGCGTGAGTTGAGCGACAGCTTTTTTAATATGTGTTTAACATGAACCTTGACGGTTCCGTCTGATATATCAAGCTCGCGTGCGATGAGTTTATTGCTCATACCTTTAGCGATTAATTTAAGTGTTTCATGTTCGCGGCTTGTTAGCTTTGCGAGTAAATTAGTTTTAGTGCTGGTTTCACCGCCTCGTATAGCACCAGCCAAAACATGGGTTAGTTTTTCACTAATCACCATTCTACCGACTGCGGCTTCTTTCAATTTTTCCAGAATTTGTTCTGGATCCATATCTTTTAATAAGTAACCGTCAGCACCATAAGTAATGGCACAAATAACATCCTCATCGTTGTCTGAAACTGTAAGCATAATAATTCTGGAGGTAATATCAGCGCTACGCATTGCGCGCAGGGTTTCTAGGCCGTCCATGCCTTCCATATTTAAATCAAGCACAATTAAGTCCGGCTCATTTTCTTTAGCCATTTCGAGTGCTGTTTTGCCATTACTCGCTTCACCAATAACTTCCAGCTCGTCTTCAAACTCAATTAGCTGTTTGAGCCCTTTTCGTAATAAGGGGTGGTCGTCGACTAATAAAATGCTTGCTGGCGCTTGGAGCATGTCTGAAAGGTCCTATGTTTAATCACTAAAAAATATAGCTTTGTTGTTGAATTATTAGTTCTAGTTTTTACTAAGATCATTTTGGCAGGTATCGGTTAAGAAACAATTGATATAAATCATGTGATTACGTTATTCGCGAGATATAGCACTTTATTTTAATTGGAATAAGTACCTACAAAGAGCGTTTAAGGTGACTAGAACGCTTCTTGAAGTGCTTCTGTTGCTGGATTTGTTGCTAGCAATACTTACTTTTAGGTAGTTCTTTAATGTTTGAAAATAGCTTTAAGCCTACTACTAAATGTTGATTGTTTGCCCTCTGTTTTGGACTCATAGTTGATCGTGAAAATGAGTTACTAAATTAATTGGGAGAAATTCTATGGCGAATAACAAAGGCTTGGGGCATAGCTCTGGCGCAGATATTCGGAAATGGGATCCTGAGAACGAGCAGTTCTGGGAATCTACGGGTAAAAAAATAGCCAACCGTAATTTGTGGATTTCTATCCCCA
>Ga0209290_1001175_pt1 | contig 13698 bp, 9 predicted proteins | sample EN1Hudsemesocosm_2_FD_184632 | JGI IMG/M metagenome (GOLD analysis project Ga0209290, IMG submission 184632) | Methane-oxidizing microbial communities from mesocosms in the Hudson Canyon - EN10B Hudson Canyon (SPAdes) (version 2) | ecosystem: Environmental > Aquatic > Marine > Cold seeps | place... | reverse complement strand
ACGAATAACCTCTTCTAATTCAACACCTTTAATTTTGAACCCACCCGCTTAATTTTAAGCCTCCTGATAAGGAAATTTACTATCCGTACTGCATTATACAGCGCACTAACAATGAGTTTTATTACCGCTTCAGCTTTTGCTGAAACACCTACTCCACTTAAAAAACAATATAGTGAACCTACTCGAGGGTTTCTAATAGAGCACGGGACTGTTTCAGGCCAAGGTAATGCCTCGGTAGAATTGCATTCCGGCTCTGATGAGCTAAGTGCGGGTGGCGGAATTCGTTTAGGCTTGGCACAAGCCGAACTAATTATTAATAGCGGCTTAAATGGTTACGACGAGAATGAAGTGCTACTTAAGTGGGGTATGTCTGACTTAAACCTTAACCAAACACCTGTTCATTGGTCTCTATTAGCGGCTGTATCTCATCTTGATATCGAATATGATAATGGTCAAGAGTTTGACCGGACCCACTTTAAATTGGGCGCAGCGGCGACCCTGAGTGCCGACGCGGCCACATTCACCCTTACACCACAGCTAATTTATGCAGATACTGATGTACCAGGCGGTAAGGACGATACCTTTATTGAAGTTGGCCTTGGCGGCTATATTGGTGTGATTGATACCGCATCTGGCTTATTTTCTTTAGGTGCCGAACTAATTTTTACCACTGAAGACGATAGGGATAACACCGTTGCTTTAGGCGGTCGTTGGGCTTATAACGAACAACTTAACATTGACATTATTCCAGCTATATTTAGTAACGACGACTTAGTCGGTGCTCCTGGCTTAGTTAGACTCAATGTTGCCTTCTAAATAGCAGAAGCCCGAAACTAAAAAAGCAGCCCAGAGATCTGGCCTGCTTTTTTAGTTCCTCAAACGCCCTGAACTTAAAGTCACTAGCCCAACAATGCTTGGACCTACTTAGTCCGCCTGGACTTACTTAGTGCGCTTGATCCCAATTGTCGCCAATTTCCGCCTCAACAATCAATGGAACGTCTAACTGAACTGCATTCATCATTTGCACAATTAACATAACTTTTACTTCTTCTGCTTGATGCTCTGCCACTTCAACAACAAGTTCATCGTGCACCTGCATAATCATTGATGCATCTAACGAAGATGCTTCCAAATATTGATCTACTGCCAGCATGGCTTTTTTAATAATATCCGCAGCGGTTCCCTGCATAGGACCATTGATCGCAGTACGTTCAGCCGCTTGTTGTAGCATTTTATTTCGGGCATTAATTTCGGGAAGATATAAGCGACGTCCAAAAATTGTTTCAACAAAACCATCCTCATGCGCCTGGGCACGAATTCGGTCCATATAATCTAATACGCCCGGATACCGTTCAAAGTATCGATCAATATATTGCTGCGCTTCATGCCGCCCCACTTTGATTTGCTTTGCCAAGCCAAATGCTGACATACCATAAATCAAACCAAAGTTAATCGCTTTTGCTTTTCGACGTTGATCGGTACTTACGTCTTCTAAAGCGACATCAAATACTTCTGCTGCGGTGGCTTTATGAACATCTAGCCCTTCAGCGAATGCATCCAACAACCCTTTATCTTGAGAAAGATGCGCCATGATTCGCAATTCAATTTGAGAATAATCCGCGGCAATCAGTTTATAGCCTTTACGTGCAACAAATGCCTGGCGAATCCGACGCCCCTCATCCGAACGAATCGGAATATTCTGCAAGTTAGGATCACTTGAAGACAAGCGCCCTGTTGCGGTTACGGCTTGATGGTAAGAGGTATGTATACGCCCCGTACCTGGATTGACTAATTTAGGCAACTTGTCTGTATAGGTCGACTTTAGTTTCGCCAAGCTTCGATGCTCTAGTATCAATTTAGGCAAAGGGTAATCATTCGCTAATTCTTGTAATACCGGTTCAGCGGTTGAAGGCTGCCCTTTTGGCGTTTTTTTAATCACCGGCAAGCCTAGTTTTTCAAAGAAAATAACTTGCAACTGCTTAGGCGAACTTAAATTAAACTCTTCTCCTGCCAGTTCATAAGCTTCACGCTCTAGCGCTATAATCCTATCCCCTAACTCCTGACTCTGAACCCCCAACAGATGAGCATCCAATAACGCCCCCGTGCGCTCGATTTTAGACAGCACTGGCACCAACGGCTTATCTATCTCCTCATAAACGGTTTTAAGGCCTTTAACTTGCTCTAATAGAGGGTAAATCGCATGATGTAAGCGTAAGGTTATATCAGCATCTTCGGCGGCATACGGTGCAGCCACTTCAATCGCGATTTGATTAAAGGTTAACTGCTTTGCGCCTTTGCCTGCGATATCTTCAAAGTGTGTCGTTGTTCGACCAAGATACTTTTCGGCCAAGGCGTCCATATTATGGCGCGACCCTGTTGAGTTCAATACATAAGACTCAATCATGGTGTCGTGTTCGATCCCCTGTAAATCAATGCCATGATTCACCAACACATTTTTATCGTACTTTAAGTTTTGACCCACTTTTTTGATGTCTGCGTTTTCTAATAAGGGCTTCAACTGCGATAAAACCCAATCACGGTCTAACTGTTCAGGCGCATCGAGATAATCATGACCAAAAGGCACATACGCCGCTTCACCTTCAATACAAGCAAACGACACACCTACGACCTCTGCCTCCATATATTTCAAACTGGTTGTTTCGGTATCGAATGCAACTAAGTCAGCACTTTCTAACTTTACGATCCACTGATTAAAATCATCTTTGGTCAGCACCGTATGATAATCACCCGCTTCTTGCTCTATTTGTTCAGACGCTTCAGACTCATCGGATTCTGCTGAACTTGCCCCGCTATTTTTTTGAACCGCGCCTTTTTTAGCACCCCCTTGTTGAATGGCCTGCACCCAAGACCTAAATTCATATTCTTGATACAAGGCCAGCAAGTTTTCTTCATCAACCTCTGAATGCTCAATTTCGTCAAGGTTTTCAGGTAATTCAACATCCAGTTTAATCGTGGCTAACTGATAAGATAAAGGCAAAAACTCGATACTTTCGCGCAAGTACTCCCCCACTTTACCTTTCACTTGATCAGCATTTGCTATGACGCCATCAAGGGAGTCATAAGCAGTTAACCATTTTACCGCTGTTTTGGGGCCACACTTTGGCACACCTGGGATGTTATCAACTGAATCACCCACGAGCGCTAAGTAATCAATAATTTGGTCTGGACGTACACCAAACTTTTCAACCACCCCTTCAATATCCATTGCTACATTGGTCATGGTGTTAATTAAGGTCACGTGCTCGCTTACCAACTGCGCCATGTCCTTATCACCGGTTGAGATCACCACATCAACCTTTTGATTCGTCGCTTGATTCGCTAACACACCAATTACATCATCGGCTTCAACATCCGGCACAATCAATAATGGGAGCCCCATCGCTCTAATAATTTGATGAATAGGCTCTATTTGACAACGTAAGTCATCGGGCATCGGTGGGCGATTCGCCTTGTATTCAGGGTAAAGGTCATGACGAAAGTTTTTACCCTTCGCGTCAAAAATAATAATCACCTTTGACCCTGGGTAGTCTTGCTCAAGTCGCCGGATCATATTGACCACGCCTTTGATCGCACCCGTTGGGTGACCTTTTGAACTTAACAATGGCGGCAGTGCATGATAAGCACGGAATAAATAAGAGGAGCCATCAACTAAAACGGTTGGCTTGGTGGTCAATTTATTTGTCATAAAATACGGGTCTATATAAATAATCGGGTGAAGAGGTGTTTTCCTAGGCGTTTGACCGAGAATAATGACCGTCGCAGCAGGTTAGCCTATTCTCGGTCAAGCTCCTAGTGCTATAGTAAGGAAATTAGCGCTAAGCTTAAACTAGGAGTTTCTATGCGTCGCACACTTTTTGCTATTTTAATCATATTACCGACTTTATTTACCAGTTCAAGCTTGTTCGCAGAAGAAGCAGCCTTAGCTGTTGAACCACAAATCGTCATTCGACATGATGAAGACAAAACACTTTATGAGCATTCAGTAAACGGCGTAATTACTGAAATTAAAGTTGTGCCAGAAGTGGGCCCTGTTTATTATTTAGTACCGGACGATGGCGGTGGTTGGATTAAAGAAGATAGATCTCAAACACTGATTCCGAAGTGGGTGTTGTTCGAGTGGTAAAAATTGTTTGTCCAAAAAGACTGCTTAAATGAGAGCAGTCATAATATATAGAGTATATCGGCTCCAACCCAATCTTACAGTTGAACCCTCCAGCAAAAGCGAAGCCTTTTGATTAACCTAGATATTCATTGGTCAACCAAATATCAAGAGGCTTATTTGTTTCGAAGTAAGTCACTCAAGGTTGTATCAAAATCATGCCTTTTTGAATGAATTTTAGTTATGTATTTGAGGCAAGATTTCTGTTTATTCTAATTTTCACAAACGGCTGAACATCGCACTTAGCTGCCACTTAAAACGAGGGTCGATATAGCCTAATTATCTTGATTTAGAGTATTTCTATAGTGTTGACTAAGGATTTAAAGCGATGGATGTTCATGCGGATATAAACCGCTAGCTCCCAACCTAAGCGTGCAATTATAGGTAACGATAAACGAATAGCCATTCAGGGTGGTGGTTGGGCCAAAAATGTCTCGATTTATTTTAGGGAATTGTTAAAAAGCTCTAATTTACCAAACAGCCATAAATTGATGTATTTAAAATAATAGCCTTTTCATGAAAATAGCGAAATACTTTATTTTTCAAAGTATTAACAGCTCCGAAACTTATTTTGACGTAGGCTTAATATAAAGCATTAAGTCATCCTTTCTTTGTAGGTTTGGAAGTGTATTACCATACTCTTGAGGGGATTTGTATACATAAAACCAGTCTGGTAAAAGACTGAAATACGCTTCCTGAACCATCATCATTTTTTTGCTACAGTTTGTTATATCAACCCATGGACCTGTAATTATTGGTTTAGCGCTAGGGAAGAACGCACTCGGAAAACCACATCCTACAAAGATATTTGGAACATCATGGCCGTCAGGTTTGAAATGATAAAAGGCTTCCTCTTTATTGTGTATAAAATCAGGTTTACTAACGAGTTCGGGTTCGAATAGGTGCATATACAGTCGGCAATCAACTACGTCACAAACACCACCTGTAAAGTACACAATAAGGCGGTAATACGACTTTAGAAATGGCTGCTCAACTTCTTTCATCTCTCGCTCTGTTTTCTCCCAGTCGATTGAAGAAGCGTATGGTTCAGGTAATTTTTTTAATGTCTCAACTAGAGTTCTTATCATTACATGTACAGCTTCTTCCTCATCTTTAGCAGCAGAACTTGGCATCCACGCAAGTATATGATCTTTTGTAGCAGGGTTATCTGGCTCACCTAATCTAAGTAAGAGAGAAAGATCGAAAGCTATGCGGACATCAGCTAACGCTAATAACCCAGTACTCGAATCTACAAAGCCGGAAGTAAGACCAGCATCAAGAAGCTTGTTCATTTCGCCATTATTTAAATCACCATCGAATGCCCTCCTGATCGCCTCTTCAAACTTATTTTGTGGTATTTCGTCTACTTTTACATCACTTGCTTTAGAAATATTCCAAGCTAAGGAATGGTTTGTATCGGACTTATAATTCGAAGCACACCCCTGAATTAATAATAGAGTTGTTACAGCTAAAAGAATCTTTTTATACACTGAATATCTCCATCATTTTATTAGAAATAATTAAATAACTCATAAAAACTCAAGCTTACCTAATATGTTTGCTACTAATAATTAACGGTACTAGAAGGGCTAGTTAGTAATCGTTAATTTCTATAACAGATTAAATTAGAAGCCCTCCTAAGTTACAAGCTTTTCATGAATTATTTATTGGTAAGTAGACAATTTTGATGGGAAAGGTTCGACCGCTGATCCATACCTCTTATTGTACAAATATTCGAATAACAGATCACTTTTGTGTTAACTATTGTCTGAGTAATGATTACTTAGATTCCACACCTGATGATTTTCCGATACTCAAATATACAGGCTATAGGTTGATAGCGAGAGGTTTCCGGTTTTCAATAAAGGGAACGATTTTGCTCACTTCCGTTAGTTATCACGAATCTCAAACTGGCTGAATTATCCTGAATGACACAAGGTCGGCAAGTGGCTGTTAAGTGGCAGAATAAGTCTCTTAGCCCATTAATCTATCCGTCTCGAACTCGCACTAAACAGCCTCTTTAGGTTATGGTCAATATGGCCTAATTGTCTTGATTTCGCTTGCTAGCAAAGCGGTGGCTAAGGAGTTAAAGCGGCCCTTTTCTATTTGCGGTTTAACCGCTAGAGATGAGCACCAAAATACATAAGTAAGTCACTCTGGAATCTGGGCGACTTTTCATATCATCGACTAGTTCGGTCATTGTGCCATTAAGTTCTGTTAAAGAATGACGTTCAATTGGAGTTTAAACCTCAAGTTCAAATTTATATTGAACTAGAACCTTCAGCCCCTAGGTCCAGTAGTCGATAATTGCTCTTTCAAATCCCGGCATTTCTCAGGAAGGTCTTTCCTTTTGTTTCTGTCTAAATTATATCCATGGCATTCACTTGACCACCGCTGAAAAACGTTTTTCATTTTCAACATCCAGCTAGGGTTAGGGTTAGGGTTATTAGAAGCTTTGCATAAGCCATCTAACCCTTCCTCTATTATTTTGTCAAATCGTTGCACCTTTGAACCATCAATCTCATCAAGAAAGGCGGGTGAGTTGGATTGTTTGAGAGTTGTAGTTAATCTACCTAGACCTTCAGCTAAGACAATATATTGATGTTCATTTGTAGTTTGATTAGTGTTGAGTTTAGCTATTAACACTTGGTGTTGTTTTTCACTACCACTACACTGATAACTTAACATACCACTTTCTTCATTTAGCATTTCTTTAGGCGAAATCATTATGGAACTTTGCTCGGTTGTAGCGATTATCCTCTTTGAACCACATACGTTCCTAGGCGAGGATTTACCACGAGTATCATAAATTTGGTACGAACCACTTTCGCTTGGTTTGGATGTCTCTTGCCAACCTTTAGCACCTTTTTTCAAGGTGCTATAATTGTGATACCATTTGCCATTTGATTTTAGAATACATACTTTGACTTTTATTCTTTCACCGCAAATATTGCGAAATTTTACACGTAGAGTTTCATAGGAATGTATAGATTCAGGCTTCCTTTCCGACGAATGATCTACACAAGTAGTTGAGTGTGCATTTCCACAAAATAGAATTGATAAAAAAAGCTTTAATATGATTCTCAATTTAATTCTCGAATTATTCAGGTTAATGTAACGACCCTAGTCCAAATTTCGTCTGATTAGAATAGAAATTTCAAACCAATATTTGTATTGATGAACAGTGTCAGCTTCTAAGACCTGTGGTCGACAAATGCTCTTGCATTTTCATGATACTGACTAATTTACAACCGTCTTATTGGCGACATCTCCAAGACCTCGCTCGCTATATAATTCACAGCTTGAGAAGTTTTTGCATTTAAATGTAAGGCGCTTTCCTTTGGCTACTGTATCCAATTGATACTTAGAAGCAATATCTCGTTCGTAGCTCTGTAGTGCTTTATTGCAGTAATAAATACTGCCTTTTCTATCTGATGCCGAGGTAAAGGGGGTTTCAATCAACGAATTAAAGCTATTACGTTCAGCTCCGCAAGCGTAATGCAATTGCTCATCTAAAGACTTGTCACCGAGTTCAGTTTTCTGGCGAGGGCCGTCGCAATGCCAGTTCTCTCGCTTGCTCTTCCAGCAAAAGGCCACACTCTCGACCAGTATTTCATACTTCTGTTTTTTGGGCTCTTTTTTTGCGGACGATTTAACCTGCCGTTTTGAGGAAGAACCTCCACACAGTTTTTCAGACTCTTCACTCCTTCGAAAGTCGTTATAGACAGAGTAAGTGCGTCCATTGGTGCATGTGACTTGCATATAACCCCGCTTAGAAGGGTGATTCGTCATATGCCGGACATTGTCACTGTTGCCAGCCATACGGATAACTTTAGGAGTCACAATTTCTTTTTCGCAAGAAGATAAACTTTCTACCCATCGTCCTCCATTGTTTCGACAGATTTGCTCCAATTTATTTGTTAATTGTTCCTGGCTATTTTTATGTTCACGGTCTGCATAGGAGAGGTTTGAAGGTGTGTTCGAAACAGCGTACTTAGGGACTGCGGCCCGTTGGTATTCCTTCGGTAGCGTGGGATTACCTTGTGTATTATATTGCTTTGCATTGATTTGGTTGACAAGCTGGTTGGTCGACGCTTGTTGATTCACTAAAAATTGAACGCTATTTTGAAAGTGACTAATTAGTTCCATGTTTATACGCCGACTATCTTCTGCTATTTGCCGCTCTTGATTTCTGACTAGCCTGTCAACAAATTGGTTGGCTTCTCGTTCAAACTTTAATTGTTGCTTGCTAATCGAAGACGCAACTTCCAAGATTTTATTCGCATGTTTTTTATTATTTCGAATCTCACGACTATTTCCACAGTTTCCATAGTCTGAATCGGCAACTTCTTCAAAATCATCCTTAATACGATCTAAACGCTTTTCTTGCCTTGCACGACATTTTTTGGATTTCTTTACGAAACTGTAGATATCTGAATGAATTTGTCTTTGCATAGCCCGTTCAATACCTTTAATTTCTTTCTCACAACTACGCCCAAGGAAATTATTGGCTCTCTCCGCGACTTCTCGAAAATCGCTAGCGACCCCTCGACAATATCTAAGTTCTCTTTGGTACCGCTCCTGCTCTTTCTTTATTTCTTCGCGAACTAGATAAAGCTGGTCTGTGCGCCGCCCATCATAGTATGAGCAAGACTCTAGAGTCTCGTTATATAAACAAGTGGCCTCACCATGCCTTTTTCCATCTACATATTGACCTATAAAGGTTATTTCACCCTTTTTGTATTTTGTAAAGGCTCCGTGTCGAAGACCATTTTTCCAGGTACCCTGTTCCTCAGTGTCATATCTAAAGTAGCTACCCTTAACAAATTCGCCATTAAGAAACTGACCTTCAAGGTAGTGGTTACCATCTGATGTCATTGCCTTTCCATGACCATTGGCCAACCAATCAGAGCACCCACCCTGGGTGTAGTGCCAGTCATCTTTTCCGATATTGATGTTCTCAACTTGGCAATTAGGTTGTTGATATTTTAAGCCTTTATCTAGTCTATCTTGATTCCAATTACCGCGTTGTACAACGTTACCATTTTTGCTCACTAGAACACCTTCACCATGCTTCTTATCATCCAAAAAGTCACCTTCGTAGTGATTGCCGTCGGTATCCGCGTACTCTCCATAGCCTGTTAATTTTCCAGCTTTAAAATTACCTAAATAATACTCGCCATTTGATAGGAGTATTTTGGATGGGCCATCAATATAAGCGATGGCTTTCCTCAAAGCTTGATCTGCAGTTCCTTGGACAGCTGAGTTTGATTTAGGTATACCTGTTCCAGACATCCCATAACGGCTGAGCAAAAGTTTTAGTGCGTCACGGCTGTTTGTGGTTTGATTAGGATTTTCTGGAATGGATAATTCATCCGTTGAAACAATCTCTCTAGATAGTTCAACTCCCTGAAGTAATAGGTAAGCCAATATATCTTGGTACCCTTTGTCTATCGCATAAAACAAAAGGTTATCCTTGTCTGCTTTCCCTTCGTTTATTAGTTGGTGGAGAGAAGCGAGGTGGCTATTTTCGTATATTGCACTTAGAGCACTTAAGGTTTCCTCACGTTCGATTATTTGATCTAATTTGGCGACTTCATTAGGAAGTTCGTTTTTTAAAAAGACCTCTAATTTGGATATTTGTTTTTTAAACCCGTCCTGGTTTCCCTTAAAATAATTAACGCCTGGCAAAAAAGAGTCATCATATCCAGAACTTTCAATTATTTTTTCTATTTTGGAACTCGGGAGGTGAGGTCTTTTAAATTCAAAAGTATATTTAACCTTTATTGGAAACGTATCGCCTGTATCGTCTTCGATTTCAAGAACATCAAAAGCTAGAGCAACACGTCGTTGGGGTGCGTGATAAAACTCTTCTATTTGCGTAAATAGTTTTAATAGTAGATATTGAAAATCAGGGATATTTGAGTCATAAAGGATACCTTTATGAATTCGATCATCGTCATATTTTGTAGTATTGAGAATTGGCATATTCTTCCATAAACCGGAATTTTCAACATCTTTGTTTTTTGTTAAATCTAATTTTCCCCTCATTGCCAGTAAGGCTGTTTCATCGTTCAAAAATGCATCAATACAAGCGGTAAGCATTCCCGAAGGGTCATGGTTCGCTGATGCGCCTTTAAATTGTGAGTACAGGATAGTATCTTTATTAGTATCTTTTATAATGAAAGTGATTATGGTCCGTCCAAGCAACCCCTTGCCAACCCCTAAGGAGTTTATATGTCCACTTACTTCAATGTTTGACTGAGCAAGTCTAAATCCCGATTTTTGTAGTACGTTGCCTACTGTTTCTTTTACAGTATCAGAAACTGGAAATTCTGCGTCCTCCCATGTTTTAGTCGCGTAAGGATTAGACAGTCCTAAATTATTTACAAATTCACCCATTAATATAGGAGCACCGTGTCCGACATTCGTGTAGCTTTCCCTTAAATCAGGCTTCAGATACGTTGTACAGCCGTGCAATAATGATACTAACAACAAAATAAAAAGGTTTAGATATCTAGGCTTTGCATAAGAAGTTATCGCTTTTGTTTTTTGCATACCTTACCTTTCCACTTTTGTTTATATTGTTTTCGTACTACCAAATCATTTAGAGGAGTCGTTTGGATTTTATACAATGCTGACTTATTAAAACGGCGCTGTCGATAGTTGAATACAAAAAATACCCATATGTCACTTAATAGACTGTAAACAAGAACTATTGGTTTTTAGCTAGCTAGCATGAAAAGGTTTTTTAAAAATGTAAAAAGGACCTTCTGCTCTTTATGGTTTCTAACTGAAGTGACAGTTTTTTGAGGGTATTTAGGTCATGCTTGAACTCATTTTCAAGAGCCTATTTTCTGATAAAAGTCACTTTATAAAAGGAACGCTTTTGCTCACTTCCGATAGTTATCACGAACTTCAAGTTGGCTGAATCATCCTGAATTACGAAAGGTCGCAAAGAGGCGGCTTAGTGGCAGGAATTGCCGTTGAGTTTCAACCTAGTAAGCCTTAATTTCTGGCACAACACGAACATTTTAATTTTATCGAAAACATTTAATATTGAATGAACTCGAGTGTCTTATTCGTTTCGGAGTCAAGCTCTAAGTTTCGCATCAAAGTTGTTCATTATTAATAAACTTAAAACCTTAACCACCCTAAACTAAGAGACTAGCCTTCGTTATAGAACAATTTATTTCGTCGTTTCGAATAAGCATTTCCATAAAATATAAAAAAAACGTCACTCTAGTGTGAACATTCTAATTTTTATCCGTATCTTTAACTCGAAGCCTAGTTAATAACAACTTATGCGATCTCAAAAGGAATATACAATGAGCACTATCAAAAACTACCAAGAGCAAGTTCAAGACATCATCGAAAAAGCAATCGCTGCAGTTGAAGAGCAACATAAGGCTCTTGCAGTTACATCTTTTGAGTTCATCGAAAAGCTATACAAAGTAGAAACTGTTAAAGCTAAGCACGATGACGTTGCTGAAGTTGCTTACACAAAAGCACGTGAAGTAAACAAGCTAGTTGCTGATTACGCAAGCGACCTTATCGCTAAGTTCGATAAAGAAGAAGCTGCTCCAGTTAAAAAAGCTGCTAAGAAAGCACCTGCTAAGAAGAAAGCTGCTGCAAAGAAAAGCACCGCTGCTAAAGCAGAAGAAGCAACAGCTTAATTTTGAGTTTTAGGTATGTGTTGTCTTATTTACCCCTAGGCAGCACATCCTGTTTTCTCTTATAAAAAAATACCCGCTCTTAGCGGGTATTTTTTTGCCTGATATTTAAACCACGCTATTTTTAGCGTTTTAACCTAATAAATAAGCCTTCAAATTTACTACTTAACCTGCCGCTGAATCATGAGACTTACACGTCGATTCCGCTGTCGATTAGCCTCTGAGGTATTTTCTACAAGCGGTTTGGTATCACCGTAACTCACCGCTCTAAACCTTGATTTTTTAACTCCCTCTGCCACAAAAAACTGTAAGACCTCTGTCGCTCTTGCTGATGCTAAATCCCAATTAGAAGAAAATCGTGACGTTGAAATAGGGTTGTCATCTGTATGGCCTTCAATGAAGACTAAACCATCAGAGTCTTTTAAAACTGGCACCAGCTTTTCCAAAACGTCTTCACCAGACCTTGTCAGCTCTGAGGTACCAGAACTAAATAACACACGCGACTGAATTGCCAGTTCAGTAAAATCGCTGTCTTTTATTAAGGTAACCAACTCGCCTAAACCGTTTTCTTTTATTGAAGCAGAAATATCTTCAAGCCAGTTTGCGTTTTGCGTTTTGCTAGCCGTATTTAAAACACCTAAAGCGAGATCCGACACATCAACAATTTGCTCCTCTGAAGGTTGAGCATGTTGCGCGACACTTTCGGCCAATTCGGCGCGACTCAACATTAGCAGCATCACAAATACCGTTGACATCAACACAAAAACATCAATATAGCTGATCATCCAGCTATCATCGCTATTACTTTCTATATCGTTCTCTAGAAGTTGCAGATTTAAAGAGGGTCGACTTGAAGTTGTCATCAGTTAGGCTCCAAATTTAGCCATCATAGACTTCTGTACAGGTTTTTTTCCCGAAACCATTTTTGGTGGCATTTCGTTGTCTTGCTCTTGCACAAAGCTCATGAGCGTATCGCGCACGACAGAAGGTGTTTTATTCTGATGAACCAAAGCAATACCTTCCGACAATAAGCTTAATGCCAGCACATGCTGATTCCGTCGCTGCTCCAATTTATTCGCAATCGGTTTAAAAACCAGATTGGCAAGTAATAAACCATAAAAGGTTGTCACCAATGCAATCGCCATATCAGAAGTGACCGAGGCTAAACCCCCAGCCTCTAAACCCTGAAGCATATTTACTAAACCTAACAATGAGCCGACCATGCCAAACGCAGGAGCAAATGTCGCCATCGACCGAAAAAGATTAATAACACTGGCTTCTTTCGCGCGGTATTGTGAAATTTTCCAATTCAAGAACGACATAATATCTTCCATCGAGTCTTGATCTCTGACCATCTGCAAACCACGCTGAAGGAAAGGGTCTCTCAAACGACCAATATCATTATCTAGCTGATCAAACTGCTGACGAAAACCTAACTTTGAAAAATGGAGAATTTTATTAACTTCTCCATTTAAGTTTAGCGTTAAAGGATCAATCACCACTCGCGCCTCTTTCAAAGCATAAATTGCATCTTTGAAAGGTACACTGACCAGAACCGCCGTTATCGTACCGCCAAAAACGATCAATAAACCCGGAATATTAATAAAAGCCATCGGGTTCTCTGCAGATAGGCCAATGGCTGAAACAAGGAAGGTTAAACCAATGATGACACCAGCCAAATTGGAGTACTTAGAAAAATTCATAAACAGCCCTTATTCATAGCGTATTTCAAAAAGTGCGCTGTGCTATAAAACGGAGCGAGGTCCGTAGCTTAAAAGGTATGACACAGCATTTGGTTAATGCTATGCATAAATTAAGCCTACTTTAAACCTACTTTAAACCATG
>Ga0209290_1001174_pt1 | contig 13699 bp, 5 predicted proteins | sample EN1Hudsemesocosm_2_FD_184632 | JGI IMG/M metagenome (GOLD analysis project Ga0209290, IMG submission 184632) | Methane-oxidizing microbial communities from mesocosms in the Hudson Canyon - EN10B Hudson Canyon (SPAdes) (version 2) | ecosystem: Environmental > Aquatic > Marine > Cold seeps | place... | reverse complement strand
CCGTTATAAATGGATTTTCCATTATGCAGGATGTCCAATTGTGCCACATCTGTATTAAGACTAACTTTATAGTCGCCTAGTTCGTATTCAGCAAAAGCATTATATATCTTGGGGTGGAACTCTTTGAAAAAGTTTAAATTCTTGATTTTTAAATCTTGTGCCTCATTCAGTATTTGAATATATTTTTCTTTTTCCCTTTCTTCTATCAATTCAACCATACGCTAAAGCTCCCTTAAGAAATAATTGTATTGCATTTATAATGCATTGCTTATGCCATTTCTCGCTTGCATGAATTTCTATACCACCACACTTATGCCTTTCAGGTATATAAGCCCTCCATTAATAGCAAACTAATATAAGGTGGCATTTAAGTAATATCGAATGAGGTCGCTAAATAATGTGAACGAAATTATTTTCCCATATTTAAGGGATCCTGCTTTTAGCAGGTAAAGGAGAAGTGCTATGCCACAGATTATTAATACCAACATTGCGTCTTTAACGGCGCAAAGGAACTTAAATAAATCACAAACCGCGAACCAGACCGCATTGCAGCGGTTATCATCTGGTTTACGTATTAATAGTGCAAAGGATGATGCTGCTGGTCTAGCGATTTCTACGCGTTTTAATTCCCAAGTCCGAGGGCTAAATGTAGCCATTAGGAACGCCGGGGATGGTATTTCCCTCGCCCAAACAGCTGAAGGTGCATTGGGTACTGTAAATGATAACCTTCAACGAATCCGAGAACTGTCAGTACAGTCGGCAAACGCCACTAACTCAGATGTGGATCGCCAGGCATTGCAATCGGAAGTAAGCCAGCTCATTGCTGAGATTACCCGTACCGCGGAAGAGACCGACTTTAACGGTCGTAAGTTATTAGATGGTTCTTTCTCCGCATCATTTCAAATTGGTGCAAACGCAGGCCAAACGGTTGACGTATCCATTGAAGCGTTAACCGCCGACAAGTTAGGCGCAGGTCAAGAAGCGGGTATTTCAGCCCTTGGAACCAATACCGCTTTTACCAATGGCGACCTTGTTATCAATGGTGAAGGCATACGGGCATCATCGGCCACAGATGATACCGCATCTACACAGGGTGCAGACAGGTCGGCCATTGCTAAAGCAAAAGCCATTAATGAAGTATCTAACACTACCGGTGTCGCAGCTGATGTAAATGTTAACGTGGCAGCGGGTTCTGCCCAAACGGCGGCGGCAACAGATGGCTCACTTACCTTAAATGGTGTCACCATTAATATCGCCACAGGTGGCGTTGATACGGCAGCAGATAGAGCGGCAGTACTTACAGCAATTAACGCGGTGTCCGGTCAAACCGGTGTGACGGCGGTGGATTCAGGTAGTGATGATTCTGGTATCTCACTTAATGCAGCAGATGGTCGAAATATAGATATTCGCTATGACAAATTTGATAGCACAGGTAACAAATATGCTAATGGGGTAACAGCCGCAGCCACTGGATTGGCCGCCGGGGGCTCGGGCTCTACATCCGGGGCTACCGCTGAATCAGCAGTGGTTACCGGCATCGCCACAGCAGCAGGCGGATTTACCGGTGACTTTACCGGGGGGTTCTCAATTGCCATAGATGGCGAAGAGTCCATTACGGTTGCGCTCACCGGTACAGCTAACACCATTGATAAAATAGTGAGTAGTTTACAAAGCTCAATCGATACCGCTATTTCCACCAACGGTTTGGATGTTGGTGTGACGGTTAGCCATCAAAATGGTGTGGTTAGTATTACCTCAGATTCAATAGGTCCCGACTCTTCACTTAAAATTTCAAGTGTAACCAGTGGTGCAGCATTTGCTGACCTTAACTTTGCAGAGGTATTTGGTTACTCCACTACCTCTCTTATATTTGGTGCAGGTGGTTTCACAGCGGGTGATATGGCGGGTCTTCACTTTGAAGATCAAGGCTCTGATGGCATTGAGAATACCTCGGGTACCTTTATAGGCGCCGTAGGGTTAGCCACTAGCGCAGGGGCTGCCTTAGCAGAACTAACCCTTGCTGATGCTACTTTTAGTATTGAAGTGGATGGCGGTAATGCGGTTGCTGTTGTGGTGCTCGCAGAGGGTACCGTAATGGCCACCGTGAGTGACCTGGATGCTTATGCTGAAAAGGTTCAAACCGAGATTAACACTGCATTAGCAGCCGATGGTCAAACGGGCACAGTGGATGCCTATATTGGCGAAGGTTACCGTTTAGTCATTGAATCAAACGAAGAGGGAACCGATTCGGCCGTTCGAATTACTGCCACGGCTTCCGGTGCTTCTCAAGTGGGCATAGTGTCCCATACCTTTGGGGCATTCTCTGACAATGGAGATGTGGGCTCCAACGGGGTAGAAAATGCCTCTGAAACCTATGAAGGCTCCATCACCTTACGGTCAATTAATGGGGCCGCTATCGATATCACGGCGGGCAGTGGCGACTTAGAAAGTACCGGCCTACAAAGCGGTAGCTTTAATGCCGGGCAAGCCTACGCATCCAGTCAATCTCAGTCGGTGGGTGGAGCTATTGCTACCTCAGGTACTGTAGTCGGGGAAAGGCTGTCTACCGGGGGCCTTGATGACGCATTTATTGCTAACATTGCGGCTAACGTTACCGTCTCATTTACTATTGAAGTGGATGGTGGTGACCAGGTAACAGTGTCCTACATTCAAGCCACTGCCACCGTCACCGAGTTTACTTCCTTAAGTAACTATGTAAACGGGTTAGAAGAAGAGATTAACTCTGCCTTAGCCACAGATGGTCAAACGGGCTCGGTATCGGTCAGTATTAATGCCGATAACCAACTCGTGATGTCATCTAGAAGTAAAGGAGATGCTTCCAGTATCGAAATATCAGCTGTGAACACGCTTAATGGCGCGCTTGATATCCTTGGGGTGTTTGACAACCTTGACGGCTTTGGCTCTTCAGGTGCCACAGCCACTTCCGGTGCGATAGAAGGAGTAGGCGAAATAAACGCGGCCGGCTTTGCTAACTTCAGTACCGCACTACTGGCCAGTGTCGGGCTTATGACGGGCGAGACTCTTCGCATAAGTGTGGATGGGGGTAAAACCATTGGTGCGGTGATTGCCACACATACTGCAGGTGATGCAACGGCGGCCTTGGCCTTCGTAGAGAGCGAAATTAATGATGATTTAGCCGCAGCAGGGCAAACCGGACGAGTCTCGTTATCGTTGGATAACGATGGTTTTGTGACCATCACATCGGATAAGGTAGGCGCTGGTTCCAGTGTTGAAATACTGGCTAACAATACCGCGGCAGCCACGTTTAGCAGACTTTCAGGATTACTGGACTACCAGAAATCTTCAGTGGCTGTGGATACAGTGTCAACACCGGATGGCTTAGATTCTGGAGACCTTATTATCAATGGTTTCTCTATCGAGTCGGCGAAGGCATCGGATGATACGGCGTCTAGCGACCTTGCACTGTCGAGTAGCAAACAAGCCAGTGGTATAGCGACCGCCGCCGCCATCAATGCTGTTTCGGATCAAACCGGTGTGGTGGCGACGGTGAATGCCACAAGCCTAGCGGGTGGTACTCAGACTGCCACTACGCCAGCGGATACGCCTCAGCAGGGCTCAATTGTCATAAACGGTGTTGAAACAGCCACCATTACCACCAACGGTGCTAATGGAGGTGCCGATGATAGATCGGCAACCATTGCCGCTATTAACGCCATATCGGGGCAAACAGGGGTAACCGCCATTGATGATGGTCAAGGCGTTACGCTCTCAGCCGCCGATGGTCGAAATATTAGTGCGGTGATCAATAATGCTGAGAAATCGGCGCTGGAATCCAGTGGTGCATTTGGGGCGCTTACAGGGTCGGCTATCGGTTTGAATATAGCTGAAGCCGATATTAGTGGTGGGGCAACCTTTGCTGCTACTGCACAAACTGCCTACAGTACTGTCACTCTGGATGGACCTGGTACCATTGATATCCAGGCGGGTTCGAACGGGGCGGCTGCTCTTGAGAACCTTGGGTTTAGGGTGGGTGAGTATGGCTCAACCGAGGCTGGTACTCGACTCTCTGACTTGGATGTAAGTACGGTGGCAGGTGCGCAAGCAGCCATTAAAGCGGTGGATAATGCCATCGGTGCAGTGGCCAGCCAACGGGCAACCCTAGGTGCGATTCAAAACCGACTGGATAGTACAGTAAACAACTTGTCTATAACGTCCAACAACTTGAGTGCTGCGAACTCGCGAATTCAAGATGCTGACTTTGCGGCCGAAACCGCTGAACTGTCAAGAACTCAGGTACTGCAACAAGCGGGTATCTCAATCCTGGCACAAGCGAATGCGGCACCGCAGCAAGTGCTATCTCTACTCGGATAAGCTAGATAATGGGGCCTCAGGTTGAGGCCTTGGTTTTACGAAGTAACAATAGCTTAGATGAGGTGAAATATGAGTGAGATTAAAGCAGATATGAGTAGGGCTGAAACACAGCCACGCTCAACGCTAACCACTGCACCTCCAGCAAACGCCAAAGTGCAGGTTGAAGTAAAAGCGACAGAAAAAACCGGCAAGGTATTGCCGAGTGAGAGTGTCGTTAAGGTGGCACAAGAAGCAGATACTGAAACTGTTGAAAGTGCTGTATCCAAGTTGAATGATTATGTGCAAACAACATCCAGAAAGCTCAACTTTCAAGTAGATGATGATAGCGGTAAGACCGTCATTAAAGTCTATGACCGAGAGTCAGATAAACTCATTAGGCAAATCCCAAATGAGTTGGTACTGGAGCTGGCACGAAGGCTGAACGAAGAGGAGCCATCCTTATTGTTTGAAGCGCAAGTGTAATTAGGTGTTGCAGCTCAGACTTAATCTGACAGGTATCTACTTCTTAGCGGTACCTGTTGGGTTAATTTTGGGCTAACTTTTTCTACTCAATCAATTTCCTGCTATTTAATGTCTAATGTGTGTACACCCACAGTACATCTTCCCTAAACTTATTCATTCATCAGTGTTGCATTCCCCCAAGGGTTCAGGCTTTTTCTGCATTTATCATTTACCGGTTTGTTCTAAGAAGTGTTAAATGGCACACATCAGTAAAAGTTGTGGTTATGCTCAATTGTTCTAGTTGAAAATTAAAGCAAACTCTACTATGGCCGTTAAGAAATATATGGACAGGGACGTTTAGTCTGACTCTTGCCTGGCAAATAGATATTTAACCCATACACCGCAGTGGTCTATTCATGGAAGCGTTATAAAGTTCATTACATTTGGGTTTCAGGCATGGCATTTGCCTCATCTTAAAATGCTCAGTTCAAACATGCGGAGGCGCTCATGGCCAGCATTCAAACATTAGGTATCGGCTCATCTATTTTAACCAGTGAATTGGTGGAAAATATTATTGCCGCCGATCGTGCTGGCTCAGAAGCCATTATTAATGCCAAAAAGGAAATAACGGAAGCTAAAATATCTGCCTTTGGCGAGATTGATAGTAAGCTATTTACATTTCAAGGGATTATCGACGACCTGACCGATCCTGATGTTATTAGTGGTACCGTTTCAAGCTCAAGCGATGAAACAATCCTAAAGGCGACAGGAAGCAATACGGCCGTACCGGGTACTTATACGATCGAAGTGCAGGCAGTGGCAGAGGCACATTCACTGGCGACCAAGTCTTACGCTGATGCGACCTCTATCGTTAGCACGGGTGGTGGTGTACTGGAATTTACCTTTGGTACCACCACTTATACGGGCGGCACGGTCTATGACACATTTACCGAGAACTCTGATAAAACAGGGGCAACGGTTACGCTAGGGGCAAACGCGACCCTCTCCGATATACGTGATGCCATAAATAATGCCAATTTGGAAGTCACCGCAGCCATAGTATTTGATGGTAGCGGGTATAAGTTGAGTGTTGTCAGTGATGATTCAGGTTTAGATAACAGCATAGAAATAGTGGCCCGTTCTGCCGCTAATGGGCCATTATCTACCGATGGTTTAGAGGCGATTGCCTTTAATGTTAATCAATCTACCGCTTCAAACATGTCAGAGCCTCAGCAGGCAAAAGATGCCGTGCTAACCTTTAATGGCTTGTCGGTAACTCGAGAATCCAATGCCATTACGGACTTAATAACGGGCACTACCCTTAATTTACAATCTGCTAATGTGGGTCAAAACGTCACGGTCACCGTGGGTGCAGACCTTTCTACTTTCACGGATAAAATAGATGAGCTGGTGACAGCCTATAATGATTTGGCAGATAGCGTTGAGTTTTACTCTGCCTATGATGCAGTTAAAAATGAAGCGGGTTTACTCACAGGTGAAAGTACAATACGCAGAGTCATGCTGGGGGTTAATAATATACTTGCCAGTGCAGTATCCGGTATCAGTGGTAAGGAATTTGAGTCTTTTGCTGAATTGGGTATCACTCGGGATCAAAATAATAGCTTTAAACTAAAATTTAATACCTTTACATTTTTATCAGCCATGGAAGAAGATAGAGACAGTGTTATTGATATTTTTGGGGTTAGTGGTGCCACCACTGACTCACTCATTGTATACAGCAATGACTCCATCAATACCAAGGCGGGTAATTACGATATCAATATCACCGAACTGGCCAGTCAGGGGACTTTTCAAGGGGCCACAATATCAGCCTTGGATTTTGCCGTGCCAGTGCTTATTGATAGTGCAAATGATGCTTATACCATTAACCTTGATGGCACCAGTGGCAGTTTTACCCTGGCGCAAGGCAGCTATACCACCGGGGCATCTTTGGCTGCTGAGATTCAGTCAAAAATTAATGCCACATCCAGCTTGTCCGCAAAAGGGGCCAAGGCGTCGGTAATCTACGACTCCACCAATAAACGTTTTGATGTGACTTCCAATGCTTATGGTTCAAATTCCCAGGTTTCGTTTACTTCGGTGGATACTAATTCAGCCAATTCATTGGGTATTAACGAACTAGGTGTAGGCACGTACGAAGGGTCCAACTTAACCGTTCTTAGTTCGGCTTACTTGGTTGGGCTTGGGGCCAGTACCGTACCTACCAGTAAATCTGTTGCGAGTACCACGGGTATAAACTTTAATGCCACCAACGCGACGTTTTCGTTAAAAGTGGATGGCGCAGCGGCTGTTGCGGTGACAGTAAACCAGGATGCATTGGGTTCAGATTTAAACGGTGACAGTGTTTTTGGTGATCGTAAAGATGTATTGCAAGCGATTCAAAACGGCATAGATGCTTCTGCCCTAACAGGCCTAGTGTCCGCATCGTTTGATTCAAATGATAAATTGGTTTTTACCACTGATACCGTAGGCGCCGCCAAAAGCATAGAAATAAGTGCCGTGGGATCCACTACATCTGACATATTACTTGGATTGGATGCCACTGATGGAGTTCAAAGTAATGGCCGAGATGCAGGTCTCACATTAGCGGCCAGTGAAGCTCAGTTTGATATAACCTTGGATGGTACTACCACAGCTACTATTATTTCAGTGGCAGCAGGTACCTATACCACAGGTAATGACATAGCCACAGCGGTTCAAAGTGCTATTAATACTGCCTTGGCAGTAGATGCCAATTATGCTGGTAAGGTGGTGGGGGCGGCCACAGGCGTGGGCACTCGAGATATTTCAACCAATATTGATTTCTCTACCTCAAATTCAGGTTTCATTCTTAATGCAAATGGAACGTCGCAAGAAGTGATTGTTAATACGGATTCTGGTAATAACATTACCGATGTTCAAACCGCTATTGATGCTGCATTTGGTGCAGGAGTTGTGACAGCGTCCTTGTCTGGGACCGGTTTAAAGATGACCACAGTGGCTACTGGACATACCCAGTATGTCCAAGCCACTAGTGATGGCCGTGGAGCGCAAACCACGGCGGGAGCGGTTATTGCTGCGGGTATTGATTTCAGTGGAGCTAACAATGCCACCTTTGATATGACGGTGGACGGGGTCACCATGAGTGTTGATGTAAATACCAATGCCAGTACCGGTGATGGTGACGACTCAATTACCGCCATTCAAACAGCACTGGATATTGCTTTGCTGGCCTCTGGGCAGTTTGCAGCAGGTGATGTGGTGGCGAAACGAAATGGGACCAATAATTTTTACTTAGAGACAGCCGCTAAAAACGGTGTAAAAACCGCGAATACATTCGGTTCCAGCGCTTCAATTCAAATAGCAAATTTAGGCGGCACAACGGTAGCAAATTTGGGTTTAGCGGCGGAAACAAAAAGTGATGGATACGATGCTTTTGGTATCAATACAGATGTGAACTTTGGTTATGATATTACCGCCAATGTAGACTTTGTTAACGATACCGAAAGCGGTACTGGTCAATTAGAAATTACCATTGGCGGTAATGCCACGACAATTGCGTTTAGTAACTCTACCGCAAAAGCAATTTCAGATTTGGGTATTCACATTCCAGACGGTTCAGAAACAACGGTGATAAAAGGGGAAGATGTAGCGGGTACCATAAATGGTATTACCGCCACCGGCAGTGGACAATACCTTTCGGCTGCAAACGGCAATACCGCGGCTACCAATGGTTATTTTATTGGTAACCAATCAGCTATTGTTAGCGCGTCTGTAGTGGTGGATGCCACCAATGACAAATTTACGATGAACTTAAACGGTGTTGAAGCTGAGGTGACTGTGGCTCAAGGTACTTATGCCACGGGCGCGGCATTAGCTTCTGCCCTTCAATTGGGAATAAATGGCACCAGTGCTTTTTCCAGTTTGAGTTATGGTGTTAAGGCTGAATATACCAGTGATGCCAGTTCTGCATTATTTGGTAAAATCGGCCTTATCTCCAATACATTAGGCTCAACGTCCAAAGTTACCATGTCGACCGTTTCAGCAGCGGCGGGTGCCGCTTATGGATTTGAAGTGGGCCAAGCAGATGGTGAAATAGGTAAAAATAAAGTGGGGGAAATAGATGACTCCAGCGGTATAAGAGTCAAAGTGCTCGGCGGCGCCACCGGGGCTCGTGGTAGTATTAATTATATTTCTGGACTTGCGGATCAATTGAATGACTTCCTGGAACAATACCTAAATAGCAGTACCGGTTTCCTGGATTTAAAGGTAGATGGGCTAAACGATGATTTGGCGGACATAGCCGAAGATCAGCTGAAACTGGATGCCAGAATGGAATCCCAAGAGGCCCTGTTGCGCGCAAAATTTCTGGCCGCCGACAGTATTATTGCTTCTATTAAAAACATCGAAACATTTTTAACTCAACAGTTTGATGCATTTGCCGCAGCTGGTAAGAAGTGATTAGTTAATCGCTACAAGCCTTTTAAGATTTAGTAACTCTAAAGCTATTTCTCTGTATTAGGCTGCTACCAAGTGTTTTTTATTGAATTGTCGGCTACGGGGGACTTCGTACGAGCTCTTCCTTTGCGCGAAAAGCGCTTAGATAAATGAGTGTTTTCACTTCTTAGGAAATTAAGTCGCGCACCTCTCCCAGACTACTAATTAAGCTTCAATTTAGGCTGGTACTGACAATAAAACTGAAACATGTTTGAAAAGGTATGAGGGAACTTCTCTTCAAATACATCCCACTGCTTAAGGTCTAACAAATCAGCCTGCTTACCATGAAAGGTCTTGAAATCCACCTTTGTTTTATGGCTTAAATTACTAAATCCCAAGAAAGATAATTGAAATTCATCGCACAACTTCTTAATCATTATCGGTGTGTATTGCTTTTCATACTCATGAAATAACATATCTACTGTGCCGCTCATACTGTAAAAATCATCTGACGAGGTAATACCAATTTTATTATCTATGGCTTCACTTTGCATGATGGCATGGCGGGTAATCTGAATTTTATGGTGATCAGACTTAATTTCTTCTCGTCTAAATAGCTCCCTAACTTGAGTTACGGGCTCACGAGTACGCTTACTGTAAAGGGCTATTTTAATGAGACCGTTAGGTTTAAGGTTGGATAATAAATTACTTAGTGCCTTTTTATAGTGGCGGATATGATGTAGTACTCCGGAGCATTCAATAATGCTGAATTTTTTTCCAAGTACAGGAAGTTTGGTTAAGTCAGCTAATTTAAAATCTATATTGTCGATGTCTAGCTTTAGTGCCATGTGCTTGGCATAGGAAAGACTGCTTTGGCTGATGTCCACTGCCAATACTGTTACCCCGTTAAAATATTTAGCCACATTAATGGCATGGCGGCCAGTGCCGCAACCGGCAATTAATATGTTTAAATTATCTTCTAACAAGTGGCGGGGGAGTTTGGCATGAGGGAATTCGTGACGCAGGGCCACACTGTAATTGATGTTCTTTTTGTAATCCAGAGTTTCCCATCTAGGATAAGGAAAGTTTTCATACTGTGTTTTTACATTATGGTCTCGGCCAAGAGGGATATTGGTGAGTTGTTCAAAACTATAACTTTTGAGAGTTTGAAATTCATCGTGCCATAACTTAAGCTGATAAGTTTCTTCCGGCCAGTTGGTTGTATCAAAGCTCATAAGTTTTTCATGTTGGTTCAAGCCTTGCCAATTTTGATACATGCTCACCAATAATAGCGCCCCGGACACATCCAGAGGGGTGCAGCCAAATTGACTCAATGCTGAATCGATGAGGTTTTCTAACACCAACACCATATCACTTTCAGCCATAGTGGCAGGCAATATAAATTCGTTGCGCAAACCGTACTGGGCGATGGCTTGGCAAAGTGAAATATAGTCTTTACTCAATTGTCCTTGCTGACTGCTATGACTCAGAAGTTCATGGCGTAAAGCCATGATCAACTTTTCTAAGCGTTCACTTTTAATCAATGTGTGGCGTAAAGCGGCCAGAAATAGTGGGCAATGGGCAATGCCATCGAAATCGGTGGCGGTGCCTTGCTGATTTAGGCCAAACTTATATTCTAATAAGCTGCAGACCAGGGTACCCATTTGATTAAGATTGACCTTGTCCCACTTGAGAAAACTCAGCAGGTCTTGCTCTAATTCTATGTCGTAATAGTCGGCCTGGATTTGACTGGCCAAGTCCACCACTTGCGAACGAATATGCAGATCTTGGCTTTGGGTCTTGGCCAATTCTCGATAGTGCTGAAATGCGTCGACCAATTTTCCATCTTGCGCCAGGGTATAGGCTAGGCTCACTTCGGCGCGAGTTTCCTTGGGGGCAAATTCGATGGCATTGCGAAATGCCGTCTGCGCTTTTTCGAAATTTTGCTGTGCCAGTGCCACGTGTCCGGCGCTGTACCAATAACCACCATTTTTTGGCGCGTCTTCTAGGGCCTGATAGATGGCCTGTTCAGCGGCCAATACCTGGCCCCGTTCCAGCTCTATCCTGGCCAGTAAGTTGAGGCAGTCACCATCGTCCATAGCAAGGTCCAGGGCCTGCTCTATTTGCAACCGGGCCTGGGTCAATAACTTGCTGTTGTGCTGGGGGCTGTGATTACTTGATTGAGAGGCATGCAGGGCATCGTAAGCATGTTTGCGATGCAGCTTCATGGTTTGCGATTTATGGCCAGTAACTTTTGGCCGTTTAGTACTCTGTACCGGTATTGCCATAAAGCGCTCCCTGATCCCAAATTCTGTGTTTATATCTTAATCGATACACTTGCACAGCACGGCTCATGCCAGTTTTAAAAGTTCATAAAAATCAACGGCTTAAAATTTTGCAGAACAGAACGTGGGCAAACTATTGCCGATTTTGTGGCCATAGAAGGCAGGGGGCGTGTTGCAAGGAATGCCTATGAGCGGTGAGTGTTATTAAATATGGCCTAGTATTAGAAAAAAGTCGTAAAGTAATATTCTTTGTTGCCGTTAAATTAATAGAAGCCCACTAGGAGAATCGGCATGTATACAAAAGGTGCCAAGGAATACAGCCAGGTCAGTTTGCAAACTGAAGTATTGGAGGCAGATCCCCATAAGTTGATTCAACTTTTATTAGAAGGGGCTCTTACTCGTCTGGCGGCGTCAAAAATCTTTATCGAACAAAATAATATAGAAAAGAAAAATGAAAAACTTGGCCAAGTGGTTGAGATTTTGTGCAGCCTGCAGGAAAGCCTTGACCATGAGCGTGGTGGTGATATCAGTGTGAATTTGGAGCGCCTATACGATTATATGACCCGCCGTCTATTTGATGCTAACCGTCTCAACGACACCGACATCATTAATGAAATCATGGGCTTAATATTAGAAATCAAGGCTGGCTGGGAAGGCATACGTGAAAGTTATGAAGAATTAAATAAGCAGAATTCCCCGGCCGTTAATAGTGCCTCGGGCTCTTATTCCGTTTAAGGTTTTTCTCTGGGCTGTCATATGTAACGCATGGCATTTGGCCGTTACAGTCCAGAAATTTTATTTTAATTGGCGCTTTTCACCGTTAATGTTGCCAGCTAATAAAAAGAAAATACAATTCTTTAGTGCCAGCTTCTCAACTATACATTGTAAGTTAACAAAAAAACTAAAATAGTTATTTACAGTTCACATCTTTTTTGTCATGAATATGACATGGCGTATGTCGGAGCATCTTATCGAGGTGTTTTCCCTATGAAGTAGTTCCTACATGGGCTGTAACAAAAAAATAATAAACAAAAATCGCCATTAGTTTGACCTAATGAAGAACAGCTACTTTACTATTATTTATTAGTCAATTAACTGGCAAATTAAACGACAACGATTGTCGTACAATTGGGGCTAAGGAAGCAGCATGTGGCGTGAGATTAAGGTCTTATTGGTGGATGATGACGAGCAACGAAAACATGATATGCATGTTTTGCTCGATTTTCTTGGGGAAGGATCCTACACCTGCGGTACTTCAAATTACAAAGAAGTGGCCGCCGAGTTGGATGATCCCATGGAGATTGTGGCGCTCATTCTGGGTAGCTCCAAAAAACATACCCTGGCGGAAATGTTAAATAATATCAGTGAGTGGGATAAGGGCATGCCCATCATCTATGTGGGGGATGACCCCTTACCGGATGACCTCAGCGAAGATGTCGCCCGCGCTATTATCAATCACGTCACTATGCCCCCCAGCTACAACAAATTATTAGATAGCCTGCACCGCGCCCAAATTTATCGAGAACATTATGCCCATAGCCGCACCCGTGGCGAACGCCGGCAGGTGCAGCTGTTTCGCTCCTTAGTGGGCACCAGTCGCCAAATTCAATACATACGTGAGCTTATGCATCAGGTGGCAGATAAAGAAGCCACCGTCATGATTACAGGAGAAAGTGGCACCGGCAAGGAAGTGGTTGCCCGTAACCTGCATTACCATAGCACCCGTCGTGATGGCCCTTTTGTGCCCATAAACTGTGGCGCCATCCCCACCGAACTTATCGAGAGTGAACTATTTGGTCACGAAAAAGGCGCCTTCACCGGTGCCATTAGTGCTCGTCCTGGCAGATTCGAGATGGCCGAAGGGGGCACGTTATTTTTAGACGAAATTGGCGATCTACCTCTGGCCATGCAGGTCAAAATGTTACGGGTATTGCAAGAGCGCACTTTCGAGCGAGTCGGGGGAACCAAAACCCTCAAAACCAATGTGCGCATCATTGTGGCCACCCATAAAGATTTGGAAAAAATGGTTAGCGAAGAAACTTTCCGCGAAGATCTATTTTATCGTCTTAACGTTTTTCCCCTGGAAGTGCCCCCCTTGCGAGAGCGCCGCGAAGACATTCCCTTGTTGCTTAACGAATTAATCTCGCGCATGGAAAATGAAAAACGCGGTTCTATTCGTTTTA
>Ga0209290_1001171_pt1 | contig 13704 bp, 13 predicted proteins | sample EN1Hudsemesocosm_2_FD_184632 | JGI IMG/M metagenome (GOLD analysis project Ga0209290, IMG submission 184632) | Methane-oxidizing microbial communities from mesocosms in the Hudson Canyon - EN10B Hudson Canyon (SPAdes) (version 2) | ecosystem: Environmental > Aquatic > Marine > Cold seeps... | reverse complement strand
CCACATGTGAAAACCTGACATTATTTAAGCATGATCAACAACCCCCTTTTAAAAACTCCCTAGTCTGAGGATTACCTGAAGAAGATGTATTTTGATACCATAATTTCTACAGTTTTTTGGGAATTACTTTATCAAATATAGCGCCTTCAAATTCTTCTGCACCTCTATTAGGTATGTTAGCCTGTTGTACTTAATTTAACCGAAGAGATCTATCGCTTGTCTACTCAAAATTTGGAAACAGATTACTTAGTGATTGGTACTGGAGCAATGGGACTTGCTTTTGCCGATGAGCTTATCCGATGCAACCCCACTGCCCGCCTTATCTTAGTTGATAAACATGCAAAACCAGGCGGACATTGGAATGACGCTTATTCTTATGTCTCGTTACATCAACCCTCTGCATATTACGGAGTCAACTCGATTAAGTTAGGCCAGGGTGGTGCTTCGCTGGCTTCCGGTATGGAAGTATTAAGCTACTTTGAAAAGGTTATAGATAAGCTACTCAACACTGGCAGAGTCCAATACTTTTCTATGTGTGAATACCAGGGTGAAGGAGTATTTTCTTCAATCGTAACGCCTGATCAACATTATAGAGTGAAGGTACTCAAAAAGACGGTAAACTCCACTTATATGAACGTTCAGGTTCCCTCTACTACACCTCCTAAATATGCGGTTGCACCCGAGGTGAATCTAGTACCACTGAATGAACTCGCTTATATGAATAAGGCTATGTCTAATTACGTAGTCATTGGCGCAGGAAAAACTGGAATTGATGCTATTTTGTTTTTGTTAGAACAGGGTGTGCCGCCAGACAGCATCACCTGGATTATGAGCAATGATTCTTGGTTTATGGAGCGCAGCCTGCTTCAACCAGGCTCTACCTACAGTTGGTTGCTATCACAACTCGATATTTTTTGTCGTTCAAACTCATTGGATGAGGTATACACCCAACTGGAAGACAGGCAAATCTTTTCACGATTAGACGATCAGATTAAACCTAGTAAATTCCGTTGTGCTACGGTGAGTACCGAGGAATTAAATCATCTACAAAAAGTAAGACATGTTGTACGCATGGGCCGTGTCCAATCTATTGAAGCAAACGAAATTGTTTTGGAGAAGGGGCGTCTGCCAACATCAAGTAATACACTGTTTGTCGATTGCACTGCTAATCCTCTTGCTAAGCGGGATAGTGTTCCAGTGTTCGATGGCGCTAACATCACCCTTCAATCACTTCAGATGTGCCAGCAGGTCTTTAGTGCCTCGGTGATCGCCCATGTTGAGAACCGCTATACTGACGATCAACAAAAAAATATGCTCTGTATGCCTGTCCCACACCCTGAACATCACCGTGATTACATCACAGCTATGGCAGGTACCTTAGTGAATATGCTTAAGTGGGAGCGTCACTTTAGCTTTTGGTTAATGAAGAGTCGGCTGTCCTTCAAACATCATGAAAGCATATTTACCGTACTCATCTGCGGCTTTAAGGCTTGGCGGCGCTCAACACTCGCGCTCAAGAATTTACGGCAGATTTTTAAAGAAGAATTCCCAGGTCAGACCTTCCCAGGCGATTTACCTCAATAAGGGCATTAAGTTATGGATCAGCTAATACTTTCAAATGGAAAGCTAGCGTTTTCTGCCAATAGCTGTGGGCTCGAGACTAATAAAGGTAAACCCTTAGTCATTTGCTTACATGGTTTTCCAGACAATGCGCGCTCATTTCGACATCAATTACCCTTTTTGGCTGATGCAGGTTATCGGGTTATTGCACCAACGTTGCGTGGGTATGAATCCAGCTCACAACCCGATGACAAAGACTACTTGGTTGCTACAATGGCACGCGATGTCATTGCTTGGATTGACAAGTTGGGTGAACAGAAAGTTCATTTAGTCGGTCATGACTGGGGAGCAGTAATTACATACGCTGCTGGGGCGTTAGCTCCAGAGCGTTTTTATTCCCTCACAACACTTGCGGTGCCTCATGGTGCGCGTTTTATCGACGGTGTACGTAAAGTGCCCAGCCAACTTTTAAAGTCATGGTATATGAATTTCTTTCAATTGCCCGGTATTGCCGAATTTGTACTTCAACGAAATGATTGGGCATTTATTAAAACCCTTTGGAAAAACTGGTCGCCAGGTTTCGAGCTGCCCAATAAGGAGTGGACTGAATTACGCCAGACCTTTGAAGCTCCAGGGGTCAAGAATGCTATGTTAAGCTATTATCGGCAAAACATATCGCCCAGAATTATGTTGGGCATAAAACAAACGGAGGCAAGTCTTCTGACATCGGTACCAGTGCCTACACTTGCTATCACCGGGAGCGATGACGGTTGTATCGATACCCGCCTCTATGATCACACATTCTTAGATGAAGATTTTCCAATGGGTTATCGAATTGAGCGAATCCTAGGAGCGGGGCACTTTTGCCACCAGGAAAAATCAGAGCAAATCAATAGCCTCTTATTAGACTGGTTGAAGGAAAATAATTCCTAACTAAGCTGCTTGATACTCAAATGAAATTTCATTTCTACATTTTAAAGACAACTTAGCGAACTAAATTGGCCTAAGAAATAGTTTGTAGTTTGCGACTAATAACAGACAATATTTCATCGAAGGAACAAGAAAAAAGGACCTTGCCTACTTTAACTTATTAGTTGCTTTTAGCTTGCTAAGGCGCAGTTCAATTTTCTTTACTAAAAAATCGATAAATACACGTAAAACTGGACGTAAATGTTTATTACCGAGGTAAACGGCATACACTTCACCACTGGTATCTAGATGCAAAGAGGGTTCCCAATCAGGTAAACATACTCTGAGTTTATTTGCATTGATAAGGTCGAGCATCATCCATTGTGACATCAGAACAATACCTCCACCGTTGACCGCGGCTTCCAAAAGAGGTGTTCCACCCTTTGAATAAAGATTTCCCTTAACGGGTACTTTGATTTGATTATTGTCTTTTTTGAAATACCAGTAAGTTCTTTGTCTATCTTGACTAAGTATCAAGCAATTATGATTTATTAGGTCTTCAGGTCTAATTGGGGGTGGTGTTCGGGCTAAATAATCTGGTGATGCACAAAGCCATGTGTGGTTAGTGAGTAATTTTCTGGATCGTAATGAAGAATCAGCAGGACGACCAATTCGTATGCCTAAATCTATGTTCTCGCGATTTAAATCAACCACTTGATTATCTAGATTAATTTCAATTTTTATTTTGGAGTATTTTTGCAAAAACTCAGGAAGAAGAGGAGAGACAATTTGTCTACCAAAGCTTTCAAAAACGGAAATTCTAAGTACACCTTCGGGCTCCTGATTTACCTGATTCATAGAAGCTTTAAGTTGATCCGCCTCGGTTAATAGTTTTTCAGCACCTTCTAGAAATTGAGAGCCATCTTCCGTTAGGACAAGTTTTCGGGTACTACGTTTAATTAACGTAACCCCTAATTCTTGCTCGAGGTTATCGACGTTTCTAGCGACAGATGAAGGAGCCATATTTAAAACAATACCTGCTTTTGAAAAACTTCCAACCTCTATTACTTTAATGAAAACTCTAATTAGATTTAGCACTTTCTACCTTTAATAACTTGTTAAAGTTGTTGCGATTTTACACTCGCTTTTACTAATATGTGCCGATATCACTTTTGCAGTATATGCAAAACTAATATGCATATCCTTTATATTCTATTCATTTATTGTTGAGCCTACAATACTAGTCAATTCATTCAACTATTGAAAATAACCAAAGGGTAATCAGTGTATGCACACAAGAATTAACATCAGCCAATTAGAACCTCAATCTTTTAAAGCAATGATGGGCTTAGAGATTTACCTTAAAGATACTAGCGTAGACCCTAAGCTTCGTCAGTTAATAAAAATACGGGCATCGATATTAAATAACTGCGCGTACTGCATTCAAATGCATACAGAAGAATCCAAAAGATTAGGGGAATCAGAACAACGATTGTATGCCCTTTCCGCGTGGAAAGAGTCGCCATTGTTTTCAGAAAAAGAACGTGCGGTTCTTGAATTGACTGATGAGGTAACGTTAATCACCTTACATGGTTTATCAGAAGCAGTTTATATCAAGTGTTTGGAACAGCTTGGTGAACAATACCTAGCCCAGTGTATTATGCAGATCGTGACCATAAATATGTGGAATAGAATTGCAGTAGCAACCAAGATGACTCATGAAGTAAGCTGACTATTTATTACTTGAGTTTAATTGCGTAAATCTTACGTAAGATGCATATATTAAATTATTGGTAAGCAAATACTAATGACGACTAAGTGGTTTGACCTCTGTTTTACAGCCAACCTAATTAGCGTGTGGACTTCCCATACTAGGGTGGAATCTTGTCCACTAGATCGAGGGAGGTCCATTAAACTCTATTTGGTGTCTAGCAAAGCCTTGAAAGTCCAATTTATTTCTATGTTTTTAGGAACTGTTAATTTGCATCAAAATTGAACATGCAATAAAGAGGTATCCCAGACTAATTGACAAAAACAGAAGGCTCATCAACAAGCTAACAAGCGTCCCTTCAATATTGAGAGTCTCTCTTGCTTTTATATCCAACCTTGGTAAAAAAGCCCCTATTACAAAACTCCCTGGAAGAAGTAGTGAACTGAGGCTCACAAACCAAAGATAATATGAGTTTAAACTGATTGATGCATTTTCCAAAAGCAGATAAAAAATAGATAAGGTAAAGAACATCATTATATATGCGATGTGCGCTCTCAATATATAGCTCGATTTTGGTTTTAAACCGCTAAATTTTTTAATCTTTACATAGTGAGTAAAAGCCATTATCCAGCCCAACATGAAGGAGATGAGCAAGCAAACAACGGCGGTCTTCAACAATATTTCATTTAACATGGTGCACCCTTTTCAAATTCTCTAACGCCTTTAACGACTAGATTTTATCGATTAACCGACCATAAAAATCGATCATCAGTATGTAGTTCTCCCTTGAGATTCGCTCGTCAATGCCGTGAAATCTATTTAGGTCACGCTTACTTATAAAAACTGGGCAGAAGCGCAGTATGTTAGACGACAAGTCGGTAAAGTGCCTTGAGTCAGTGGTTGAAAGCGTGATGGATGGGGCAACAATTGCATCAGGAAAAATATCTGCAATCGCTAGCTCAACAATTTGATAAGCATCGATCTTGTGATCGGTAATCGGGGCCGGTTCTTCAATCGCGGATACCACGCTCATCTCGACTCCGGTGCCGTCAATGGTTTTCCGGATATGAGCAAGAATCTCATCACTGGAGTTATTAGGCGCAATACGGTAATTAATTAGTGCCGTCACCTGTTTGGGTAATACGTTATCTGCAATTCCTCCCAATATAACGTTGACTGACATACTGCTTCTGATCAACGCATTCGTAGCGGGATTTTTTTCCAATTGATCGAGCAGCAGTGGCTCTGAAAGCCAGTTATGGAAAAGTACAACATTCATAGGAAATTTCATTTCGTGCGATAACTCACGGAACATGGCTTTAATCGGACCTGTCATTTTCGGTGGCATAGCCGAATTGGTTAGCAGATGAATAGCATGGCTGATATTTGATATTGCGGTCGCTTTCGGTGGCATCATTGAATGCCCTGGCTCGCCTTTGGCTGATAGCTCAACTGTCATATAACCTTTTTGACTAACACCAATCAATGCCACAGGTCTTTCTATGTTTGGAAAAACACCCTGCGTCACAACCTGCCCCTCATCCAAAATAAAGTAAGGCCGTATTTCATTTCTCCTTAAGTAGTTTGCGATTTTTTTTGCGCCTAGATGCCCGCCTACTTCTTCATCGTGTGTCACAGCAAAATAAATTGTTCTAAGAGAGGCCTCAGCATTTGAGCGCACTCTTTTTTCAAGTGCTTCAAATATCGCTAGAACGGCAGACTTATTATCTAGCGCCCCACGACCCCAGATATGCTGATCGTCAATGTGACCAGAGAAAGGTGGGTACTGCCACCCGCTGGTGGAATCTGTTCCACTGCTTTGCGATGGAACTACATCGATATGAGCAATCAGCAGAATGGGAGCCAACGACGGTTGCTTGCCTATCATCGAGAAGAGAAGACTGTATTCAGAAGAATACTCGAGAGTAAGCTTAGATAGCGCACCAGGAAACGATTTAAATAAAAAGTCATTAAATTCTTCGAATGGTTTCTGGTCCGCCTCCGAAGTCTCTTTAGAGGATATGGTTTGATATTGAATGGCTTGAGAGAGGCGTTCTGCATAACCCTGCTTTTCATATGATGAATGGGCTGGTCTTTTGTAATTAGCATCATTCGCTAATGTTGTAGGCTTGTTTAACGAGGCCGTGACAATCAAACCGAACAGCCCCGCGGTGACAACAGAAAATGTAACGGCTAAAAAGCGCTTCAATTGTTTCATTCCCCGTTTACACCCATCCCACGATCAAATTTATTTGTCGCCTGATTTAATAAAGTCTTATCTATAAAGCTCTCTAGTAGCTGGTTAAAATAATCAGGCTGTTCCTCTGAACTCATATGCCCGGCACCAGTTATAACTTCAAATTTAGAACCTGGAAATAATGAGCTGTAATCTTCTGTTTGCGCTTGAGATATAAAACGGTCTTCACTTCCCATAACAAATAGCGCTGGCACACCCTTTACCGTTTTTTCTGTTCTTATTCTGAAGGTCATCGCCCTGAAAGCGTTAATAAGACTGTTAACAGAATTGGATTTAAATTGCTTTTCCCATGTCTGAATGAACGATTCATTGCGCTCAATAAATTCTGAGGAATAGAAAAAAAAGCGGTTGAAAGGCACTTGAAGTGAATTGGCACTGTAGTCGGATAGGAAGCTTGTGAGTGCGTAGGTAGCTGACATGGCCCAATACATTATTCTACCCGTTATTAGGTTATCCCGACCCGGTGCATCCACAGAAATAATTGCAGCGGGAACATCAGGATACATTGCGGCGAAATGCATGGCTTGAAGCCCGCCCAATGAGTGGCCAACCAATATAGGTTTTTGCTTCAAATTTAAATTATCAATAAAGAGTCTAAGATCTTCAACCAGCTCAGAAAATTCGTAGGGCTCTTCGCCCCCTTTCGATTCCCCCATGCCCCTCCAATCATATGCAATAACTCGATTTGAACTAGAGAATAGCTCGATTTGTTCTTTCCAATACCCTTTATGCGAACTCCAGCCATGTATAAAGATGATAGGGATCCCTTCTCCAACATCCACATAGTGGATCGAATTCGAACTAAAGGTAAACTTTTTAGGCTCTAAGCTTTCATACAAAGAAGCTGATGCAATAGAACTTACAAAGTAAATGCTGACCATTAATAAGCAAACAATTAATTTTTTACTTATTTGTACGATAGTTTTCATATTGATTTGTACTCTTTAGATGGTAAATTCTCGAGAAAAAAGCGGACAATATTTCTTCCCATCACATCCCTGACTTCTTTTTCTGAAAACCCTTGCTCAAGTAGGGCTTCTGTTAAATCCGGGAGGCCTGTTGGTAAAATAGCTAAAGGCGCTACATCCCAGCCTGATCCAAGGGCAACGTATTCAGAACCAACCAAGTCCCGAACATGTTTGATCGCTCTGACAGTATCTTCCAAAGCGTTTCCGCAAATCGCACCCGCGAAGAATCCAATACCAATAACCCCCTCACGCTGAGCAATTTTTTTAATCATTGGATCTGGTAAATTTCTCGATTTAGCGCAGGTGGCGTATACGCCAGTGTGAGAGGAGTAAACAGGTCTATCGGTCATATTCAGAACATCTTCAATACCCTGATTAGATAAATGTGCCACGTCTACGATCATTCCAATGGCGTTCATTTTTTTGATAAGTGCCTTGCCTTTATTCGTAAGGCCGTGTTTCACCATACCTGAAGATGAACCAGCAAACTCAGTATCTGAATAATGTGCCAGCCCCATGCTCCTGAACCCAGCCTTAAAAAGCGTTTTAACATTTTCAACTTTAAACTCCGTTGCGTGGGCTCCTTCAATACCAAGAATCGCCATTAATGGACCTTCTTTCGCTTGCCAACTGTTCTTCCCAGTTGCCAAGTCCTCCTTACTCAAAAGCACTTTAAGCTTTCCATTTGAAGATTCAGCGGCTTTAAATAATTTGGAGGCATGGTATAGGGCGCGCTCTTTATAACTACCCAGAGTCTGATAGGGCCATTTATCCAGCAAGGCAACGCTTGTGATTTGATCACCCTCTTGCTCTATTGAGTCAGAGTCGACATCGACCGGAGCTTCAACAACCGACATAAAAATTTGCAAACCAACGTTAACGTCCACCAGTCGATGAAGGTCAGCATGCCCAAGCACAGAACGTTCAGCAATGCTTCGCTTCCACAAAAGTGTATCCGCATGCATATCAGCAACAAACAAATTTCTTAATGCATATGGGGCTGATTTAGTGTTTGCTTGATCATCCGTGGATACCATGGGACCAAAAAATTTCTCTACATCTAATGGCGGTGAAAACGAATACATAACACCCAAAAATAGTGGGATAACTATCAATACCAGCATAATTTTTTTCATTTCAAGAAACCTAATTTCAGTGGGTGAACTTTTGTGCTATTTTTTTCATCGCGCGCTCGACAAAGTACTGAGAGATAAATTTCATAGGTTCATCTTCATAATGAGTTTGAAGGTTCTTCATCGCCGATTTTAAGTCGGCGATATCGTAAAGCTGACCACGAAGAACCACCGCTTTCAAAGAGCTAAGAGCGTCTAAAGTCAAGGTAGGGTCTTCTGAGAAAATCAGAAATGTAGCCTCACTTCCTGTTTCAAGCAGACCGTTCGATTCTCGTGCTAGTTGACGCTGAGCTTTCCATGTCGCGTGTGCCCATACTTCTTCTGGAGTTAACCCGGCCTCTTCAAATAAACGCATCTCTTGCCACATGGCAAAACCGGGCACAACAAAAGGCTGCTGCGTATCCGTTCCCAGATTTAAAGTGGCTCCTTGCTCATGCAGTTGTTTTAACAAAGTCTGTTTTTTTTCAAGTGCTTCTTTGGCTCTAGTGATTACATCTCTACCCAAGTTTCGATAAACCGGTAGGCCTTCGATCGGATTCCAAACGGTTTCTAGATAAAATTGTGGTATGTAGTGGTAGTTTTCGTTCGCAAGTGCTGAGTTGTAATCGCTGTATTCTTGAATTTGTTTGAGCGTGACCAAAGTTGGTGTATTAATCATGCCTTCACTAATAATATGATCGGTAACATCCTGAATGCGCTGCGTATTTACGGTTCTCCAATCACCATTTCGTTCAATCACACCGTTGTGTTGCGTATTTGGAACGCCAAAAAAGTGTTGGGTATCTGGCAACCCAGCCTGCTCTATTGTCAACCCATCCGGTACATGACCGATGACGTGCATCCCCTCCTCCTTAGACGCTTGTTTAATTGCTGCAATCAAATCAATGCTTAGGTTTTCATATGATTTGATGCAGTCGTATCCCCGCTGCTTTAATGATTTAACCAGAGTAATTGCATCTTTTGCTTGTTTAAGTATGTTTGAGTTTGGCCAACGTGTTTCACCCTTGGTGATCAATGCACAAGCCACTACTTGAGGAGTGGGCCATTTTCTGTTGGCTATCTGCTCGCGCAAAGCAGTTACACCTGTTCCATCGGCGTCAATTGCATCCCTCCACGTTGTCACACCATGCATCACTGCAGCCAAGCCAAACATGGGGCCAAGATTTAACAGATTCTTGCTGGGTGAGTGAGAATGCATATTGATCAAACCCGGTAAAATGAATGTTCCAACGTACTTATCCTCCAATTCATCAGCGTTTTTGTTGACACGACTGAGTGACATATTTCCATTACTTACCCTCAACGAAGCAACCTTAGTTTTACTCACTAGAGGATTAATGATAGAAACGTCACGCAGCACAAAATTACTAGAGACCGTTTTCGGTGGAACCGGAAGCTTAAATACATTAAACAGAAGAAAAACCAAAAGGGTGAAACAGACAGACACGCCAATTAGTAAGCCTTTAAGCACTTTCATAATTGAAACACCCCGTTAAAGTAAATTTATTCTCGAATGTGCATGAACAAGCTTTGTTGAATTATCTTTATCGGCAAACTGAATTGCGACTTGGCAAACATTGACACCGTCCTCTGCCTGAGACCTGAGAACGACAAACTTTCCGCCGAAATGAGTCATGTAAATACGGTCATACTTCATCATTCTGTAGCATGCCTTCAAATCACCCGACCCTCTTAAAGGGCATTGTGTACGAATTTCTGCGTAAACCGTGTCTTCCGTAATATCGACGAGGGGAACTTGTTTTGGTGAGGGAAACGCATTCTGCCAACATAAACCCAGTTCCTCGATAGTTTTAGGCCATGTGTTCTGCGCTTTCTGTGCGGAAAACCTAGCGGCTGCACCGAACAATTTAGTGCTAACGTACCCAAGCCTCTCTTGCTTTGCAAAAAAAGCAGTGACATTCAACGCAGCTTGCATTCCGTATTTAGTCAAATATTTTTTAAACTTCATCATCTACTACCCGGAAACAAGTTGATTATTATTTATTCACTCATAATTTGTAGATGATATTTTTTCATGTTATATATCAACACTCAAACGACTTATTTTTAGCTTTAGGATGAATTATATTCACGCATGAAGAAGATTCACTCGCTTAATTCATTAAGAACATTCGAAATGTGTGCTCGGTTAGAGTCTGTACAGGAGACAGCAAATTTGCTGTGTGTCACCCCTTCGGCCGTAAGTCACCAATTAAGAAAACTAGAAGAGGAAATGGGCGTCTCCTTATTTCATCGTAGCCATAGAAAAATTACGGTCACGGTTAAAGGAAAGATGCTTCAAAGTACGCTTGCACGAGCGTTTTCGCTTATCTCTGACACCCTTGAAGACATTCAAAAAGAAGACCAAGCCGAACTAGTAATTAATGTACTTCCCGTTTTTTCTATTAGATGGTTAAACCCTAGGCTGATAGATTTTTTTAACCATTATCCGGAGATTGAACTTACAATAAAAAACAGCTATCGCGTTGAGAATTTATCGATGCAAAAATGCGATTTGGCGATTCGTTGGGGTACAGGGAATTGGCCTGGGATTTACTGTGAAAAACTATTTGATGAATATGTAGTACCTGTTCTCAGCCCTGAGCTGCTTAAGACGATCGATATATCCGATGAAAATAACTTGCTGACACTCCCTCTGATTCAGTTGTTTGAAGATGCTAATCATTGGGAACTTTGGACAAAGCAGAACCGCTATCGTTTACCCAATAAGACTAAATATATAAAATATAATGACCCCGCTGCGGCCCTTCAAGCAGCGACAGATGGCTTGGGCGTGGTGCTGGGTCCATTATCATTAGTACACAGCGAACTCAAAAACGGTAAATTAATTGCGCCGATTGCTAAGCCGATTAATACCCATAAAAGTTACTATCTAGTAACTGCTGAAGAGAAAACGCTTGAGAACCCCAGAGTTGCTAAATTCGCAAACTGGCTTCGTACAGAAGCGATCAATTTCGAAGCGCATTTACACGATAGTTTATAAAAGAAAATATACTTCTGGTAATCCCACTCCGTAAATGAATAAGAATTATAAAAGGCTGATAGGTGATCGCAGAAACTACTATCATTTATCGGTCAGATTGGCTGCGTGTATATTGTTTAGCTAACTGAAACATACTCTTCTTTAATTATTTTACCGTTCTTCCATGTTTGAATATGTTTTCCTACAAACTTTGTGACTTTTGAACTTTCGCCAACCATCTTATAGTCAAAAGTAAGCTCTGCGTAATTACCATCTACAACTCGTGAGATCAGTTTTACCTCAAATTCTTTTACAGACGCTACGAATCCTTTTTGCTTTTCATAAGACTCCCTCATAGATTCTGCGAAAACATTTCCGTTATTGAGCATCAGGACGTTTTCGTCGTAATACTTTTCACACACCGCCAATACGAGCCCTTCTTTATTCATCGCTATATAATCATCTATCAATTCTTGCATTGTAGCTAATCCTTGTTAAGAACATTACGGAGTAATAAACAGCCCATTCAGTCCGTCCGCCCACTACTTTTTATATTTATGTTAGACACCATTTATCATTTTACCAATGAATAATTAATGGTATTTCTGGACGAAAATCTTTGGACATACCACATTTATTTTCATCGGAAGTGATTTCAATTAAATGCTGTTTAGCATAAGAAACTGATAATCTATCGGTAGTATAAGCGATGATACCAATAAATCCGCGACCATAGCTTCTGTCTTCACAAGAATAAATACGTGATCAAGTTCCAAATTCACTTATAGTTTCTTTATATTCAATCTAAAAAAAATCGGGCTTCAATATACGTTATCTAGGTAGTGCTATGCCAAACTTGCCTGAGAATTAGAGAACTGTAATCTAATGACCTGTTCTCCGGTATCTGCATGAACTTTTTCAAGTAAAGGACGGAAGCCGTAATTTGAATAAAATTTACACCCGATGGCGTTAGCCTTAAATACCTCAACCTCAAGACAATTGTTCAATGTTTTAGCCTTATTCATCAATGCAAAACCAATACCACAGCCATGATATTCAGGCTCAACAAATAGAGCCCCTACTTCGTTCCCCATCAGTGCAATAAACCCGACTATACGACCCTTAATATCTGCTACCCACGTATCTGTATTAGGTAAGTAAACATTTGGAATGTTGTAGCGCTCTTGCTCTAGAAATGACTGACTTAAAAATGGGTGCGCAATCTTTGAAGCGTTCTCCCATGAAGAAAGTACACCCTTTAAATCACTCTCTTTATATTGTCGTATTGTGTGTGTCATGTTTTTACCTATAACGTTAAACCCGAAGGACAAATATATCCAACACTACCACTAGTTTGTCAGGGGTATGTGATATCAACCGAGAACAAAGATTAGCCGATGATAGACAAGAAAATATTGAACAAAAACGACAGTTTTATTCGTGTGATTGAAAGTCACCATAGATATCAATCGTGAGATCACGTTGTTTTATATACTGACCTGGAGTGGCTCCGATTGCCGATTTAAGGTAGCGAATTAAATGTGGTTGATCACTAAACCCAAACTCAGCAGCTATATCACTCCAATTTAAATCACTGTCTTGATGTTGATACAGAAAGGTTAATAAGTCTTCCAGCGTACGCATCGTTTTATACTGTTTAAGGGTTAATCCTGTCACCCTACTAAATGTACGCTCAACAGTTCTCTGTGAGCAATGTAACTCTCGACCTATTTGGGAAATTGGGTAATGTTCTAAAGCCGAAATAGCAGAACGAACTAGCTCACTATGCTTATCCTCATGACATTGCAATAAGCAAGGTTCCAAATAAGAGTCAAGCATTCGACATGTTGCTTCAATATTCCTCGAAGCCTCTTTCAACAGAGCAGTACTATCAATGAATTCTAATCCAACCGGCAAATAATCAAAATCACCGGTTATTAAGTCAGTTAAGGGTAAATCGGGCTCGAAACCTAATGAATATAGCGCTCCGACATTGAATTTTATACCAACAATAGCAAATGGCTTTGAGTGGTCGAGAACGATCGTTCGGCTATGGGGTAAAATAAAATGTGTGCCATAACCGGAGATTTCATCATCATCGACTTTATAATTAAAGGGTTGATTAGGAGGCGCGATAATCAAATGACCAGTAGGGTCAGGATTAAGTCTAGGGTGAGTATGCA
>Ga0209290_1001168_pt1 | contig 13743 bp, 6 predicted proteins | sample EN1Hudsemesocosm_2_FD_184632 | JGI IMG/M metagenome (GOLD analysis project Ga0209290, IMG submission 184632) | Methane-oxidizing microbial communities from mesocosms in the Hudson Canyon - EN10B Hudson Canyon (SPAdes) (version 2) | ecosystem: Environmental > Aquatic > Marine > Cold seeps | place... | reverse complement strand
ATGAGAATAGGCTTGGCCAGTCGTGCTTGGGTTTTGGCTTGCTCATGCGCTAGCTCCTTTTAAAGTTTGGAAGCTAGCGTAATTACTAGGTGACTTTGATGTTAGGTGTGCTTAGCTGGTCGCTTACTCTTGTAAGGTCGCAATCAATCAATTTGTATTCGTAATAAATCAATTAACTTCTGATAACTCGATTAAAGTGAGTCTTAGCTTGTTTTAGCAGTATTTAAAAACAAAGTTCAAAGTCACCCCATCAATTTTACATACAAGGGTCGAAGTCATGCTTTCAAAAACAGCACAATTCAAAACTCCTTTCGCTATTGATCTAAAAATAAATGGCACGAACGCATTAGTAAAAACATTATTATTTCTCATGGCCAAAAACTTTAATTGGCGGCCTGGTATGAATCGCCATCTTAAAAGTGACCAAGGCTGGATTAACTTTACTGCCGGTATCTGCACAGAAAACAAAAGTGTTGATACAGCGATTCAGTTTAAAGATGGAAAGGCCACTGTTTTAAGTGAAATGCCTGATGACTGCGACACCGCCTTGGTTTTTAAATCAGATAAAGCTGTTAGAAAACTTCTCGGAGCAACCCCGACCGAGCAAATTTTCATGATTATGAAAAGCGAAATGAAAACACAGGGGAATTTAAACTACTTGCATCTCTTTTTCTTTTTTATGTCGCTGCTGCTAATTAAAAAACAAAAGAAAATGATGGCGAAAGAAAAGTCAGACGCGAAAATTGATGCGGAAAAGGTCGCTGAAGACGGTCAGGGTAAAATGAGTGATGAGATGATTGCTAAAATGGCCCAGCGATTGAAAGGAGAGCAAGTTGACCTTGGTGTAAAGCATCTAACAGACCCCTATCTGCCTGGTTATAGCTTGAACGATTTCCCAAGAATCAAAGGATTTCTGGATATTCATTTTGAAGTTAAACCCGAGATCTGTCCAGAGCGTCCGAAGTTAGTAACGGATTGGTGTAAGGAAAATGGTTTTGAAACCAATGCAAAAGGGGAGGCGTGGATTCCAGAACTTCGGCAGGGGCATATTTTTAATCATTTGTTGAAAAGCAAAAAGCCAATCATTCGTAAAAATGACCTGATTGCAGGTACAACTACAACTAAAGAAATCGGCGTTGTTGTCTACCCTGATAGCGCTGGCATGATGATATGGAGTGAGTTACTTACAGTCCCACATCGCCCACTTAACGCCTACGATGTTTCAGAAGAAACAAGGAACATCCTTCATCATGAAGTGTTCCCTTATTGGTCAAAACGCAATTTTAGAGAATGGGTGAGAGATCATCACAGCGCACCAATGAGCCAGGCGATAGACGAGCGTTTCGCGGTGTACTTTCTTTGGAAAACGGTTGCAATCTCACACACTATCCCTGATTTCCCCAAAATACTTAAACAAGGGACGCGTGGCATTATTTCGGAAGTAAATAAACAACTTGAGCTGTCCGATCTAAATGAAGATCAAATAGCAACGCTCGAGGGTATGGCATTGTGTTTGGATGGCTTAATGGCTTATTCAAAGAACCTGTCTAAACAAGCCGCCTCAGACGCCCAAGCTGAAGCCGACCCCAAGCGCAGATCTGAACTAGAAAGACTCGCACAAATTTGTGACCACATTGCTGAACATCCCGCTCGCACACTGGATGAAGCTGTCAACGCCATATGGATTTCGTGGGTCGGTCTTCATATGGAAAATACCAATGCTGGCCTGTCTCTGGGACGACTGGATCAGTGGCTACAGCCATATTTTGAGGCAGATATGTCAAAACTGAAGACCAAAGTAGAACGCGAAGCCTACATAAAATATGCAATTGAATTGATAAGTTGTCTATATATGCGAGCGACAGACCACTTGCCCCTCACACCGGATTTTGCGAATTGGTATTTTGGTGGAAGTTCTTCTGATCAGGCCATTACACTTGGCGGAATAACGCCTGAAGGGGAAGATGCCGTTAATGATATGACCTACATATTCCTTAAAGTGACGGAATTACTCACCATTCGAGATCCCAACATCAATGCTCGATTCAAGGAAGGAAGGAACACAGATACCTACCTGAAACGTTTATGTGAAGTAAACCTGATTACTGCCGGAACTCCATCAATACACAGTGACGATGCAGTCATGGAATCACTTGAACAATACGACTATGAGCTCAGTGATATTAGAGATTGGGCTGCGACAGGTTGCGTTGAACCAACACTCTGTGGGAAGCACATAGGCCACACAAATTTTCAAATGATGAATATGGTGGGCGCCCTGGAAATGGCATTGAATAATGGCTACCACCCAACGATGCAGTGGCACCTTGGCCCCAAAAGTGGACAGCTTGGCGCTCATAACTTTCCAACGTTTGATTCATTCTTTGATGCATTTACCCAGCAATTCGGCTTTCTTATTGACCAATCGATCGAATACAACGATATGTTAGGTAATGCGCATCAAGCTATTAGACCTACACCCCTATTATCTAGTCTTATCGATGGCACGATTCAGTCGGGGAAAGACGTCACTCACGGGGGGGCAAAATATAATAGCTCTGGTGCCGCTTGTATTGGGCTTGCAGATGTAACCGATTCCATGATGGCCATTAAAACGCTTGTTTACGATAAAAAACTGGCCAACCTTAAACGTTTTAAAATGGCGATCGATACTGACTTTAAAAGTGATCCGGAACTATTATCCATGATCACTAACAAGGTTCCCTTATTTGGTTCGGGTAACGAGGAATCTGTTGCAATGGCAAACCGGATTACAAAATTTACTCATGATTATTATGGACAGCATACTAACTACCGCGGAGGAAAGTACACAGCAGGTTTTTGGTCCATGTCGAATCATGTCATTTTCGGCACGCTTAGTGGCGCATTACCCTCGGGTAAACGTGCAGGAAAATCTTTGACTCCAGGCCTGACACCAAAAGCTGAAGCGTCCGACAATATGCTGGATAATCTTCGTGACGTCGCACGTTTGGACCCGAAGAATATGAGTAATAATATTGCTTTCAATGTCAAGGTTGTTCCAAGTGCTGAGGACAGTCGTGATCAGACTGTTGATATTATGAAGTCTTATACACAGAGTTATTTCAAACTTGGGGGGATGCAAATGCAACTAAATGTTGTTAGTGCAGACACGCTCAAAGATGCCATGGCTCACCCTGAAAATTATCGAAATTTACTCGTGCGAATTTCTGGATATAACGCCTACTTTGTCACTCTCAATCGGGATATGCAGATGGAACTAATCGAACGATCATCGTTTGGTCTCTAACTATTAGGTCGTATTAACACGACTCGTCCCATATTGATCAAAGTGCTTCTTAGTAACGAGAGGCACTTTGAACCTCAATAAAATTCAACACCTGTTTACATCTAGGAGTATATAAATGGAAGAGGCAGTAATGTGTGAGATAAAAGGTAATTCTTTGGATGATGGGCCTGGAATAAGAACGGTGGTCTTTTTCAAAGGTTGCCCTTTGTCATGCGTATGGTGTCACAACCCAGAATCTCAAAGTCGGCGTGCCCAACTCTCATTTGATGAAACCAAATGTGTTGGTATAGGCGAATGCTTTAAACAATGCCCGGAAGAGGCATTAGATAAAAGTAACCCATTATTCGTTAATTATGATCTATGCACGTCATGCTTTAAGTGCACAGAGGTTTGTTCTTCTGAAGCTTTATCTATTGTCGGGGATACCTATACTGTTGAGCAGGTACTGTCTGTCGTGGATCGATATCAAGTATTCTACGAAACCTCTGGCGGCGGGGTGACGCTTTCGGGAGGCGAGTTTACGCTTTATCCCAAGTTTTGTGAGCAACTGTTAATTGAACTCAAAGAAAGAAATATTAATGCCTTAGTAGAAACCTCTGGTTATTTTTCCTTTGAACATTTTGATCAGCATATTTTGCCTTACGTCGATCAAATTTACATGGATATTAAATTATTTGATGAGCAGGAACATATAAAATACTGCGGTAAATCAAACAAGCGAATACTCGAAAACTTTAGTCAGCTGAATCAGTCTTACCAAAAGGGCGGCGTCGCTATTTTGCCGAGAATTCCTTTAATTCCAGGTATTTCAACGACAGACACGAATTTGGAATCGATTGCTGATTTTCTGAAACAGCAACATGTTACTGAGTTAGCTATTTTACCTTATAACCCCTTATGGAGTAGTAAAGCTAATAAAATCGGTAGCGATATTTGTTATACAAACAATAAGTGGATGACAGCAGAGCAAGTGGAGCATTGCCGTTCATTTTTTAAAGATTTCAAATTGATTTAGTGATAGATTTTTGATTATCGGACTGCTTAAGTCATAACTGTGTGTCTTTGGGGGCCAGGTATTTGTTAATTACTCAAAGTCACTCTGAATTCCCTTAGAGAATGTAGATATTGTCCGCCATAAAAAGTGTGAATTTATTTCGAGTTGATGTATCACTTAATCCTTAAAGCCTGATGCCACTTTTGCTCAGCTGCCTTTATTGAGATTTCTAGGCTACGGAAAATCTGGCCAAGCACTAAAAGTGCGTGATATGGAGTTAAATCAGTGCTTTTTGAATACTAGAAAATCGCCAAGCTTGAGTCAAAGTAAACTCTTTTTACTTTGTATACTAGTGACATAAATGGTTGCCGGTATTGGGGTGGCTGGTGACTTGAATTCGCTGCTTAAAAGACCTTAATTTTGGTTTATAAGGAGTGCATATATAGGTAAATTCAATACAACTTCAAGCTTTAGCCAAGTACTGACTTCAACGGTATGCAGAGGATTATAGAACGGTTATCGGTGGCGAGCTGTTGTAACAAAGCGAGACTCGAGTTTTGCCTGCTTGGGAACCTGCTCGCCATGACAAGACCTTCACTGGTTGGCTAAGATAGGCAAATTGGTACTAACTGCATTCCCTTAGTTTGCTTGCTGTGAGCAAAGCCGTGTTGTGATTATTGTTCAGGATCGATTAAATAAATTTACATACCCAAGAAAGCTCGCCGATATAAATCGGCGAACTTTTTTTACCTGTTCAGCGAAGCTGCTTAATAACAGCCTTTGGCTTCGAAGCCTGCTACGGAGGTCTGGTAGTAAGTGGTATTGTACTCACCCAGCGTTGTAGCCGTTGACGTTTGAGAGGAAATATTCTGTATAGCCTGATCGAAATCAGCAGCCGGTGCCATGTTGCGGACAATCACAAGGCTTTCATGTGGGTTATTCGCTACCGGGTTGCCAATCATATCACCAAAGCCATCACCCCTATCGGACATAGATAGCCAGTTTACGCCACACTCTTCGGTTGCATTTGACGGACGGTCATCCGACCAACTGATCACGATGGTGTAGTAACCGTCTTCATCTAGCGTGAGTTGTTCATCATAAACACAGTCCGTTACTTTCTGAGAGTAGTATTCGTTGGTGCAGAACGACCAGTAACGCACTTGGCCTTCGGACATCACTTTGTCACCGTTAAGGGTCGTTGGCGTCGTCGGTAGTTTGCCGCGGAACACGGTTACTGCCAGTTCAGGGTCAGCGGCTTCAGTTGTGAACTCCAAACCAAGGGGGCGAAGTTGACTCGGTGCAACAGGAACATAAGACTTGGGCGCATTCGAAACATAGGCATAGGTGTAGGCGTTATCAATGTTTGCATAGAAGCCTACATCGGGTGCGCCGGCATAATCGCAAGAGAAGAAGTAATCACAGGTGATGCCTGTCTGCGGGGAAAATGATCGACGAAGTGACGCTGGGTTTTCTTCACTTGCTGCGGCTAGACCGAATGGGGCAAAACCTTGAGAAGGCCAGTATTGGTTACCACCAGGACGCATGACCCCGGCAAAGTAATTAGCAGGCACTGTCGGTGGCTCAATGTACTCCTGAACAGCTTGAAGCTCAGCACATACTTCTGTCTCTTCACTAAGCACGCTGCCATCGGCTAAGGTTAAAATCGGTGCGGGCAGATATTCACCGCCGGTGATACCTTGTCCATCATCGGGTACATATATGCGATGAAGGATAACGGCTTGTTCACCGTCGGCAACGCTGGAGCGAAGTAAATTGGAATGATCACCTGCTTGAGGCATACCCGAAGCGACTTCAACAGTGTAGTTGCGCAGTGGCGTTTTGCGTTTATTTCCTGGGATGAACGGGTTTTTTGCGTTTTTGTGGTCAGGCTTGATTTCAACGTCACGGATCACATCTAACGGGGCAAAGGTGGGGTTCTCACCATTGGCATCGTAGCTGTTGAATGACATGTACCTTGCATGAGGAAAGCGACCATTCAACTCAAGTTTTGCGCCAGCTGGTAAGGTATACTTGCCACCCCAGTAGAGTGCTCCCGTATCAGGGAAAGCGATGTTGGTAATCGGGTTTTCTTTGACGTAAGGCCCGGTCCAGAAGCAGCTATCTGTCGGGATATCAATGTTATTGTTTGGACTATTGCCTTCACCTGCTTGCACCGACATTGCCGTTGATGCGCCGACCATAATGCCTGCGATGGATAATGCGTTTAGCAGTTTCATAATTAATCTCCAATCGTATTTATCTTTAGGCCCGATATAAAAAACAGTCAGGCGGTTTAAAGAGATTACGAAGTAATTATTCCGATTGCCGTCCTTGAGCTTGCTTTTTACCTTGGAATAGGCGCTGTCAAAGCCGTACTTAATTCCATGTACAAATGGGTGATTTGGTGAACAAGCTGCACGCGACAGCTTGTTCTGTTGATCTTTGTTTTACTTATATTCTTCCTACTGTTTTTTCTGAATACGTACTACGCCACCGTAGGTACCGGTAACGATATCGCCATTTTCAGCCACTTGAGTGGCAGCATAGTAGCTGTTCCAGGTAGGTGCGCCTGCAATTAGAGGGTTGCTTCCTCCAAGCGGTAATGCAAACACTGTTTGGCCGTTATCCCAGGAGGTGCCTTCGAGTGTCCAAGCGCCTTGGCGGGCACCAATACAGTAAATTAAGCTGGTCGCTTCACTCATGGTCGGGATGCCGTTAGGGCAACTAAGTGTTGGATTGGCCCACTCACTAGCACCGGTATTCATCTCTGGGTTCCAGGTAAACTTCTCCATGCCATAAGGCGCAACACCGGGAAGATTCGACAGCAATACTGATAGCTGAGGCGGAACCGCATCGCCGTACTCGTTGCTAACAACGACTGCGCTGTAACTACGTACCAGCACAGATTGTTCAGACACGCTGCTGGTTGCATTTGGGTTTCCATAAGTGACCGGTATTTCCGCTGCAATGCGGCGGTCTTTCCCAGGCGCAATCGGCTTCCAATCAGCCGGAATTTCATCACGCCACATCAATACCAGGTGCATTAGCTCCTGGCCATCGGTGAACACAACAAATTGATCCTCTTGCTGGCCGGTTCCCATCAAAGTTGGTGTTGAACCAGACCCGGTTCCCAAACGGCCTGGTAAAGGAATTTCCGGGCCAATATCATAGTCAGCGGTCCAAGCACCAATGGCAGGATCACGACTCAATTCAGTCCCGGTCCACTGTACTCGATGCATTTGCTTGCTAGTGACAATGAAAATCCCCCCTTCTTCATCAACGGCGATTGAGTTTGATACAATGCCGCCGTCCCCTAATACGGTATAACTAGCTGATTCGAAGTCCCGATCTAGCACACCAATGAGGCCCGCAGCCGTTGCAAAAACAATATGCCCATCATAAGTGATGTTCATACCTACGATGAAATCTTCGGGGCTAAGCGTGAGTTCTGCTGGCACTGTATACAAGGCGGCTTCATCAAACTTGGAAAATACGGCTCTTTCGTGGCGGTCATCATATTTGTGTATCGACAGATCTCGCGGCACAAAGAAATCATTGTCACGGTCTACAATGGAATAGGCGCCTGATAAGGGGTTTTTGGATGCTGGAACATTGATTTTTTGGACGCGCTGAATATCGTCACCATTCATTTCCATTTTGATGACTTCCAAGGCCGTAGAAGCCCACGCCGTACGACGCTCTTCGCCGGTCCAGGTGTTGTAAGAGCTAGAAAACGGCACGGTAATCGATACGGGTATCGTTGCCTCAACATCCACTTCAACATTACCGTTGTAGACATCGATAGGAGAAATACCAGGGTGTGGAGAAGAGGCTTGGTTATAAGGATTTCTATGAGACATAGGCCAAGCGGAGTCAGCGAGATATTGGTTCGTTGGAGGCTCTACGGATGGCTCTGCCTGTGCGGAGATAGAGCCGGTTAAAAGCAGTGAGGCAATCGTACTCACGCCGATTAATGTATTGTTTTTGATTTTCATAATCTACAACTCTCATTTAGTGTATTAATTGGTTTCGCTTTGGAAGCGGGGTAACACGATTAAGACATTAACTTAGAGGGAGGATGAATCGATTATCTGAAAACGACGGTGGATATTCCTGTTACGACAAGTTCAGGCGTGGACACTAAAAGTGTGACATGGGTCTCATTAAAAAGGGGGCTGGAAAGCTGGAAATGGTGACTAATTGTCAAAATACTGTGAAGGAGAATAATCTGTTTGATTCTTGAAAAAACGATCAAAGTTACTTGGCGAGCTAAAACCCAATAAATAGCTTATTTCGCTGATTTGGTATTTTTGCTCCTTCAAATAGCGTTTGGCGAGATCCATTCTTAATTGACATAGAATTTCATTAAAACCGGTGTTTTCTGTTTTTAGCTTTCGTTGGAGCGAACGTTCACTCATGTGCATATGGCTTGCCAATTCTACAATAGTCGGCGTACCAGAAGGCAGCATTTGCATCAGGCTGATATATATTTTGCGGCTCAATTCTTGCCCTTCTAGTGTTTTCAAAACATCTGAAAGATAGTCCTCCAAATGAGCAGCTAACATTTCATTGGCATTGGGAATCTCGAGGTCCAATATTGAAAGGGGAAAGCTAATGGCATTGCGCTTAGCGTTAAAGTGTACGGGACATTGAAAAACGTGCTCATAGTCCGATATTTTCTTAGATATGGGTTTGGTTAGTTCAACCATAATGGGGCTTATTTGGGGGGCAATTAGCTGTCTAGCAATTCTTAGCATTACACCAAAGGCCGCATCCACCGCTTCTGGCGCAATAAATTCGCCGCTAGGTGTTTTTTGTAGCTCTAATACCAAATTCTGTTCTTCATGTATAACTAAGATAAACCCGGAAGATACAACTTGATAATACCGGAGCAGTCTTTGAATAGCCTCATGTATATTTTTGCTGGCCAGTATTGCCGTGGTTAAGGCGTTGAGCGCTTTCTCGTCTAAATAGCCAATTACCTGTAGACCGAAAGCGTCATTGCCTGTTGCCGCGACAGATTCAATCCACAGTTGCCTAACCTGTTTTAAGGCTACTCGATTATTAGTTTTTTGAATATCGTTTATGCTCAAGTCGCACTTGTTAAGAATTGCATCACCGTCTAGACCTTGTCTAAGCAGGGCTTGATAGATTGCAAACACCCAGCTAGAAACGGTTGAATAATAGGATTTACTCATTTTCTGAATTACCAAACTCTATTGATATTATCTTATTAAATTAAGTTTACAGCTAAAGTAGGGCGTTGAGTAGTTAATACAGCAAGGGGAGGTCTGGGGTGGCGACATCACTCACCAGCAAACATAAATAAGAGACCTATGGAAAAAATGTTCTTCTACACGCTCGTTAGACTTATGTGATTGAGGCCACAAAAGTCATATATTGGCCTGTGAGGTTAATTTTATGGCAAGTGACAAAATTTACATATTTCCCTGATTTTCTAAGATGGACCCTGTCTTATAAGACAAACAGGCTAGCCCGGCTTTTATCAATGGTACTTTTAGCTGTTAATTGTATTTTTTAAAAGTTTTGCCTGACAAAAATAATTCTAAAAAACTAAGGAATCTTCTCATGAAAATTAAACTTCTAGCGGCTGGTATATGTGCCATGACAGCCCTCTCGACCCAGCCCGCGGTGGCAGATGATGGCTTATTGCCCATTATTAGTTTTGCCGCAGGTTTATTGAATACTGGTGTCTTTCCTCAATCAGAGTTGTATACCACGGATGATGACATTTCCGTTACCGCCACGGATGGTGTGAATCTTGACGCCAATATCTTTGTGCCGACTGATCTGGAAGGGCCTGCACCTGCGGTTATTTTTATTAATAGTTGGGCCTTGAATGAATACGAATATATCACTCAAGCGGCTGAGTTAGCGGAGAAAGGTTATATAGTATTAAGTTATTCGACACGTGGTTTTGGCACCTCGGGTGGTTTAATAGGCACCGCCGGTCCTCAGGATATGGTCGATTACAGTACTGTGATTGATTACTTGATTGCTAACTATCCTGTTGATGTAAACGCGATTGGTACTGCGGGTATCTCCTATGGTTCGGGGATTAGCTTGATCGGTGCCGCGCAAGATAGTCGTGTGAAGGCAGTATCTGCAATGAGTAGTTGGGGGAGTTTAACGGAAGCGCTATATGGTAACCAAACACCGCGTCTGGTTTGGGCTGAGTTATTGACTATAACCGGCGAATTGATGGGTAATGCCGACCCAATCATTGCTGAACATTGGAGTAATATTAAAAATCAAAATCTATCCGAGATTCCTGCTGTTGTTGACTGGGCAGAGACCCGCTCGCCTATCAACTATGTTGACCAGCTGAATGAGAATGGCACGGCAATCTATTTTGGTAAAGCCTATGGCGATAACTTATTTCAGCCAAATTCTTTACTCGAAATGTTTTCAGAGTTAACCGTGCCTAAGCACATGGACTTGGTTTCTGGTACGCATGCAACGGCAGAATTACTGCCTTCTTTGATCGGCCTGGGTGATAATATTATTTGGGAGAATACTTATAAGTGGTTTGATATTCATCTGAAAGGTGAAACCAATGAGCTTTCAACAGCGAAACCGCTGAATATGAAAATCAAGTTTGAAGACCGCTTTGAAAGCTTTGATGATTACCCAGTGGCGCAAGCATCAGACGAAATATTCTACTTTCACCCTCGAAGTACTTTTGATACAGGTGATTTAGAAAGCTATCCCTACCAGAGCTGGTTTGGCGCAGACAATACCATCAATGCGTGGGCAGGTACCCTGTTCAGTACGCAAATTCCATTACTCTCTCAAATACTAGAACAACTAGAGATTCCAATATTTGCGGATATTTCGGCTGCTTCTGATGTGAGAAGTATTTATTTCAATACTGACCGCCTAGACAACACTATGAAAATTCGTGGTGCGCCGAGTGTTGAGTTACAAGTGCAACCAAAACATGACAAAGTTCAGCTAGTGGCCTATTTGTACGATATGGACTTTTGGGGAACAGGTAAGCTCATCACACATGGTGTCGTGACATTACCGAACGCCGAAAGCGGTAAAAAAGTCACTGTGAATCTAGACCTTGTCACAACGGCTTATGATGTTCCAGCAGGCCATAAAGTGGTATTGGCAATCGATACCAAGGACCCTCAATACAAGTCGCCATCAAGTGCAAACTACTATGTAGATTTTGAGTTCAGTAGCAATAAGCAGTCTGTACTTAGTATTCCTACGCTATAGGGATCGCAATCGCACGCACCATGCACAGGCATGGTGCTTTTTCTTTATCTGTTTTTTTATAATTGCATCGTCGCCGACGATTTGAGTTAAACGTGATCAAATTCACGATAATCATTTAGTGAATGCTCTTAAATAAAGACACAATCAAAATAAATATAAAAAGCCATAGAGGTAGCCCCTTTGACTCCTCAAAAAAGGACCTTTGAACTAGCTAATGAACGCGCAAGGATGATGGTTGCTTTTGGCTTGAAAAAAGGGCTGACAATCGATCAATGCCTGGAGTCGACAGGTATCACCTCGGATAGTTTTTGTGCGCAAGATCAAGCATTGTTTTCGACTAAACAGGCCTTATTTGAATCAGAAAACCGTTTGACTCAGAATATACTCGCTCACACTCGTGACTGCCCATTTGCTTTGGGGTATCAGATAGGAGCTGAAATGAGCCATACTTTATTCAGGCTTGTGGTTCCTTCCATCTTTTCAAATGACAAGCTAACCGGTGCTATCGAGACCTTGAGTGGGTCTCTGTCAGCACTTTTTATTGGCGTTAAATTTCGCGTATCAATTAAACCGCCTGTACTTCGTCTATCTTTAGATTTGCTAGAAGTATCAAATGAAGCTTTGTCTCAATTTATTCTGGCTCGAAATATGGGTCTGATTGTCGCTATTCATCAATTGATGCTTAAAGATCAGGATCATTGTGTCAGAGAACTAGGTTTTACCTTTAAGTGCTTACCGGGAATGCAAAAGCTCGCTGCTCATTTTGCCTGTCCGGTCAAGTATGAGCAGAGTGAGAACTATCTGATTGGTGATATGCTGAAGATTGATTTTAGCCAGCCAATGATAAACGGCATTGCTGCCAAAGTAATAGAGACCAACTGCTGCCAAATGAAAGCAGAACCTACTCCAGCAGCTGAGGCGGATCTATCACTGACTGATAAAATCTGGATATTGTTGGATCAAGCAAATAACTTTTCATTGAGTAAAGATGAGGTAGCGGCAGAATTAAACATATCCGCACGTACCTTGAGTCGTCGTTTGCAGGAGCAAGGGACGAATTGGCGCAACTTGGTAGCTGAACTGAGGATTAAGAAAGCGAGAATTCTTCTTGATGACTCGCAATTAAGCTTGCAACAAATTGCTGATGAGATCGGCTTCTCCAGTGCCAGTGCTTTCTCAAGTGCCTTTTCACGTGCAAATGATATCAATGCGGCTGAATACCGGCGTAAGAAAAACTTCAAATTAGAATTTCTTAAACCTGATCGACTCATTGGGCGTTCGAAAGAATTAGCTTTATTGCACCAGGGTGTTAGGCGTGCCAGTCAAGGGGAAACCAGCCTGGTATTGATCAATGGCGAGTCTGGTGTGGGGAAGACCGCACTGGTTAGAGAGTTTTATCGACAGACACGTACTGATTGTACCAACGTTATCTCAGGCAAGTTTGATCAGTACTCTGAGAGAAAACCGTACTCATCTTTAGTGCAATCACTTGATGCTATGGTTAATGGTGTGCTGTCGCTTAACCAAAGTAGTGTCATGTTCTGGAAGAACAAGTGGATGTCGGAAATAGGTGATCAAGCGGGTGTATTAGTCAAACGATGTCCGAGTTTAGAGCGGATAGTGGGCCCACAACAAGAACAGCATCCTGGTTCATTCTTGGAAGAAAATGCGCAGTTTGTCGAAGTATTCCTGCGTTTACTTGAAGTGAGCAGCTCCGCTCAAAATCCTCTGATTTTATTTGTTGATGATCTTCAGTGGGCAGACGTCGAGACCATTGAGTTACTTGAAAAAACGCTGACTGAAACACCAAATTTGCACTTATTGGTTATCGGCACATACCGAACATCTGAAGTTCAAAGTGATCACTCTTTAATAAAAACTTTATCGCACTTAGAACGAAAGCGTATACCTGTTCAGCAAATCAAATTGCAAAATTTGTCAGACACCGAAGTGCGGGACTTCGTTGAGCATGCGTTTATAGCGAAGCGCAATCAGCTTCACTCTCTGAGTGACTTATGTATTGAAAAAACACGGGGTAATCCGCTGTACCTGATATGCTTTCTTCAGGGCTTGATTCAGCATGATGCCTTACAGCCAGACCAGATAAATCATCGATGGCGATTTTATTCCGATAAAGTGCTTACCCTGACATTCACTGATGATATCGTCCGAATTCTTGAAGATAAAATAGCGAACTTAGCGCCTGATG
>Ga0209290_1001167_pt1 | contig 13748 bp, 9 predicted proteins | sample EN1Hudsemesocosm_2_FD_184632 | JGI IMG/M metagenome (GOLD analysis project Ga0209290, IMG submission 184632) | Methane-oxidizing microbial communities from mesocosms in the Hudson Canyon - EN10B Hudson Canyon (SPAdes) (version 2) | ecosystem: Environmental > Aquatic > Marine > Cold seeps | place... | reverse complement strand
TCGTGAAGACTTGAATGTGCCAGTTAAAGATGGTGTTGTTACCAGTGATGCGCGTATTCGAGCATCACTACCAACAATACAGCATGCTATTAATGCCGGTGCTAAAGTCATGATTATGTCTCACTTGGGTCGACCTACCGAGGGAGAGTATGACGAAGTATTTTCTTTAAAGCCTGTTGCCAAGCACCTATCAGGCTTATTAGGGCAGCAAGTAACTGTCGTGAAAGACTGGGATGGTGGAGTGGAACTGAGCGACGGTGAAGTCGTGATGTTTGAAAATGTACGCTTCAATAAAGGCGAAAAAAAGGACGATGAAACGCTTTCAAAGGCCTACGCATCGTTATGTGATATTTATGTGATGGATGCTTTTGGTACTGCGCATCGCGCTCAGGCTTCCACGCATGGTGTGGGTAAAATGGCACCAGTAGCTTGTGCTGGTCCTTTATTGGCTGCTGAATTAGACGCTTTGGCGAGCGCGCTGGATAATCCAAAACGACCTCTAGTTGCCATTGTGGGCGGTTCAAAGGTTTCGACTAAATTAACAGTATTAGAATCACTATCTAACATCTCAGATCAGATAATTGTGGGTGGTGGCATCGCCAATACATTCTTGGCTGCAGAAGGTAAACCCGTAGGTAAGTCCCTTTGCGAGCATGATTTGATTGAAAATGCGAAAAACTTAATCGAAAAAACAGATATCCCTGTACCTATTGATGTGGTGGTCGGTAAAGCATTTTCCGAATCAGCTGACGCTGTACTAAAAGCGGCTTGCGATGTTGAAGAAGATGATATGATTTTTGATATCGGCCCACAAACTTCTGCGCAGTTTAATAGTATTTTAAAAAATGCAGGCACCATTATTTGGAATGGTCCAGTGGGAGTATTTGAATTTGATCAATTTGGTGAGGGCACCAAAGCACTTGCTAACGCGATTGCTGACAGCGACGCGTTTTCGATCGCAGGTGGTGGAGATACCTTGGCAGCTGTAGATAAATATGAAATTGCGGATAAAGTTTCCTACATCTCTACGGGTGGTGGTGCTTTTCTTGAATTTGTTGAAGGTAAGACTTTGCCTGCTGTGGCAATGCTTACTGAAAGAGCGAAATCTTAATTTTAACTTGTGCTTTGATAGGAGAAAATCATGGCTTTAATTAGTATGCGACAATTACTGGATCACGCGGCGGAGTTTGGTTACGGCGTTCCTGCTTTTAACGTAAATAACCTGGAACAAATGCGCGCTATAATGGAAGCGGCAGATCAAACAAATAGCCCAGTCATAGTTCAGGCTTCTGCTGGTGCAAGAAAATACGCAGGAGCGCCTTTTCTAAGGCATCTTATTTTGGCAGCTATAGAAGAGTTTCCACATATCCCTGTTTGTATGCACCAGGATCACGGTACTTCACCGACGGTTTGTCAGCGCTCAATTCAGTTAGGTTTTTCATCTGTAATGATGGATGGCTCTTTGATGGCTGACGGAAAAACGCCTTCTAGCTATGAATACAATGTTGATGTTACTAAGCGAACTGTAGAAATGGCTCACGCTTGTGGCGTGTCTGTTGAAGGCGAGTTAGGTTGCCTAGGATCACTTGAAACTGGCCAGGCTGGTGAAGAGGATGGTGTCGGCGCTGAAGGTACGCTGAGCGAAGAACAAATGCTTACTAACCCAGAAGAAGCCGCAGATTTTGTCAAACAAACGGGTGTTGATGCACTGGCTATTGCTTGTGGTACGAGTCATGGTGCTTATAAGTTTACACGTCCACCAACAGATGACATTTTAGCAATTGATCGAATTAAAGCGATTCACGAACGCATTCCCTCTACTCACCTTGTTATGCATGGCTCTTCTTCTGTTCCTCAGGAGTGGTTAGCCGTGATCAATGAGTTTGGTGGTGAGATTCCAGAAACATATGGCGTTCCAGTAGAGCAAATATGTGAAGGTATTAAATATGGTGTTCGTAAAATTAATATTGATACCGACTTACGATTAGCCTCTACTGGTGCCATTCGACGTTTTATGGCGCAGAATCCGGCTGAATTTGACCCAAGAAAATATTTGGCGCACTCAGTAACTGCGATGAAAGAAATTGTTATCGCGCGTTATGAGGCCTTCGGTACAGCGGGTCATGCAGATAAAATTACGGCAACAAGTTTAGATGGTATGTTTGATCAATATCAGTCAGGCTCACTTGACCCTAAAATTTCGTAATACTATCTACGCAATACAATAGAAATGCCCGAGTATTAGTACTCGGGCAGCTTGTGCTGGTCCTCACTTAAGCTTTATCTAAGCGCATGAAGGTCAGTACAGCTTGCTACTAAATACAGAATTACCCTTTCAAAAATACTATCCTTTAATACAAGCTGTTACATGTCGCACACTCTTGAGTTTATCTCGTAGTGCAGATTGATTGTACATGGTATAAATAAGCGATTAATTTCAAACAATCTTCTTATCTGATTACATGGAGTTTCAATGCGTTCTCAGCAACAGTTCTTACAGAAATTGCTTAAGGTTCTTTTTGTTGCGATTATTGGTTTAAATCTCACTGCGTGTGAAAGTGATGGGCAAGCAGAGCAGGGGGATATTATAGAAGATACCGTCGCGCCTTTTGTTGCTAATTTTTATCCTGAAAATGATACTCAAACTTTCGAAATAGACTCTATTATTCAAATAGAATTTAGTGAGGAGATGAATTTGGCGTCTCTTTTTACGTCAAATGATGATCGAAATGGTTTACAACTCAATGTAAGTGAAACCTTAACTACGGATGGTGTTCCTGATACGTACCCTCGACCGCTGGCCATAGAGTTTCACCTTGAAACAGGGGTAGGACCCCATCCGGTAACGTCAGAAGAGATAGAAATTGATGTCACAGTCGCTAATCTAACCCACAGCAGTGGGCGACTCGCTTTAAATACCGAATATACTGTGTCTGTTGATACTACAGCCCGTGATACCGTTGACGATAAGGTTAACACTGCTGAAGATGAAAGGAACTTCTTGGATGGCGTATTCAAGCTGATTTTTAGAACTGAAGAAGGTGAATGGAAGGCGCCCGAGGCCTTTCAAACAGTCAAAGCTGCACTGGATCCGGTTAATCTAAACAAGTTAGTGCCCCTTGAAATTTATGAAAATCAGTATGACCAAGTCTTGGTGTCAAATGATACAGGCGGTACTTTATTGGCTTGGCGTCAGGTTACTGATGGAATAAGTGAAATTTGGGTAAGTGGCTATAATGCCGACAATGAAGATTGGCAATTAGGTTCAGTGTGCGAGATTGATGAGGATTTGTCAGTGACTGATTTTTGTCAGAATTCCTTGCGTATGGATGTAGGTGTAAATTCAAGTGCTTATGGGCACCAGGTAGCTATAAATAATGCTGGGCATGCGGCTGTAGTCTGGCATCAAGCTGAACTAAGTAATGGTGTGAAGTCTATTTGGGCAAATGTTTTTAACGGCTTTGGCTGGTTAGGGGCAGAAAAAATAAGCCATATCGAGCCAGGTGACGTTAACGGGGACAGTACTTCTCCGTCTGTCGCAATGGATGAACTTGGAAATATCGTTGTAGTCTGGCGTGAATATGACTTTAGTATAGAAGCTAGACCTGATCCTGATGCTGATCCTAATGTTGACCCTGATGCTACAATTGATGTAGATACAGAAAATTTCAAAATTAAATCAAATATATTTGCAGATAGGCCAGATAATGACCCGTTAGCAAAATCTTGGGGGGCGAGCCCTCTATTGCTAGATATTGATGACAATATTAATGATGCTAATGATCCAATAGTAGCCGTTTCTGCTGATGGGTACGCCATTGCTCTGTGGACAAAGGTTGTTGATGGCCAGCATCAGCTCTTTAGTAATCGTTATACATCAAATACCTCTTGGCAAGATGTGAAGCGTGTTAGCGCCCCAGTGGCTGAAGCTAGTTCGCAGAGTCTGTCTCAAACAAAAATACAAATTGATAATAATCATAATGTATTTGCTATCTGGCTGCAGAATGACGGCAGTACCGACAGTGTTTGGGTTAATCGATACGCGGCAGAAACGTGGGGTGCGGCTACCTTATTTGAACAGGAGCAAAGAGGGGATGCAGACGGCGTTGGCCTTGCTGTCGGGCGAGATAACCAGGCGTTTGCCATTTGGCAGCAGGGTGAAGGTGGTGAAAATTCGCTTAAAGTAAGAGCTTTTGATGAGATATGGCAGGATGCCGTTACAATTTCAACGGGTTTAGTCTATACCAAGCCTGTAGTGCAAATTGATCGAGAAGGCAATGCGATGGCTGTTTGGCAGCAAGGTCTTTTGAGCGGTCAGGTCTACTCTAGTCGTTACGAAAAAATTAGCCGTTTATGGGGGGCGCCGCTCGCGATTGAAATTGGACAAGCAAGTTCCAATATTTCGTTAGCAACACTAATCGAGGATGGTCGAATGCTTGCTGTTTGGACCCGTTTTGATGGTTCGAAAAACCAACTAGTCAGCGCCCTTTTTAGTGATTAGTCTGTAGTAGATTAATTACATTTGAAATACCCTTGGTGCGATATCAAGGATATAAGTTTAGAAACTGGGTGATTTTTTCTATCGCTATTTGGTTCAAATCGTCTTGAGAATCAATCCATTGAATGGTTTGATTTTTGGATTCTATTTTTCTAAACCATTTCTCCTGTTGCTTGGAGAAGTGGTGAATAGCAGAGTTTAATTTTTGAAACATATCGTTATAATTTAGCCCGCCTGCTAAATATTCACCTATATATCGATACTCCAAACCAAAGTAATGTAGCTTTTCCGCGCTAATACCTTGATCTCTTAAGTTTTGAACTTCCTCAATCATGCCTTCGTTAAGACGTATCTTCAGGCGCTCTGTAATACGGGATCGTCTCATTTCTTGCGAAACTCTTATCCCTATGATAAATGGCGTGTAGTCAGGCCAGCATATGCTAGGTTCATTATTTTTATCTGCAAGTGCGATAGAAATCGCATTAATGAGTCTATTTCTATCTTTAAGGTCAGTTGTATTATGCAAACTTTGGTTAAATGAGAGCAATAAGTTAACCAATTCACTATCTGATTTTTTTTCAAGCGTTTGGCGTGATTTTTGAGAATTGTTCGCTATGGTTAATTTATAGCGACTTAACACAGCATCCAAGTACATGCCTGTTCCGCCAACTAAAAATGGCAACCTGTTATTCTTTTTAATTTCAGAGAAACTGGAGCAGAAATCTTTGGAAAAATCGAATAAGTTATATTCTTGATGAGGGTCAATAATGTCTATTAGGTGGTATGGAATATCGCCATACTCATCAAGGTCTTTTCCTGTGCCAATATCCATTTGTCGATATACCTGCCGGGAATCTGAGGAGATGATTTCTCCATTGAAATGCTTTGCCAGATTGACTGCTAGTTTTGTTTTACCACTTGCAGTTGGGCCAAGAATAGTAATAAGTGGAGAGTGCTGTGTATTTGTCATGTTATTCAAAAATATTATTGAACCGTTGCAAGCATCGGTATAGGGTGATTTGTAAAGTGCATTAAGCGTATATAAGAGTGAGCATTGATTCATTTTACCATCAAATCTTAATATCTATAACTTGAGTTTTTATCATTGTGTTTCATTATCATGGTCTAATTTTTTATAGGTTCATTAAATATAATAATCCGGCGCAAGTTTCGCTGTAATCAAAGGAAATATTAGCAGAATGAAGGTGCGTATTCTCTTAATTGCAATTTTAATGTCATGTCTTAGCTTTTCAGTATTTGCTTTAGAACGTAAAGTTTTTTGTATATGGGATCCAGTTGGCCGTAATGGACCCGTAATGGCTTTTTACTCTGATTTAATACCGAAAGCCCAAGCCTGGGGATTAAGTATTCGTTTTGTTGCTTATACTGATGAGCGTGTGGCAGCTAATGAATTCAAGGCTGGGCGCTGTGAAGCCGTGTTGTTAACTGGAATTTTATCGCGTCAATTTGTTAAATTTGGCGGCACTATGGATGCCATAGGAGCAATAAATTCACAAAAAGGTTTAGAGCTGGCGCTTGCTACGTTGGCGCGACCAAGAGCGGGGAAGCTGATGACCCAGGGAAATTATGAGGTTGTAGCCACCTTTCCTGTGGGTTCCATGTTTGCTTTTGTAAATGATCGATCAATTAATAGTATTGATGATTTCTCAGGTAAAAAAATGGCTATTCTAAACGGTGATCCGCAAGCTAAAAAGTTCGCAGACCTAGCGGGTGCGTCTCCTTTTGGTGTGACTTTGTCGACCTTTGCAGGTCAGTTCAATAACGGAAATCTAGATATTTTACTCATGCCTGCTTTGGCTTATAACACTTTTGAGTTGTATCATGGTTTGGCAGATAAAGGCGGCATTATTGACTACCGACTTTATTATGGAATGCTGCAAACAGTCGCCAAACGCGATCAGTTTCCTAAAGATTTTGGCCATAAAATGCGACGGTATATGCTGACTCGTATTCCTGAAATGGAAAAAATGGTGAATGATGCGGAGAAAGAAATTCCTAGAAAATATTGGATAGGAATAAACCAGTTCACTAAGGATGATATTGACCATTTTAGCAAGCGTGTTAGATTGGCTTTAAAGAAAGATAAGATTAATCATCCCACGGCATTAAAGTTATTTTGGAAAATACGTTGTCGTTTAGATAACTCTCGTGGTGAATGCGCCCGACCTGAGTAAATATGGCTTACGTTCAAATTTTGATTTTAAAAAGGAGTGAAGATAGTATCTTCACTCCTTTTTTTTTAGCTGTTTTTTATTTAGGAAATATTTATCACTTAAGCTAATTCACTTCGATTTTCAGCTTGCGCTAATTTGCCTGCTTTTTTGCCTTCTATTTTCAGTAATATGGCGGGTAAAGCAATAAAATCGAATATAAGTGCAAGGGTAATCGTGGTAGCTGTAAATATTCCCATGTGCGCATTCATGTTGAAATTGGATAATGCGAGCACTAAAAAGCCAGAAACGAGTACAAACGTGGTAACCCATAGTGCAGTACCGACCATTGCAAAGGCATACTCGATAGCTTGTTCGCTGGTGTAGCCTTTTTCACGCTTAGCGCGTTGGTACTTGCTTAGAAAGTGGACTGTGTCATCTACGACAATACCCAAAATCATGCCTGTTGCTGTGCCTACTGAGATGCCCACATCACCATGAAATAGCCCCCAAAGACCAAAAGCAGCACCAATTGGGATTAAGTTTGGAATTAAGCTAACGAGTCCCAACTTTACTGATCTCAGAACAATTATCATAATGATGCAGATAAGGATTAAAGCATACGTTACCCCTGAAACCATACTCACTACATTTCGCTTGCCTATGTGTGAAAACATGATGTTAGGGCTTGCAGCATAAAATTCATTAATTTGTGTATTGGTGTTTATCCAATTGGCAAATTCTTGTTCCAACTCCAGAGTTTTAATACTTGGGATATTCTCTAAAACGATGGTCATTTTAATAGAAGATTTATCGACATTCAGTTGGTTATTCAGGTCGAGCCCGTAAGGCAATGACATCTCATATAATAATAAATATTGAGCAGCCAATTCTTTTGAATCAGGTAATTCGAAATAGTCATCATTATCATTGTGCATATTCTTATTGAGTCTTTTAAATACTTCCGTGATTGCCTCTACGTGAACTACTTCATCATGAGATTCTAGCCATTGCTTAAATGATTCAATTTCACTTAAAAACTGTGGATCACTTATGCCACCGCTTTCTCCTGCCACTAAAGAGTACTCAATGGTATAAATACCCGATAAATTTTCAGCTGTGTAATCTGTATCTTGTCGAAAATCGATACTCTTTTTAAAATAGCCAACAAAATCATCATTTATCTTATTGAGTGGAATTGCCGAGAAAATTAGAATGGTTATTGCTGCTGTTCCAACTAAAATAGAATTTCTATTTTTTATGACAAATTGTGCAATAGCATCGATATTTTTATGTGACTGTCTTGTTTGTTTTTTCTCTCTTACGGGTAACACCATCATTAAGGCCGGTAAAAGAAAAACAGATAAAAAGAAAGCAGCGATAACGCCCATCGCAACTGTATTACCTAAGTCTCTAAAAGGTGGCACTTCACTAAAATTCATCGTCAAGAAACCGACGACAGTCGTAATACTGGTAATAAAAACCGGTTGGAAATTAATGCGAATACTCTCTTGCATAGCATCTATTTTGATCATGCCCTGACGCATGTTGTAGAGGAAGGTCACTAATATGTGTACGCAGTCTGCAACGGCCATGGTCATTATGACGGTCGGTGCTGAAGTGGATGGCCCTGTTAATGTCCACCCTAACCAGCCAAACATACCCATTGCACTCGCAATAGATAAAATGATGACGACAAGTGTGGCTAAAGTTCCGGTGAACGAGCGTAGCAAGAACCAAAGCGTGATAATGATTATCAAAAACATTATCGGGAAAAGAGTGGCCATATCATTTTGCGCAGACTCTGAAAACGCATTGCCTAGCATCACGCTGCCGGTAATATAAACTTCAATTTCGGGGTTCGCGCTTTCAAAGTCTTGTATCATTTTTCTTGCTTGTGATACGACTTCAGGAATTTCGGTTTCAGTCAGCTGGGGTAGTTGTACAGTTGTGTTAACTGCTGTGACATGAGCGGAAGGTGAAATTAAGCGATGAATTAGCAGTGGTTCATTTAAAGCAATTTTCTTCACGCGTTTAAGATCTGCTTCTTCAGGAAACTCAACCAAATCATTTACAAGTAAGTCGTCTTCGTCCGCTTCTGTATATTGAAAATTGGTTATTGAGTCAACTCTGGTGGAGTAAGGTAGTTGCCAGGCTTGTTCCGTTAACTGCTTAATTGCGGTAAGGGTTTTATGACTAAATACCGTGTCATCTTTTGGGTGTAAAACAAACAGTATATTATCAGATTTGGAATAGGTGTTTTGTAAGGTTTCAAACGCGACGAGTTGTTCATTGTCTTCGGAAAAGAATACTCGGTAGTTAGAGCTAAACCCAATAGAGCTTGCGCCACTGGCTATAAATAAAACACCAATAACGAAGCTGACAATAATTAGCCAGTGCCAGCGTACAATTTGTGCCGCTAAATTGTTTATCATGAAAGCATCCCATAAAAAGAAATTAACAGATCATGCCGAAATATATTCAGCAATCTTTTTAAAAAAACATTCTAAGCTTGTTCCTATTTTGAATGTAATACGCTAAATTTAGAATAACTGTTCCGTCAGTGGTATAAGCTAAGCGTAAATACATGATATAAGGCTAACTATTCTATGCAAGATTTAAATGAAATGGCAATTTTTGCTGTGGTGGTTGATTCCGGTAGTTTTACAAAAGCTGCAGAAAAACTGAAATTGCCAAAATCTACTGTAAGTAGAAAAGTCAGTCAGCTAGAAAAACGTATTGGTGTACGGCTAATAAATCGAACAACACGAAACCTTAAACCAACAGAAACCGGAAAACTCTATCACGAGCATTGTGTAAAAATGCTTGAACAAGCTGAAGAGGCTGACCGGGTCGTTAATAATATGCAGGCTGAACCCAGTGGACTACTCAGAATTAGTACCCCGCTCTCATTTGGTACGCCTTTCTTTATTGGTGCAATTAAACAATTTCTAGATCAATATCCTAAGGTGAACGTAGAAATTATTTCAGATGACAAGCAAGTCGATATGCTTGATCAGGAAGTCGATATTGCTTTCAGGGTGGGCCCACTCTCTGATTCAAGCCTTATTGCCCGTAATCTAGGGACTGCACGTTTATCACTTTGTGCTTCTCCTGATTATATAAAAAAACATGGTGCACCTCATAGTCTTCAAGAGCTTGACCAACATACCTGCATATCACACCCCTTATCGCCATGGGTCTTTGAAGGCGGCAGCGGGATTGTAGATATTGATCCTAAGTCGCGATTGATTTCTAATGATATGGAAATGCTGCGTAGAATGGCCATAGAAGGTTTTGGTATTTGCGCAGCACCTCAAATTTTAATTAGTGAAGATGTAAAAGCTGGGCGATTACTTACTTTGTTGCCTGACTCTAAGTTTCAGGAACGAACATTTTATCTGGTTTACCCTAGTCGACGAGAGCCGCCTTCAAAAGTCATGGCGTTCACCGATTTTATCTTTTCTAGTTGTCAGCCTGTGCCACCATGGGAAACATTAACGGATGTTTTTAACACCAACATGAGTATGGAGAGTGTTAAATCAGCTTTAAATGATGGCCAAGGTTCTGTTTGAAGGTTTATTATTATGCCAGACAAAAATATATTCTCTCTTGAAATGGAGGGTGTTGAACCTTTCAAGCAAGATAAGATACCGACTAATAAAGTGGATGAGCACACGCCTGGGAAAATTATAAGACGTAAGCTAGCGGTAGAAGAGAAACTAATTGTCGATCCTCTTTCTTCAGTTGAAGTACCTTTGCTCAAATCAAATGATATTCTTCAATACCGTCGTGCGGGTGTTCAGCATGGCGTATATAAGAAGTTACGTATGGGCCAATACGCTATTGATGCGCGTTTAGATTTGCACCGTTTAAAGGTGGATGAGGCAAGAGTCGAGGTTTTTAAGTTTCTAAGGGAATGTTTTTATTACGAGTTAAGAACGGTCATTATTCTTCATGGAAAAGGTGATCGGAATCCTGATAAAGTCGCCACGATTAAAAGTCATTTGGCTGTCTGGCTGCCTCAAATAGATGAAGTAATGGCTTTCCACTCTGCTCAAAAACAGCATGGTGGTACCGGCGCAGTGTATGTGATGTTGAAAAAAGGAGATAAAGCAAAATTGGTTAATCGTGAACTACACGGTTAGAAACTACTTCTGAGGCTAGTTAGTATTTTACGTAGCATCTATTTTGGACAAAAATAACAAGAAGGCTTGAGCATGAAATTGATAATTAATGGGACTGAAAAACAGTTTAACCTTGATCAGGATACACCTTTGCTTTGGGTTATTCGAGACGAACTAGGTTTGAAGGGAACGAAATTTGGTTGTGGAATGGGCCTGTGTGGCGCATGCACCGTTCACTTGAACGGTATTGCTATACGTTCCTGTATAACGCCAGTCTCAGCGGTAGAAGGACAAGCTATTTCAACTATAGAAAGCCTAAGTGAGGCTGATGGCACGCTTCACCCACTACAACAAAGCTGGATATCACATAATGTTCCTCAATGCGGTTACTGTCAGTCTGGACAGTTGATGACCGCAAGTGCTTTATTGTCTAGCAACCCAAACCCTAACGATGAAGATATCGATAATGCTATGTCAGGAAATATATGTCGCTGTGGTACTTATCCGCGAATCAAAGCAGCTATTAAAGATGCGGCTACGAAAATAAGTAAAGTTGAATCACTAAGCTACGAAATAAAAGTATAGGAGTAGGGCAATGCAAAATAATAATAAAACAGATATTAATACTTCAGCGTTTATTAAGACTGAAACCTCTCGTAGACGTTTACTACAGGCTGCAGTGACTTCCGCAGGCGGTTTGTCTCTTAGCCTTGCTTTGCCAGGCTGTAGTACATTCAGGTCTAACGAAATTAATCTGGATGGTTCTTGGAATGCGAACGCTTGGTTAGAGATCACTCCTGACAGCCAAATTATTTTTGCGCTTGATAGAGTAGAAATGGGGCAGGGAACTTATACAGGCTTAACGACCTTGCTTGCTGAGGAGTTAGATGTCGCACCTTCTCAAATAAAGGTTATTTTTGCTGGGGCAGCAAAAATATATCGTAATCCAGCTTATGGTCTACAGCTGACTGGTGGGAGTAATAGTCTATCAACAAGTTGGCCACAAATTAGACAAGCCGGAGCCAGTGCTAAGTGGATGTTAATGGCGGCCGCGGCGCAAGTAATGCAAGTGGATGTGGCGAGTTTATCCACTGAAAATGCCTATATTATTCATACTGATAGTAATAAAAAGTTGTCTTATGGCAATCTTGGGAAATTGGCCTCTAAGCAATCTATTCCTGATAAGCCAGTGCTAAAATCTGCGTCGGATTATCGTTACATTGGTAAACAGAATCAGCGTTTAGACAGCGAGCAAAAAGTTAATGGAACAGCCGTCTATGGTATCGATGTAGATATAGACGGGATGCGTTATGCGGTTGTAAGTCGAGCCCCCTTCATCGGCGGTACTGTCGTTTCACATAATGGAGCTGAGATCGAAACGATGGCGGGCGTTAAGCGTGTTATCCAAATTAGGTCTGGCATAGCGATAGTTGCAGACAGTTATTGGAAGGCGCGAAAGGCCGAAAAGGCGTTAAAAGTTAAATGGCTAAGAGACGAGCAGGCACCCCTAAATTCAGCTGAAATTTTTAAACAATATAAACAGGCTGCAAAAGATAGTGAGGGTGATATAAAACGTGAAGAAGGTGATATTGATCAGGCATTTGAACAAGCTGACAAAATTATTGAATTAGAATATTCACTACCTTTTTTGGCGCATAGTACGATGGAACCTATGAATTGCACTGCGCGTATTCAAGACAATAAGGCCGATATCTGGACGTCTACACAAGCACCTGACCTTGCTCAGGTCGCGGTTGCACGAGTCACAAATTTGTCCTTGGGTGATGTGGAAATCCATAATCAATTTATCGGCGGAGGCTTTGGTCGTAGGTTAAGCCAAGACTTTGTTGCAGAAGCTGCCGAAATTTCTTATAAGTTTGGTGGTGTCATTAAACTTATATGGTCTCGTGAGGAAGACACTAAAAGTGATCTATATCGTCCAGCGACTTACCATAAATTAAGAGCGTCTCTTGACAGTCGAGGTTTACCCACTGGCTGGGATCATCAGATAGTCGCGCCAAAAATTATGGACTGGTATGTCTGGGATGCCTCACCCGCTATGTTCCCTTGGGCGCCGAAGTTCATGTACCCGATGCTAGGGCATGCCGGTCTTTTGACTGAGGGCACGCCTATCACGCCAGCAGACAGCTCCCCTTATGAAGGTGCAGATGATATCCCCTATAGCATTCCTTCAATAAACGTTCGCCATGTACAAGCTGATTCCGGCGTACCCATTACCTTCTGGCGTTCAGTTGGCCATTCACATACCGCATTTGTTATTGAAAGTGCAATTGATGAACTCGCTTATAAAGCAAGTTTTGATCCTGTTGATTTCCGGAGAAAATACCTAGAAAGTTCGCCTCGCTTGCTTAATGTTTTAGAAAAGGTTGCTGTGCACGGCCGCTGGGGGCTTTCTAGCGAGAGCGATATTTATCAAGGAATCGCGACACATAAGTCTTTTGGAACTTATGTCGCACTATTGGTAGAAATAAAAGTGGTGGATAATCAAATACAATTATTGAAGGCTGTCTGTGCAGTTGATTGTGGTTTAGTCGTTAATCCCGATATTGTTAAAATGCAAATGGAAAGCGGTATCATTTTTGGTGCTAGTGCGGCCTTATATGGCGAAATTACGCTTGAAGATGGGCAGGTACAACAAAGTAACTTTCATGATGTTCCAGTTATTCGTATGAACCAAAGCCCGCTTATTGAGACGGTAATTATAAACAGTGATCATGCTCCGAGCGGGGTTGGTGAACCTTCCGTTCCACCTGTTGCACCCGCAATAGCCAATGCGCTTTTTAAAGCAAAAGGTGAGCGCTATAGGAATTTACCCTTTAAGCTTGTTTGATCAAAGTGGTTTAAAAATAAATGATGATGAAATACACCCATGGAAAGTACTAATTTCAAGGTCATACAATCAATAAACGATTGGTTAAAGCAAGGGGACAA
>Ga0209290_1001166_pt1 | contig 13779 bp, 8 predicted proteins | sample EN1Hudsemesocosm_2_FD_184632 | JGI IMG/M metagenome (GOLD analysis project Ga0209290, IMG submission 184632) | Methane-oxidizing microbial communities from mesocosms in the Hudson Canyon - EN10B Hudson Canyon (SPAdes) (version 2) | ecosystem: Environmental > Aquatic > Marine > Cold seeps | place... | reverse complement strand
CGAATAATCCAGAGCATTTACCAGTGATGGTAAAAAAAATATCGTAACTAGAATCAATACCTTGAACATTTCCATACCCTTCCATAATTTTTAATCATTTATTATCAGTGGCCCAAACAAGCCTTAAGCTGACAGTCCAAATATTGCCTGCCCATATCTTTTGTTAACTTTGCTATTTTTTCAACTCTATGTACTTTAGATCGGCAAAACCATCCGTACACGTTGTTCCAATACTTGAAGCATTTACAGTGGCTCCCGTGGTATACGACGTTAAAGCTATCGAAAGAAGAGCCTTTCCAATTTCGTCGTCTAATTTAAATTGCATTCGCTTTAGTTTTGAATAACCAGCCCCTGTTATACAGCTGTCTTCCGGTGAAAAATCCTTATCAAAAACAACCGAACATACGCTTGAAGTAGAAAAATACCCACAATACAATTGAGTAACTTTCGCATCACTTACAGAACCAGCAAACGAAAGCGAAGAGCCCGCTAAAAGGGCTGTCAATATTAGTAGTCTATTCATTTAAGTTCCGTATTATTAAAATTAATCTAGATAAAACATTGCAGCTTTGACACCCACTTACTGGCCGACTCAAGCCTTAATAGGACGCAACTAAAACCATTACACCCTCGTTTTGACGACCTAATTAATTGTCATTTAAAAGCCGCATCTAAGCGTTTAAAAATTGTACTAGACCAATCGGGAGCAAAGACATTTGTCGCCATTGCTTTCTTTGAAACAACTTCAACTCGACAGCTTTTTTCGTTTTCTGCTTCTACAAATATCGCGACATTCTCACCATAACTGAATGCTGTAATGCCTCTTTGAGCCAAGATCATCCCTGATTCTTTGGACTCTGAAACCAGATCCAAGTCGGAATATTTAACCGCGTCTACGGCAACAGGCCAAACTAACTCTTTAGAAGCGCTATATACTTTTGAAGGACCCGTTCCTTTCGCTGCAACTGAGTCAGCTAACGTAGCACACCCAGAACTAGTGATAATCGCCAATGAAATTAATGCTAAGTTTATCCATTTCATACTTCTTCGTATCTCCGTAGTTGGTTCGATCCACGAACCAATATATTAAAAAATCAAAGTCTCAAATAAGCCTTACTCAGACACTCAACAGTGCATGACACCTTTTGATTCCGATCTTATTCGGGTGTATTGATATACACATGCCTAATGTCTTCAGAAGTACTCGACAAAAAGCAATCACCTTTTCCTCCGATAACCACTTCCTGCCTAGCAACTTGTGCAGCTAACAGTATTGACAACATATTCTTCCCTTCTGTTGTTGTACCATTCAATGTGTAACGCCATGCTTGAGTTGCACACTCGAGATTCGGCGCCACACCATTTACTTGAATTTGGCATATTGGGGATATATCTGCGTCATGGCACACCAAATTTTTTATGGTTCCTGTATATGATGCCGCGTATGAACTGAATGAAGCTACGAGCAAGCTGAATGCTAAAAACTTATTTCTCATGAAAATCCTTACTTCCTTTGAAGGGATAGAGGCTGTTCTAAGCCTGAACCAGACTCATTAATTAAGCACCACCTCAACATTGAAGTGGCACATCTTTTTGTGCTTAAATAAGCCTAGATATTAATATCCTACAGCTCTTAAATAACATTCACTTGAGATTCTGATCGAATCATCTACAAACAACTTTATTGGAGTAGACGATACTCTAGCTGCTATCAAAGCAGAAATTAGATGTGTGTCTTCATTTCTAACAATCACTGAGCGAAGATGACAGTTCGCATCATTTGTCCACGGAATATCACTATCAATTCTTACCTGCAAAACGCCCTTATGAGATGGGTAAATTGACTCTTGCTTGGAGTGATAATTTATATATTCTATTTTAACTGTATCAGTTGACCACGCATTAACAGCGTAGGATTGCATCGAAAACAAACTAACAATACAAACCATAAAAAAAAACAAACTTCTCACCTATATTCATCCTTATATTTGTTCAGCGAATAAACTAATACCCTGACGGCTATAACAAGCCTATTTAAGTCTCAAACAGACTCATTATTTAAGTACCATTTCCACCATTGAAAATGATACGCCTGTGACCATCCTGGTCGTTTTCGATCTCATCCTGAGAGCAATTTTTGAGTAAAAACAAACTTCCGTTTTCACTCGTTTTTCTTTAATTCTTTACGCTAAATCTCGGCAAATTCGTCGAGGCCGAGTGTCTGCAATAAGCACAAAGAGGACCCTCAACAAAAATTGATTCAGTTTTTTATTGAGGGTATTTTTCTAAGGTATGCTAGTTCAATATACTAGTGATAATTACGACCAATACAGGTTCATTTAATAGAGGGTCTCTGCCAACAGCGACTTCATCACCATCCAACGTACCATCTTGGTCGGAATCAGGATTATTCATTCCAGTATTCCAGGTAATTTCGTCAGCGTTGGATAGATTATCCTGGTCGAAATCTGCGGCGGCATCACCACCAAATGTAGGACTTAACCCTTCTGATGCATAGGCAACCTCGATACCATCACTTAGGCTGTCACCGTCTGAATCTGGATCTCTGGGGTCGGTACCTTCTTGGTATTCTAGAAGGTTTACTAGGAGGTCGCTGTCTGGGTCCCCATTCTTATCGCTGGCATCATAGTTATTTAAAGCGTAGTTTGTTTCCCACGCTGTAGGCATACCGTCATTATCTGTGTCTGTGTCACAAACATCACCATTAGCATCTCCATCGAAGTTAGCTTGCGATGCGTTCGTTATATAAGGGCAGTTGTCGCTCGCATTCACTATCGCGTCACCATCAATATCGGTGTCGCAAACATCCCCGGTACTATCGCCGTCAATATTTGATTGAGTCACATTAGGTACAGAAGGACAGTTATCACCTGCATTGGCGAGAGTATCGCCATCTAGATCTGTGTCACAGGCGTCTCCATAAGCATCTCCATCAAGATTTGCTTGTGACACATTATCTATATAAGGGCAATTGTCATTGGCATTAGCGATGTTATCTCCATCACTGTGTATTTCAGCTGCTAATTCGCTTACGACATCAAGAGGGGTATTAGTATCTACTATTAATTGTTGTAGGTTCGTCGCGAATTCAAGCCCAGTAAGATCTGTAATACCTAACCCTAAAAGGTCTAGATTGGTTAACTTGGCTAATTCTCCTCGGTTTAAGCTATCAAAAGCGTTTTTACCTAATTGTTGATTAATAATGCCTCTTAAAGTTTGGTCATTCACCGATACACGCGTAGCGGCGTCACTACTATCAAGTTTTAAAATGGCACCAAGGGTACGTAATACCATAGCCGTCGAGTAAGTATCTTCCCAAGCACCGTTAGATTGCGCTTGCATTAAGTTGCTTAGTAAAATATCTACATTCAATGTTAACTGTGAATCAAAGTTTCGAAATATTGCCAACGCGACACTGGACAAGATAACGCTGCTTTCATTACCCGTCACACTATTAAGTTTGTTCCAAGTAGCATTACTGACACCCGAGTTTGAAGACTGTGACACAAGCATATTCAAAGAGATCACTGCTTCAGCTGTGGCCCAGAGGTTAGCTGTCGAATCTTCATGCATACCCCACCCTCCGCCGGATAACTGAGTAGCAAGAAGGTAATCACGAAGTAAAGTTTGATTTTCCGAATCCCCCATGGCAATAAATGCACGTAAAGCGAGGGCAGAATCTACAACATCTTCCCTATAAACGGAGTTCAGGCCTAAGCCTTTGTCATTATCTTGTCTTGCTTCTTTTAGCACAGAGAGTTCATAAATGGCACTGTTGTCTCGATTCGATAAAGCCAGTATTTTTCTGGCTGCATAATCGACATTGGGTGTGGCGTAGTTTTCTAACCAGGCCACACCATTATAATACGCCGCATAGTTTTGGTTAGTCGTACTTAACGCTTCAACTGCTGTCGCAGTCGTCACGTAACGCATCTCATCATTTTCACCCCAGCTGCCATCGTCATGCTGGGTGTTTTCCAAATAGGAAAGCGCAGAGTCAAATGCTACCTGAGTTGCAGCTACATCTAAAGCATACGTAGGAGCTACATATAGACCCAACGCCACCATACCTAGTGAGCTATACCTTGAAATAAATTGTCTAAATTTACACAGTTTCATATATCGTCCCTTTTTTATGACTACCACAATCTATCAGGGGTAACCTTAACTCATTACTAAAATTGAATTAAAAACTATCATTATGTATGTATACAAAACCAAAAAAAATATTGAATTCTAACCAACAAGCCAAATACTTATTAGCATTTTAAAATTGAGTTTTATCTCGGTAACTCATCAATGGGAATAAATACACCTTTTGCACCAATTTGATCGACCTCTATATCTGGATCATATTGTTCCCATACAAGTCGGTTATCGTTAATATTTACCTCGGATAATTGTTTCCAACCAGTAAGTGCTATCTGAATTTCGTTTGAAAGGTTATTCGTGTTCGGATTAAAATTTCGTGCAATTAATGAGACCCCAACGGGGTAGGTCCATTTCACTACTAATGGGCCACATTCAACAAAGTCATTTCCACGTAAGAATCTCCAAAAGTTTGGTTTTTTGCTTGCTTCACTAATCTCTATTTCAGTGTTGGATTCAAAAAGGCTTCCCCATCCATTGCTTCGATGGGCCCAATGATACTTAGCATAAAAACTCTCTTCTTCTCTATTGAGTGTTAAATTTTCAGGATGACCACGTTTAAATGAAATAAACTTAACGGCACAAAAATCTTCATTTCTTTTAAGCAGAAACCAACGTCCAACAGGAGGGTGTACCCCAATAGTGGTGATAACAGCACCTTTTGAAGCATCACCCTCAATTTTACTTAACAAAGAATGCCACTCTATTAATAGCTCTTTGTTTGGGGAAAACTCCTCACCAAGCACAACTCCTATAATGGAGACAGGACACAAGCAAACCCAAATTAATAAAGACAATTGGAGGTTCTTTCTCATTATTTACGATAGACACTTTCAAATTCAAATGAGTTTGAAGTGCTCGGGTGCATAAACACGCCCCCGGAACCTGTATCAATGCCTAACTGAGCCCCCCCCCCGTTTTGGAAATTTTGAATAACTGTCGCTCCATTATCTACGCGCTGCCCCCAGTTAAAAAGAGGAGCAATAGTATCTGACCAAATCATATGAAAAGCCACTTCAAAAACACCAGAAGCGAAATCAAGAGCGCCACTAATAGTTAATAAATTTTCGGTAGGAATTCCACCATACGTACCATTTAAATGATCTGTATTAGCTATATCGAAAGCATTATGAGTCTGAGCCACAAGCACGTTATATGGGTCATCCGGGATTTTATATACCCCAAGCCCTTTTGACGGGTTATTCAAGGCTGAAGTTATCCCCTCAAAACGTTGTGCAGTCGTTTGCCCCACCCTCTGGCCCTGGGAGTTCTCTATCAAACCACCTGTCCCATGCAAATTTTGAATGTTTGCAGTTGCATTTGACCCGGACCTTGTTTTAAAGTCGAAAGCAGCCACGTCATAGCCAAAAACTAAGCTATCTCCAAAGCTCATATCTTGCCTCATAGCAGCTTGAAATGCCTGTATCCCATGGTAAATGAAGTTATCCTCACCAGTTGGATCTGCAAATAGTATTGGGTTATTCTCTACATAAGCATAAAAGTTACTACCCGCATAAAATCCCAGTGGATCTTCAGAAATAAACCTTCCGATTTCGGGGTCATAATAACGAGCACGATAATAATACAGGCCAGTCTCAGCATCCTGCTCACGACCAGTATAATTGAAGCTATTAGTACTCCTTCCAGCACTCGGCAAAGGCTCACCAAAAGGGCCAAAACTTAGGGTTTGCACAGTGTTGCCATTGTGATCTGTCATAGCAAGTAATGAATTGACTTGATCATTGTGAAAATTACGATTAAGCATTTTATCGCCATTTCGCTCAAAGCCATTAATAATTTCATCAATAATACTGCCTCTTAAATAAGAGCTCTGTAGTTGGTCGTTCTCATCATAGATCGCCTCTAGATGCTCACCTTCTAAGAGGTAACTATTGGTTTTATTTGGTGAGTTTTTCTGAATTCGATAACCGTTTATGTCATAAGCGAACTGCATATTGTCTGACATTACAGTCATGTCCGTTACCAAACGTTTCTGGTTATAGCTCAAGCTTTGAACGAGACTATTAGAGGTATCATACGTTCGAACACGGCTGCCGTTATCATCATATTCATAACGATTAACCAGTGGGCCGGTTAGACTGCCTGCTCTAACTTCGTCTAAACGATTGCCTTGATTATTGTATATATAGTGGTGCGATATTCCATTTTCTGTTTTCGTTAGGCGATTCCCTACATCATCATAGGTATAGGCAAAGTCATGCGCATTAACCGAGGAGTTAGCTGTTAACAAGCGATACGCCGGATCATAGCCGTAATCGATAGTTTCGCTATCGTTGATGACTAGTTGATCTATATTGCCAACGTTATCAGGCGTGTAGTTCCGCTTATCAATAATACTTCCATTGGCACTACGTTGGGTGATTTCTAGCAACAAACCATCATCATCGTAACTGTACTGGGTGGAAGCGCCATTTGATAATACGCGACTAAGCAAAGCACCATTACCATCATATTGATACGATGCCGATAAATACGCGGGGTTCTGCATACTGACCATTCGGTTACTACTGTCGTAGGTATAGGAGGTGATATCACCCTGGTAGTCCGTTTTAGTTCTGATGTTGCTGGCACCATCGTAGGTCCAGCTCATGGATTTGTTATTTCTACTATCTTTTTTATTTAACAGACGATGCTGATTATCGTAGGTATAGTCATAGGTTACATGTTCGTTGAGAACTTGGACCAAGTCGCCATATTGATCATAAGTATATTGATCTATTACTGGGTTTTCTTCATTACCATCATTCAAGTATTTAACTTGAATGAGCCGGTTTAGTTCATCATATCGATAGTGTGTAACTTCGCCATTTCGGTCAGTCTTAGTTAGAGTATTTCCAGCCTGATCATAAGTATAGCTTTCAACCTTATCTTCAGGTATTTCTACAATAGGGTCACTGATACTTTCTAAACGACCAAAATCATTATACGTAAACGTAGTCTCTTGACCTTCAGCATCGGTGATACTAGTCATATTTCCAAGCAAGTCATAAGTATACAAAGTTTCTTCGTTATTAGCGTTAAGAGTACGAATCACACGATTCATCTCATCGTATTCTTTAAATGTAGTTGCGCCTTCACTGTTTAAAGGTTTTGTACCTGCAATAGCATTAGCATCTGTCACTTTCAATAGGTTGCCATTCGCGTCATAGGCCGTGAAGTGTGTTTCTCGCCCTTCAGGTGAAGTTTGCTTGGTGAGGCGACCTAAAACGTCGTATTCAAAGTAAGTTGATTTACCGTTTGGATTAATAATTTGTGTAGCTCTGCCTGCTAGGTCATATTTGGTCTCGATACGATGACCGTTTTGGTCAACAACGACTGTACGACGACCTTTTGCATCATATTCATAACTTAGTTTGTGATTGTTTGCATCGATAGTATCAAGCACGCGCCCCATTGCATCTCTTACATATTGGGTTCTCTTACCCTCAATATTTGAAACAGCTTTGAGTCTATCTACCTCATCATATTCCATCACCTGGACGACACAACTATGATGTTCAGGATACTGCTCGTCTATGGTGCAACCAGCATGTAGTTCTGTATTACCTAGTGACGCTTTATAGCGGTTGATTGCATGGCTAACCAAGCCATTCTTGTCGTAAACCTTTTCAAAACGATTGCCTAAGTCATCGACTGTGGCAGTTAATTGCCCTAAGTCGTCGTACTCAAAAGAAGTTGTTAAGTCTATTAACCCTTCCTCTATAGCACTAAGACTTCTTTTAAGGGTTTCACTTTTTAAACGCCATAAAGAGTCATAAACCTGTTCTATATAAATATTTTTAATTCCATCAACAGTGTTCGCTACAATAGTTTTTGATACATTGAATCCGGATGCCGTTTCTATGTAAGTAAAGGTAGTCTTTAGTTTTCTTGTGATATCAGCTGGGTCAATATAATTAATTATTTCAGCGGGTTTACCTGCAGGAGTGTATTTCAATTCAGTCAGGGTAACATCAGTGTACAAGTTCCCATTTGCCGTCACTTGTGGCATTTTTATTTTATGTAGCTCGCCCTTAACTGCGCCCGTTGCCTCATTTGATTCGAGGTAGTACTCATATTGAGTCACCACACCACGTTTATCTGTTACTTCGGTAATCTGATCATTGATACCATAGGTGTAATCTATATTATTACCAAGAGCATCCTGTTCGCGCGTCACCTTGCCATATGTATCGGACTCATCGCCATCTAAGGTCAGGTCACTATTATAGGAGTATTTAGTTTCATAGCCCAAAGCATCACGTTTAATATAACGAAATCCATCCTCGTTATTTTCGAAAGTGAGTATGCCGCCATCAGGCACAGACATTTTTTCAAGTGCGCCTTTTGCATTATAATAGTGTGTTGTTACACCACCGTCGGGATGTGTTACCCGGGTGTTTTTTCGATATAAATCATAACTAAGTGATTCGGTACCACCACGTTGATCCACATAATTATATGCACGCTCGTTTTCATAATAACTGAAGGTCGTGGTAACTTTTTTACCGTTACGATCTTCTGGTTTTATAATATCTGCTAATAAATTAGTACCAGGCACATAGGTATACTTGATGCTGTTTCCATTAGGATTGATGACTTCTGAAAGTTTGGAATCTTCATATTTGTATTCCCATCTACGGTCAGTCCAATCAGTTATATATTGAAGGCGCGCATTTGGCCTAGTATCACAGTCGTAACTGCAACTCCCGTAATATTCAAACTCAATACCTGTACGCCCTTCAATTTCAGCGTTGTCGGTTATTGATAAAAGTCTTTCGAAGCGTGGTGATTCATTGTAGGGGTACTGAATTTCGCCATAATTGAAGTTTAGAGTTAGACCGTTCGGGTGAATTATCTGAGTTATTTTGGCATAAACACCTTCCTGCCTGAGAGAGTCCTTATAATAGACACCTGAAGTATCTGGATCCACTAGCAGTCCTGACTTAATGGTTCTAAATACGTACTTAATTCCATTCCGAAATTCCAATATATTGGTACCCTTCTCAGGTGTATCTATCAACAACTTATCAAAATTCATGTAACCCGACGTAGGTTGTGAATTTGAACTAGAGTCATCCAATAAAAAATTAGTTTCACCTCCACGCTCATCGACAAATGTAATGGAAGAAGTTCTCTTGTTCTTGTTTTCTGGCTTAATTTGAGAGGCATAATTAGGGAATTCCCCATAATCATTTGACTGTAGCCTCAAGTCTGTTGAAAGTCTCCAGCCATTAGATAACTTCTTATAACTCTCATCACTATTATGAGAGTTATAAGTTCTAGTAACTAAATAGTCCAGCCCCTGGCCCGGAATATGTAGATCAGTCTCATCATGATACATATTCCCCGTAACAGTAGAGACCGGGTCAATAGTTGAAGGCGCAAAAATTGGGTCATTATTAACAACAGAAATTAAATTAAGATCAGTATAAGTCGTATTAAAAAAATCTGAAAAAGTAAAATCAAATATGCCATTATTATTTAGTATGCCGTCAACTTCGTATGAAGGAATAATGGGGTCTACCGCCCAAACATAACCACCACCAGCACTTCCTTCAAAATTGATAATGCCATACCGCTCTGCCGTAATAAGGCCTACAGGGTCATCTGAATTTATACCAGAAAATTTACTGCCATAAAACACATCATAATCATGGCCAGTTTCTGACCCAGTTATAGGCGATCTTGGCATTGTATATTCCCACCGTTCATTCGCCTCGCGATTGTTATACAGAGAGTTTTGTATGTTAATTAACGTTTGTACCGTATATGAAGCATCACCCTTGTTTCTTAGTAAATACTGGCTACTGTCCACACCGTCTAATACATTTAGTATTTCAGTCCAACCACTTTCCTGCACTTGCTCATAAAAACACACCTCCATCTCAGCAAGATGAGTTGAAACAGATTTGAGGTTATATGCTTCATCTTCACAAGTCGGTCTGTTAATAACAAGATCAGGATCTTCTTCTACTTGACTTAGTAGCAGCTCTATTTGATTATCTTCAATAAAATTCTGAAGAAAATCACGCACACTCGTATTGTAACTCACTACCCTGCTGTATAGATTGCTTGTAGGTACGCCTTCAGCATTAGGGATTAAGCCCTCTAAGCCCGGCTCAGCATCAACATCTTCACCAACATAATCCCAATACACATAGCTTTTACCGAAAAGCTCTATCGCACTTGAAGCCTGAACATAGTCAGTTACAACACCTTGGCCGTAACCTGCGGCTATAACAAAATCTGAAAAATTATCACTAGTGCCATCAACTATAATTGAATCTAGATTGGTACCATCTTTTTTTGCAATTTGAAGCCCTCTTATCGTTGAGATTGCATCGAGTCCCGTTAACTCTTGCCATACCCGGTGCTCTAGAGATGAAGACATATGGCCAATAAATTTTATTTCTTCATTTCGCCCCCATTCACCAGTTAAATTATTCCAAATACCGGAATAATTATTTCCTTTCAAATCTATCAACAGCCCTTCAGGAGTAAAACCAAATGCACTTCCTGGTTGGTCATTCGGATTACTACTGCCTTCAAGTATTGGTTTTCCACTAATTACGCCCACCCTGCCATTTTCTAACAAGGTAATATTCATCATGCCTTCATATTTCTCGTGATGTTCTTGCAATTGGGCATAAAATAAGCGTTGACCTGCATATAATAAATTGCCGGTTAAGGCTTCTTGAGCTATTAAGTCATCTGCAAACTTCGGATTAGGTACCTCCCCCTCATAATCAACATAAACATCTCCACCAGAAGTATATAAAGGGTATTGTTCATAGGCTTCTAGCATTGCGTCATATGCACGCTGCACTTGACTCCAATTGGACTCCTCTCCTCCTGTACTGATCATATAAATACCGCCTGCAACTAAGTCAGGATAAACTGCCTTAATTTTTGCGGCGTCTTCTGACCCGCCCACACTTAATAGTGACCCATCAAGCTCTAACTCCAAGTTGAATACTGAACCATAACCAAAGTCACCCGTCAGTTCGCCAACAACGTCACCACAGTCTATACTTCCACCAAGACTAATGGACTCTATCTCACCATCAAAACTCGCCATTAATGAGTTTTCGATAACATCCCAACCAAGGGAGAATCTTGAGGTGGATAGCTCTGAAAGGCTTTTTATTGGCAAAGCATAAGTCGCATCACACGCAGCCCCATCGAATACAGGGCGGACAAAAGTTTTTACATATCTTGCCCATTGCCGCTCTTGTGGCACAGCCCCTTCTTCCTGCTCAACACCGCTATTTGCATCAACTTCAGCAACATCATCATGATCTGCTATAGATGCATAATGTCGAATTTGAGATGGGTTAGATAATTTATAAGATAAACTCGCAGGCAATAGACCTGCTAAATCATTAATAACTGCGCCAGAATCAATTACATCGGCAAGTGTTACACCTGGATGCTGACCCCTTAGATAAGCCATTGCCTTTTCTTCCAAAATTTCAAGCGGGTTCTGATTTTTCAAACCGTTTACATAGCTAGGGTTCTCAACGTAAGGGCACTTTTCAAGCCAGAAATCATAGGAAGGGTTCGGGCAATTCTGGTGTCCATACGGGCAAACTTGTGTTTTTTCATATTTTAGATTGTTTGAACTGCAAGTCTCACCATCCTGATTTACCGAAGATAATGAAGGCGCTTCTGCAGAATAAAAGGCGTCATAATCAAAACTGAGAGCACTTAAGCTACTTTTGTGCTCATTAACATAATTATGGTTTTTATATGATGGATCTAGTGAAATCCACTGACAGCTACTAGACTCACCTTCACAAGGAGATAGAGCATCAATTGCGCCTCTATAATGACTATAGTTTATTAGAGCTTCTACCCAAACATGCTCAAAAAGTACATCTTCACCAGAGATGGCCACCTCTTTCATTCCCATATTAGAAAGTAGTGTTGGTACCAGCTCATTATTTTGCACCCCTAACCAATTGGCAGCTTTAGCTTTATCAAGTTTAATTGTGCCTACCGCATAACGAGATTTTATTCCCTGAGAACGCAACATGGCTATTAAAGTAGAGGCAAGATCTAAATCATTACCACGCAGCCCTTCCAAACTATTTAAAGAGTTACTTTTGGATCCAAAGTAAGGCTTAAAACTAGATTCATTACGAAGATATTCGTATATTTTAGGAACAGTTCCCAACGACGTTGCTTTTTCGGTCACAAAACCAAACTTACTGCCTTTAAAGCGAATCTCTTTCGTTTCACATAGAAGAGGTTCGTCACTTCCATCTATACACTCTGCTTGCACCATTGTTGAAAGAGCAGCACTTATTAAGAGACCGAAAATCCATTGTATTCTCATGCGTTCAATACCTTGTACGTTTATGGCTGTAATGTAGGTGGAGTATCTTGAAGTGTTTTAACAAACTCTATAGTTGGCGCATCACTGAGCATTCTTCTATCTACACGAGAATTAACCAACTCAGATTTCAAAGCTTTGAGACTATTTATTTCTGTACTACCTGACTTTTTCATCTTGCTTTTAACTATCTCTAGCTTATTCACTAGTTTGTTAAGTTTTACTTCACGGCTATTCTTATTTTTCAAAACTTTTAGAGATGATGATTTTTTAAGTCTCGTGATAGCATTCAGCTTCGCTTCGATTTTTTCGACACGTTTCGCTTTTCTTGCCATGGACTTTCTTATCTTAGCGTCAGTCTTTTTAATATTCTGTTTGCTGTTTTTGCCCGCTAGACGGTCGTTTTTTTTCTGTAACCTCTTTTCTTTTTCTTCTTCTCTTGAACTTTTTAATGCGTCATCAAGTGCAATCCGTAATAAATTTATCTTTTGTTGTAAAACTTTTGAATCATCCTCCACCTCTTTCTTTGTATTGGCTCTAGACTTAAGGATTTGTGATGATATTTTTTGAATCTTATCCCTAACACTAGGGTCTAGTTCCTTTGCTGTCGCAACTGAGGTTACAAAAGTAAAAATCAAGAAAAATGAAATATATGTTTTTCTCACAGGTGTACCTCGACGGTCATAGGCGAATGCATGCATTAATTTGAAACCTCTTGCAGTTTTTAGAATATCCATAATTAATATCAACTCTCACTTTTCGAGAACTAAAAAGACATTAACAATTTGGAACTACACAGATAAGGGAGAAATATAAACAGTGTCGCTAAACTGTAATACAGTAGCCTAAGCCAATCCCTGTTTGAGTATTTTTTATTCTAAATTCCATTAATAATTGCGTAGATAATAACCGGAGGGAATAAGCCTAACAATGGTTTTTGTAATTTTAGAGCAAACAAATAGGGCTGAAATCCGGTAGTATTTTTTAGTCCTTAACATTTAAATCATAAACTTAGGATAATTTGCAGGTGATGGAAGGTGCTATGTAGCATAAAGACTTACCCACTTTGCGCTTCCGCTATACCTATTTTTATTTTGAGAAATTGAAGATGAAAGCCATAATTGGAGGAAATTTAGTAAAGCGCTGAGCGTCTTCTTTGGCTCAAAGTTTGCCCCTCGATCTCTTCTTTCTACTATGTCATTAGGCGGTCCGTGATTTATTTCAATTTTAAGTATCCACAAAATCAATCATACTAACTGAACTAGCTTGAG
>Ga0209290_1001163_pt1 | contig 13805 bp, 12 predicted proteins | sample EN1Hudsemesocosm_2_FD_184632 | JGI IMG/M metagenome (GOLD analysis project Ga0209290, IMG submission 184632) | Methane-oxidizing microbial communities from mesocosms in the Hudson Canyon - EN10B Hudson Canyon (SPAdes) (version 2) | ecosystem: Environmental > Aquatic > Marine > Cold seeps... | reverse complement strand
TTAATGTATCCATCTCTCTGGACTTACTAATATCCCAGTTTTGACAAAATTTACAGGCTAAATTACAGCCTGCAGTGCCAAATGAGAGTACAGAACTACCTGGATAAAAATGATTTAAAGGCTTCTTTTCGATGGGATCAACCGCAAAACCGCTGGATCGACCATAGGTGGTTAAAACAATCGCATCATTTACTCTACCGCGAACATAACAAAGTCCGCGCTGACCTTCACGTAGTTTGCAAAACCTTGGACAAAGGTCACATTGGATTTTCTGGTCATCAAGCGCATGCCAATATTTAGTGGCTACGACACTCGGGTCACTAGGATCTATTCTGTCTTTATCTGAGCAGGTAGACATACGTTTATTGCTCCTATAGCGATAACTATCTATTAACGTACCTCTATTAATATACCTCTATTATTAACTACAGTGAGGTTAAATCAATATTTTTCAACTAGCGACTTGCTTGAGATTTACCCTAAATAATCTATAGCTAGCATTGAAATGCTCTAATCTGCCTCTATCTTTAACACAACGGCGACAAAACTTAGGAGCATTTACCATGCAAACTATTCGTAAAGCGGCTGTTGCAGGTCAATTTTATCCTGATAGCACGAATGATTTACGCCGTGAGATAACCACATTTCTCAATCAAGCCTTAGCAGATGATAGGACGCGAGAAAAGCCAGCGACCCTGCAACCAAAGGCGATTATAGTTCCTCATGCAGGCTATATGTATTCGGGCTCTACCGCAGCAGACGGTTTTTCACATTTATTTCCTTTTAAGGACAAAATAAAGCGAGTCGTTTTACTTGGCCCCTCTCACAGAGTTGGGTTTACCGGTATAGCAAGCTCAAGCGCCACTTTTTTTCAAACCCCCTTGGGTGATATTCCGCTAGATCAAGCGGCAAATAAACAACTGCTTTCACTACACCAAGTCCACGAAATAGACCAAGCACACGAATTTGAACACAGTTTAGAAGTACAACTACCTTTTCTACAAGCGCTGCTAAGTGATTTTAAACTCATCCCCTTAGTGGTTGGCGATGCTGACAGTGAAACAGTTTCACAGGTACTTGAAGAACTCTGGGGGAATGAAGAGACCCTATTTGTTATCAGCTCAGATCTGAGTCATTACCTAGACTATCAGTCGGCGATACAACAAGATGCAAGCACCTGTCGCGCCATCGAGTCCTGCTCACCAGAGTCAATAAAAGATGAAGATGCATGCGGTCGAAATCCTATTAAAGGCCTGCTTGTAAGCGCGCGAAAACACAAGCTTTCCATTAAAACGGTTACGCTTCGAAACTCAGGCGATACAGCGGGTGATAAGCAACGTGTCGTTGGTTATGGAGCCTGGGTGTTATGTTAAATATCACATCACTTACAGGCACATTAAGATGGAACACAAGTATCAACAGCAACTGATGAGTGTTGTGAAAGACGCTATTTATCACGGATTGGAATATAACCAAATCTTAGGCGTCGAGACCAAGAACTTTGACTCAATACTGAGTGAAAAAAAAGCCACTTTTGTGACATTAACTATTAATGGTAATTTGCGTGGCTGCATCGGGACCTTAATAGCTTATCAACCTTTAGTGATCGATCTGGCTGATAATGCGTTTAGTGCCGCATTTAATGACCCTCGCTTCCCTCCGCTACAAAAAAACGAGTTTAAAAAACTTGAATATCATATCTCTATTTTAACTGCCCCCTCACCGATACAATTTATCGATGAACAAGACCTACAACAGAAAATAAGACCCAATATAGATGGCTTAGTATTAAGCGAAGACTCAAAACAGAGCACCTTCTTACCTTCTGTATGGGAGCAATTACCGAATAAATCAGACTTTCTTAAACACTTAAAGCTTAAAGCAGGTTTACCTGAAAATTATTGGAGCGATACAATAAGAGTTGAGCGTTACCAGGTAGATAAATTCTAAGATTTTAATCATTCTGTTAGTCTTTTATCGGATCCATACATACTCTCCAAGAGGACTCATCAATATTCCACTCAGGAAGAGGCTTCGGCAAGCCCCTAGTATTCAAGCCCCTAATATTGTAGACGCCTCAATGCTTGCGAAAGACTTCCCGCCCTCTTCTGACAGACACTTTAGGGGGTGTGATACCTGGTGCTATTATGCCTTCAGAAATAAGTTGTGGTTGCTCTACACGAAAATACTCTGCACAAGGCATACGCACAAACTCGGACCAATTTCCGGCATTAAAAAAAATGTCTTGATCCATATCGAAGGCAAAACTCATATACACAGGCATATTCCATAATTCACTAAAAGGCGGAATCGCCCCCGTTTCACATTGCGGAAACCGATGAACAAAGTCACATTCCATCGAAATTGCTATTTCGTCAACAGCAAGTGTTTTGGCCAATGCATCACAATCAATATGATAATGAGCGGGCAGTAAGCAGAGCGCAAACTCTCCATTTAGGTCTTCTTCATTGAACTTATTAACGACTACGACCTTACCCAATTTCATGCCATGCACATGTGCACGCTCAGCAACTTCAAGCGCGGTATAAGCGGGAGAATGGAGTTCAAAAGAGTACTTCGCTTGTTTTGAGTTCAAAAAATCTTTCAATCTTTGAAATGACATAAGCAGCTCCTAAAAATCTATTTACAAGATTTGTACTTCAAGGACGTACTTAATTAATGGCAGTATTAATAAATACATTCTTTCAAAATACACACCTATAGATAAACATAGCGCTATATCTTATAACATACCAATTAAACGCGGATGCTTTAAGACCATTTTTGCCTATTAACACAGACCATTTGAACTATAGGTAATATACGAATTGAACTGTTAGAAAATTACGAAGGGGTATCTATATTTAAAAGAGAGTTACTAATACTATTTAGGGTTTTTACTTGTTTTTTTACTTGTTTTTTTTACTATCGATGCACTCATTTCTTCTCCAGCGCTTTCAAGCCAAAATAAGCTATCAATATAGGATACAAAGCGACTAAGGTATTTTGGAGATATATCTCTCATATTACTAATAGAACGAATAGCAAGCATGTGAGGATTGATGGGGCCAGGGTTTTCAGGGCCTTCTTTTATAGATTGAGTCACGAGCTCATCAGCATAGATCTTTTCACGTGATGCTCTGAACCGTTGAATGGATTTAAGCTCTCTTTGTCCAGATCTTACACCTGAGGCTGTTTGACTTGCGTTTTGTTGAGCATTATCAAACGCACCAAATCCATTACCTGAGTGTCCGAATTGCTGAACAATTTCAGTTTCTTGTTGGCGTAAAACATCATCAAATGAGTGCTCCTCAGCGAGATCATTTGAAGCTATGCCAAATTGGTTTAATTGCTTACTTAACTCTGCAAGTGCGCCTAGATTCTTAGGCTTGTTTTTTTTTGCTTGTGACAAATTACTGGCTAAACGCTTAACACCTTTAAAATTGTTTGAGTCAAATAAGTCTTTTACCTGGCTTGCCGAATCTGGAAAGTCTGATTCTACTTGATCAGAAATATACGCAGCTTGGTCTCGTGCCAAATCGAATTCATCCTGATAAAGGCTTAATGCCTTATCTGTTTTAGTTTGAATTACTTTTTTAATTGAAGGTATTTTATTACTTGCGCGCTCAAACATGGCGATAATAAATCGAAAACGAACAGGGTCAAATTGATCTGCGCCACTTTGAATTAAGTTATCTAGCTTGGCTTTAAGTCTACCCTCTTCTAACCCAGAAGAATCGATCTCAGAGATACTCATGGTTTACTTAAAGACGTTTCAGAAAGTGTATCTTTAGACGTCATGGGCACAGGCGCCATTTCTACGCGACGATTACGGGAACGACCTTCAGCATCTTGATTTACTGCAACAGGTTGCTGTGCACCGAATGCAGCAGCAAATACCATTGATGGCGGCATACCTTCTTCTATTAAGGCGCGAGTAACTGTCAGTGCGCGTTGGGCGGAAAGCTCCCAGTTATCATCATAACGGTTATTACCTTTTTGAATGGGCAAATCATCCGTAAAACCACTCACCATTAATAATTCTTGACGCTCCCCTAAATAAACGCGTAAAGGAGCAACAAGTGTTTGTAGTAAGGCCTTCCCTTCTACCTGTAATTTATCTGAGTTTGTCTTAAACAAGACGCTGCCACTAATACCGATTTTTCCATTATTTACGGTGACACGACCAGTCGATAAGGGATCTGCCAATGCTTCTTCGAGCGCTAAGCGACGTTGTTCTTCAGCTTGACGCTTTGCCACTTCTTCTTCTAAAGATTGTGCAAGCTCTAACTGAAAGCCTAAAGCCCAGACAAGTAATAGAACAAATACACCAACAAGACCCGACATTAAGTCGCCAAAAATGGCCCATATAGGCGGTGAGTTTGAACCGCTATCTTCTAATTCTTCCATCAGCACTGCTCCTTAATTAACGCTTTCTGGTGCTAGTTGCTCAGGACGACCCAGCTGACGTAATTCTTCAAATAACTCCTTTTGAGACAACATGCTGTGATCAATAATTTCACGCGCTTGTGCAATGTAGTAACCGAGTTGTTCATCACTACGTACTGAAGACTGCTCTAACGAGGTTTCGATTCTATTCAGGTTATCAATAAGTGTGTTATTTGATGAACTAAACAACTCAACTGCCAGAGTAAAAGCATCGCCCAAGCTGGCCATTTCAGTGGCACTACCCGCAAAATGCTCACCAATTTCATTAAGCTTTAATACTTCAGTCCCAACGTGAGTCGTAAAGCGCTCACCTACCTCATTCAAGGTATTAGCGGATGAATCCACTAACTGTTGAATAGCATCTCGCTGGCCACTCGAAGTCTGCTCTAGTGTTGAAAATAGCGTATTCAGATCTGCCATAATGGTTCGACGTTCATCTAACAAACTATTATCACGTTCGATGTTATTTGAAATCTCTGTTCTTAAATGTCCAATCACTTCGGCCGCTGCACGTGGTGTTTCTGAGGCAGTTTCAATTAAGCGCGTCATCGGTTCTTCTAATGCGGTACCGAGTGTTACCAGGTGCTTAGCCACTGTACTTTCAAGCTCTGCAAGACGATCCAGAGCGGCTTGTCCGCGTTGCTGCTCATCATTTCGTAAACTACTAAATTCAGTTTTCATGGCACTACTTAGCGCGATCATTTGTTCAGAATGCTGGCTCAACCATGACTGCTCGGAGCTAATGCGTGTTTTAACTAAATCTTCTGAAGCACTAAGCAGTCCACTTACCTCTTCAAGCAGTTGGTGAGAGGTGGTATTCGAGTGTTCCGCGATCTTAGCAGCAGTACCTTGTAATGCTGTGGACATTTTTTCCTGTTGAATGATCGAATTTTCCCCTGCATCTCTTAGCTGATTTATTAAGCTTGAGGATACTTTTGATAATTCACTACTCATATCTTTGTAAGAAACTGCCTGTTCGGACGTAACATTCTTCAAAGCCGTCAATAATTCATTGGATGAGGCCGTTAATTGCTGGCTACTTTCTTGCTGAGAGAGCTCTATGGAATCTAACCAAAGCTTGAGTCTTAACTTATCCTCAGTTTGTTGCCTTTGCGAATAGTTAAGCGCCGTTTTGTCAAAAGAGTTTATAACAGATGTAGCAGCATCATTGAATTGTCCACTAAATGCAGTAAACGCCTCACTCATGCCTGTAATCAATTCATCATTAGTTCGATTATGTTCAGATAAGCCCATTTTCCAGGCATCGCTTACCTGACTTGTGGTCAATGAGAACTGTTCGGTCAGCGCCCCTAATTGATTTTCAACCGTTTGGGAAAGTTGCGTGTGCGTTGTTTTAGCACCGTTGCTTACTTCAATCGTAATATCTTTCATGACACTTTGAATGAGAGGTTTAATGCTCTCACCTGCCAAACGCCCACTTTCTTGACCAATACGACTGCTTTCTTGAATTAAACGACTGTTCTCAGCAACACTTTGTTTGAGTGATTTATCAACAGAGCTCGCGAGTTCGGCGAAGATTGTTTTAGTTGATTCGTGAAAGTTTGACTGACTCGAAATTAATTTATCAACTAAGCGATCACCGAGTACTTCTAGCTGGCTAGTCATTAAATGAAGTTTTTCGGCCACATCAGGAATGGCTTGTGACTGTGCTTGAAGCGCTTTATATGTTTCCTGTCGATTATGCACCAGTGAGAACTCACGAAATTCATGCGTAATTTTGTTGTCTAGCTGGCGAGTCGCTAATAACCTATCACGTCGACTCAGTGTCGACAAAAGTCCTAACATTGCAGAAGCAGCAACACCGGCTACCGACGTTCCAAATGCAAAGCCTAAGCCCTTAATAGGCGCGGCTAAACCTGCCCTGATGGCTTGCAGCTCAGTTGTACCTTCAAGTGCATATACTGCCCCTTTAAGCGTATCAACCATACCCGCAAAAGTACCTAACAGACCTAACATCACCAGCAGTCCAACCAAATACGGTGTGAGCACAGGCACGGGCAAGCCAAAACGCTCACCTTCGATACGCAGACGTACCGGGTTTTGTAATGTGCCATGTAGCTTACTCAGCCAGTTACCTAAATCTGTTGCTTTTGAGCCTGGCTCTTTTCTGTCTTCGTTTGTAAGTTCATTACCTACTACTGTCAGTTCATTACCCACTACCGACAAGGCGTATGTGAGCGTAGCGGTTGCCATTCTGAATCTGATCAGTTCAATAAAACCAACAGTATAAACACAGCCAATCACTGCAATGACTGCAAGCGCTAAAGGGTCTGTCCCAATGAAACCGGAGCCCATCCACACTACAAAGGTAGCGCCTAGTAAAAATGCGGCAGTAAAGATAACTCTGTTCATTTGCTTTTGCTTACCTCTTCATTTAGTGCTTCTACTAGCCCCAATATGGGCTGTAGCCGTACTTCAAGCTCCGCGAGCAGCAATTGCTGCATTTCGCTATAAAATTTGTCTAACCATGCACCGGGTTGAAGCCAATTTTCGATAGGCTCATCAACTCTGGCTGAGTGGTGATGTTCATTTAATAAATAATTAAAACGTACCTTTAATAATTTGGGAATCACCGCAAAGAAGTTGCGGGTATGTACTGACAAACAGTTTCCCAAGGCTTTATCTACTTCAGCTAACTGTGCTAATTCAGCAGATACACCAGCAACAGCCTGACGAGTATCAATACGTAGTTTCTGAATTTTTGAAGCCATTTCACTTTGATGTACAGCATAAAAACGCTGATAAACTGAAAAGTCTGTTACTTCTTCTATGCTTGCTGTCACTTTAGGCCGAGGTAATTTAAAGCGTATTTTCCCCGGGCTGGCTAAAAAGCTACTCGCTATAGAGGTTACAATGGTACTGCGCTGTAATAAAAACGCTTCCTGGATATCGCTAATAGGTAAACTTTCTGGTTCAAAACGCAGTCTTGGCAAGCCGCGTAATGACTCTGAAAGCGTCACTGAATCCGACAGGTCAATGAGCCTGCCAAGTCTTTCGGCAAAATGCTTATTGGTCACCTCAATTTCAGATACTGAGATTTCAGACAAAAAACGAATTAATCTTGAGTTATTCAAAGATGAAGCGTTTGCAAAGTTATGAGGTGAAGCTTGAGCCATAAATACACTAAGCAAATAAATGCTTGAAACAGTTATTTAAAAATACGATATCATGAGTAGAAGAATCAATACCTCCTAAAAATCACACTTTATGTCAGTCACTCCGCTACTTAGCTATATAAGCTCAAGCAAGTTCGAGGATTAACGCCCGCTATAAACAGGATAAGCTGAAATATTGAGAGTAATTTATCGAGCCATTATCGCTATTTAGCTAGAAGATTCAAGGTAGATTGGTCACACAACACGAATAAATAAACCTTGAGGCTTTATCAAGAATGTATAAATAATCAGAATAAATTTATTATTGTGAACAAGGTACGTTAGCTGACCTAAGGATAAGGAGCAGCCAACGAGCTCGGCAAAATTACTTACTTAACAGTAATTGTAATCTTTTCAGATACGACAGGTGGGTTATGAGGAACATGATAATGGTTACCCAAAATCAGCTGTAAAGTATGCTTGCCTTCGGGCAACTCAAGCATTTTTTCAGTCTGGCCGCCACCGAAATGCATGACACTTTTACCCAATGGCTGATCAAATGCAGGAAGTTGCTTACCATCTACTAACAAATGATGATGACCGGTTCCCGGTTTGTTCATCCCTGCTGGCGCGACGCCCATTCCGTTCAAACCAAATTTAACGGTAAAGCTTTTACCCACAGTTTCACCATCTACTGGCGAAATAATATAAGATTTTGCACCTTCAGGTGAAGGTGATCGCATTAGCTCATCTGCGAGCACAAAGCTGGCCGGTAGTAATGTTATCAATAAAACTCTTAATGCATACGTCAAAGTATATCTCCCTATGTGAACATATTATTAAAATAATCGAGCTAAAAATACTCGGGTAAATTATAAACGTAATATGTATATAAACAATATGACTAATCATTTAGATTCCCGTAAATTTTACTCCCCCTCAGTTCTATCGTTGTCCGAACGCATAAATATTATGAAATTGTTATACATTTGTGATCAATATTCATAACAAAAGATCTACTCTAGTTAGAACTTAACCATTAGAGCTATGAAGCTATGCATCTCAAACCTGGGCACCTCAAACTTAGGCCCCTCAAACCTAGGCACCTCACAAAAAACTTAAGATTTATTCTTTTTGTTTACCTCTTTAGCATTGAAGGCATATTAACTTTGAACCATGGAGTAGCCAATGAAATAAAGAGTGCAGCTAAGGTATTTGAAAGTCATACAAAAGACACAACGCTGCTCGAACTCTACACCTCTGAAGGTTGTAGTAGCTGCCCACCGGCAGAGCATTGGTTTAGTCAGTTAACACACGATGACCGTTTATGGAAGCAATTGTTCCCTATCGCTTTTCATGTTGATTACTGGGATTACCTTGGTTGGCGCGACCCTTTTGCTTCACCTACGTTTACGCTTCGTCAGCGTAAATACGAACGTTTGAACTACATACAACAGGTAGCTACCCCAGGTTTTGTGGTGTCTGGTAAAGGTTGGAATGGCTGGTTTAGAAGAAAACCTCTCCCTTCTTATGAACTAAGTCAAAGTATAGGGCACTTGAAAGTAAGGCTGCTTGAAGATGATGTCAGTATTAATTATCAACTTAATGACCCTACAAAGAGTTTTTTCAAAAGTAAAAGCCCTAAAGCACATATAGCCATTTTAGGCTTCGATATTGTCGTGCCTATAGATAGCGGTGAAAATTCAGGCCTCGACTTTAAGCATGATTTTGTGGTGCTTGCTTATCAACAAACAAGTTTGATTCAAACAGATAATGAATGGCGTACTCATTTAAAGAAACCCGTGCCAAATATGAATTTCTCCCACATTAGTTCAAGTAAAAAACCTTTTCATGATTCAAACTCTAACAAACGTGCAGTCGTAATTTGGGTTTCAGAAGGTAATGATCCAAAACCGATGCAAGTAACCGGAGGCTGGCTGTAAGTGAAATAAATCTATTCTTTGCTCATGATTTACTAAACGCTTTAGTTAAGCGCCTCAACTTTTTTAACTAAATGCATATAGCGTTTGTATTGACGATGCTGTGCAGGAATATGTTTTACATTAGCTAAACAAGCAACACACTGACGTTTTAGCTCTGGATTCCCGCCCTGTTCTTTAATCTGTTTAAGCATGACTTGTATGATATTAAGATTTAGGCCAGGATGTTTAGGTGTTGATTCTAAGGCATCACTAAATACCTTAATCGCCTCAGCTAAATCTCCCCCTTCAAACGCGGTGATTCCTTTCTTGTTCAATTTACGAGCTTTTACTTTCTTCTGAAGACTGACAGGTTCATCAAGAAGCTCTTCAATTTCATGAAGTACGGCTTTATTATTAGCGTTCTGCTCTGCCAACTCACATAATAATTGTTCAGCTTGGCTTTCTTCACCCATACTGTAGAGCGTTTTTGCAAACTCCAGCGTGGTTTCCGCACTGGCAAACTCCATATCCATTGAGCTTTGAGCCTTTGCCAAAGTTGCTTTTGACTTATTCTCATCTCCCTGGCCTTTATACACTCTAGATTCGATTAATAAAGCACTCATTTTAACATTATCATCATCTTTGAATTTTTTACCCACTCTAGATAATGTTTGTACTGCTTCTTTTGCTCTTTTTTTACCCAATTCTGACTTATCCCCTTCGGATAAATCAGATAAACACCGGCCTAGATTTAGATAATTATCTGGGCTTTCATGCACAGAATTATGGCCTAGTTTGACACAATTTCTGAAAGCATCAGCCGCACCTTCAACGTCTTTAAGTTTGTTCGAGACATCAGCCAATTTTGTTTGGCGAAGTATGGCAAAAGGCGAAATTGCTACAGCATCCTGAAGTGTTTTTTGAGCATCTCTAGCGCGTCCCTTTTTAACTTGAGCTTCAGCCAACCAATCATAAGCCTCAATTAGGTTATTGTTTTGGCTTAAGAGACCTGTTAACCCATCAATAGCTTCTTGATAGTCGCCCATTGCGACTTGCACCTTTCCCAATCCTAACTGTGCCCAACCTATATCGCGCCTGGAAAGTACATCTTCATATATTTTTCTAGCTAACTCAAACTCACCTTTTTGATAATAAAGACTCGCCAGTTTTCTTAAACACCAAGTTACATATTTTGTTTGAGACTGAATTTCTTTATTAACCAACTCGATGGCTTTATCTATCTGATCTTTATCTATTGCGTCATTGATCGGCTTAAGCGCCTCTCTCTGCTCTACCATTCCGTCTAAACGTTTTTGTAAAACTGCTTTGGTAATGGGTTTCGTAATATAGCCATCGGGTAGATATTCTAAAGCCCCCATAACCATATCTTTGGAAGTCTCAGCAGTAATCAGTACAAAAATACTCGTATGCTTAAGTATTTTGTTATGCCGGAGCTCTTCAAGAACTTGCTGCCCCGTTTTTCCATCTCCCAAATTATAATCACATAAAACGATATCGAATGACTCATTTTCACAGCGTGCAACAGCATCTTCACCATTACTCGCCGTTTCGATATTTTCGACACCAAATGCCCTAATCATCTGACGAACAGATAACCTGAAATTTTCAAAATCATCGACTACCAAAAATTTTAATTTTCGATAAACTTTAGCTAATTGTAATTGCCGCTGCAGCTCACTCATAAAGTCTTCTTCATTTAATTACTATTATTCAATAAAGTGTAGACCTTTTTTTGAGCAACGTGCTTAAATTTTCAATTCCCATTGAACCTGATAATATACGCATCTAATTTGTTACTACTCTCTAAACAAGACGTACAGAGAGTTCTGTTTTCTGAACACTATCATCGAGCACACCCCATGCATTACCCGCAGTTTTTAGATATCGAAACTAGTACCGCTGATGAAGGTGGCTTCCCCACATCTATTTCATGGTCATTACCTGATGGACAATTAAAGTCAGTCATCATCGCACCCGATGATGACTGGGAGCCTTGGGATAACGCCGACCCTTCTGTCGACATCCAACACCTTTTTGATCAAGGCGTATCCGGGCCGGATGTCATTCGTGAGCTGAATGATGATTTAGATGGGCAAACAATATTTGTTGATGGTTTAGATGAAGATGAAAGAGTCCTAGAATTACTTTTTGAAACATACCAACAAACATTAAGCTTCGAAGTCGCGCCTATGACACAACTTTTCACCCAACATAATATCGAGTCTCTTCTTGCCATTCGTAATGATATTGCCAGTGAACTTCAATTTGATCTTGAAGTGGTTGACGATAAAGTCAGATCTTTAATCTTTTTATACCAACAATTAAACCCCAGTTAAGAAACTACAGCAAAAGTTAAAAAAGAAGCGAGTAATCTAATTATTGATTCAATTCAGCAATTTGTGACACTGATCGGTGCACGATTATCACACTCATGGCATGATCACGTCCGCTCAATCAGAATCTCTATCATGTCATTTAAAAGGTAAATATCAGGATGATGCGTTGTAAATGTCTTTTTAACGCCCTTATTAGCTCACTACTGATTCTCATCGCATTTTCATCACATGCTGAGGAGCCAGCCCTAAAATCTCAATTTAAACCAAAAGCCGACCGTAACTACTTTTCTTTTGGCCTTGCACTTAATGAATTTAGATCAATTGAGTTAATCCTTGTAAATGAAGTTGGGTTTGATGATGGCGTACTAGAAGAAACACAACAAGATGTACAATTCCCATTAACGGCCCAGACATACGCCCTTTCAGTCGCTTACGGAACCTATATCACCGAGAACTTTAAAACGGAAGTACGCTACGGTCGCGGCATCAGAACCGACACACTTGACGGCGCTTTAGAGATCAATATAAGCCATTGGTTTAATTGGTATATTGGCGGCACTTACCCTGTTACCGATTATATGTCAGCTTATGCTATGTACGGCGTATCGTTTTACGAAGCCGACGTTACCCGACATGAGATTGAAAAAGAAATACAAGGAAGCGAATTCCAAGTCGACACTCTGGTACTCCAACCCTCTGTCGTTGCAATGGAAGAAGGTTTGTTTGGCACTAATTTCAGTACAAGTTGGTTACTGGGCCTAGATTTCGAATTAAGCGATCAATGGTTCCTGGCATTTGAATATGGTCGACTCCTTCGGGATACAGACACCAATATCAAAGTCTATCAGGCTGGCTCCTACCTTAGGTATGAATTTTAGTCTGTCGCTTAAACAGACTAAAATTAACCGAACTCCGTAATACCTTACAAGCGAATATTCAACTACTAGCTCTTCCTCTTGATCAACCAGCATTGATGGATACGAGAATTTCGCTGAAAATCTTTGTCAAGTGACTGGCTAGAAAAATTTGTTACTGCATATTTTTCTTCTACCGCCACATCCAATTTAAATTTTCTCAAGTTGTTCGAGAATATCAACTGCCCATTTTTACTTAGGCGCGTCATACAAGCGTCAATCATACCGGCATGATCCCGCTGTATATCTAAGACACCAAGCATTCTCTTAGAATTAGAAAAACTAGGCGGGTCGAGAAATATAAGATCAAAAGGCGCAATCAACTGCGTGCCATTTAACCACTCCATACAATCTTGCTGACTTAGCTTATGCCTCGATAAATCCAGGTTATTCAGCGCCAAGTTTTCTTTCGCCCAGCTCAAGTATGTTTTCGACATATCTATACTTAAGCTCTCTTTTGCTCCACCCAAGGCAGCACTGACAGTGACGGCACCTGTATAACAGAATAAGTTTAAGAAACGTTTACCTTTAGCGTTCTCTTGCACCCAACGTCGCATTGGTCGATGGTCTAGAAATAAGCCCGTGTCCAGGTAATCTTTTAAGTTAACCTGTAGTCGTGCTGTATTTTCGTTCACAACAAATGTTTCACCTGATGCAGACTCCTTTTCATACTGTGATGAGCCTTTTTGAATAGCGCGGCGCTTAAGAACTATTCTCTCAGGAGATACAGACAGGTTATTTTCCTGAATGCCAGATAACACACAAAGCGCCTCTCTAAGGCGCTCAAAACTAGCCGCCTCATCAACTGTTTTAGGCGCAGTATACTCCTGTACATGCAACCACTGGACAGAAGACTCATCGCGGTACACATCAATTGCAAGTGAAAATTCTGGCATATCAGCATCATACAAACGATAACAATCGATTTTATTTTTTGCTGCCCACTTCCCTATCGTTCTTAAATTCTTTCTCAATCGATTTTCAAACATCTTCGCGCGCTCTTCATGGCTAATTTTCCAATAAGAGGGAGAATGAATTTTTAATTCA
>Ga0209290_1001159_pt1 | contig 13838 bp, 12 predicted proteins | sample EN1Hudsemesocosm_2_FD_184632 | JGI IMG/M metagenome (GOLD analysis project Ga0209290, IMG submission 184632) | Methane-oxidizing microbial communities from mesocosms in the Hudson Canyon - EN10B Hudson Canyon (SPAdes) (version 2) | ecosystem: Environmental > Aquatic > Marine > Cold seeps... | reverse complement strand
GCAACAGCTCTTTGTCAGTGGCGCTGCCATTAATGATGATGGTTTTGCTATTTACCTTTTCACTCAAACGCTCACAACTGTCACGGTTATGGTCCATGAGTTTGACGTTGTAGTAGGGCTCCAAAGCGATAGCCAATCGGGCACCAATGTTGCCGCCGCCGGCGATGATTACCCGTTTATAAGGGTCTTCGGTGCGGCGCAACTCCGCCATAACGATGCGAATGTCTTTTTTGGCGGCGATGAAAAACACTTCATCGTCTACTTCTATGACCGTGTTGGCTTTGGGTAGGATGGCTTCCCCGCGGCGGTAAATAGCCGCCACTCGGGTATCCACATTACTCTTGAGGTGTTCACGTAAAAACTTAAGCTCTTGCCCCACTAACGGGCCTCCGTGGTAGGCCTTGGAGCCTACCAGCATGACTTTGTTGTCTGCAAAATCCAAAACCTGCAGGGCGCCTGGGTATTGCAACAATCGCTTAATATAGTTGGTCACCACTTGTTCAGGGCTGATGAACACATCCACGTGCACCCCCTGATTGCCAAACAGCTTCTTGTGCGAGATATATTCCTGGGAGCGGATACGGCTAATCTTAGTGGGGGTTTTAAAGAGAGAGTGGGCCACCTGACAGGCCACCATGTTCACCTCATCGCTGTTGGTGACGGCCACTAGCATGTCGGCGTCGTCGCCACCGGCCTGGCGCAGCACATCCGGATAAGATGCCTTGCCGGTTACGGTGCGAATATCCAGGCGGTTTTGCAATTCCTTGAGGCGCTCACCGTCGGTGTCCACCACAGTGATGTCGTTGCCCTCAATGGCCAGGTGCTCTGCCAGGGTGGCGCCTACTTGGCCTGCGCCAAGGATGATTATTTTCATGCCGACTCTCTTACCTTGTCACGCAATCTTTAAATGTTCTTTTTAAGCAGGGCGTAAAAAAAACCGTCATGGCTGTTGGCGTTGGGAAACAACTGCCAGCCAAAGCCGGTGTCGTGGCCACTGGATAATTCTATTTTTTGTAAATCTGCATCTGTTTGCTCACCCAAAAACGCCTCGATGTTGTTGGCATTTTCCAAGGGCAAGATGGAGCAGGTGGCATACAGTAAACTGCCGCCAGGTTTAAGCATCTGCCAAGCTTGTTGCAAGATGGACAGCTGCAATTGCGCAAGGTTATCAATATCTTGTTTTTGGCGCAGCAACTTAATGTCTGGGTGGCGTCGAATCACGCCGGTGGCGCTGCAAGGCACATCCAAAAGAATGCGATCAAAAGCATCCCCATCCCACCATTGGTCAGGGTGCTGCGCTTCACCGACTAGAGTTTTGGCTTCAAAGCCCAAGCGCTCTAGGTTTTCATGCACCCGGCCCAATCTAAGTTCGTCGGCATCCATGGCAGTGAGCTCAATTTGCCCGCCAGCATGTTCCAACAAGTGGCAGGTTTTGCCGCCCGGGGCGCTGCAGGCATCCAGTATTTTTTCACCCTTTTGCGGGTCTAAAAGCTGAGCCGCCATCTGGGCTGCCTCGTCCTGTACGCTGCATGAGCCTTGGCTAAAACCAGGCAAGGCAAAGACATCCATGGGTTTGTCCAAATAAATGGAAGTGAGTGATAGCTCACCTGGACTGGCCTTTATTTCTGCATCTTCCAGTTGCTGTAAATACTCACTTACAGGGCTTTTGTTAGTATTTACTCGCAGGCACATGGGGGCTTGAATATTGGCTTGTTCACAAATGGCCTGCCATTGGTTTGGCCAACTTTTCTTAAGCAGTTTAATGAGCCACTTGGGGTGCTGATAGTGGGGTACATCACTGCTTTTGAGGCCTTCTAGCAGCTCGGTTTTTTCACGCTGAAAACGACGTAATATGGCGTTTAGCAGGCCGCGGTATTTATCCTGTTTCAGTTGGCCACAGGCTTCCACTGTTTCGTGGATGGCGGCGTGTTCGGAAATATCACTGTAGGCCAGCTGATATAAACCTACCCACATAAGCGCCTGCACTGGGCGGGCGTCTTCGGGTAACGGGTGCTCTAACAGCATCTTGCTTAAGGCATTGAGGCTGAAAAAATGGCGGCAGGTGCCATAACAAATATGCTGTAACAGGCCCTTGTCGTTGGCGGGGATTTTCTCCGCGTAACGCACTAATAAGGGGGTGAGGCTCTTTTGTTTGTCTACGACATCCAAAAGGGCTAGGGCGGCGCCGGCTCGGCAATTAATGCTCATTAATGCTCTCTATAGCTCGCTGGCTAATACGTAATTTTCTTGGAACGGATGTTTTCCGTTGAGTAAATCGCTTACTAACATGGGCTTTTTACCGGGTAATTGAACCTGCTTTAAAGTCACTGCCTGTTCTTTGCAGGCAATGATCACGCCTGTTTCATTAACGGCCAAAATGGTACCGGGCAGGCTTTGGTGTGCCATGGGATTTACCTGAGCGCTCAAAACTTTAATGCGCTCGTTGCCAGAAAAGGTATAACAGGTAGGGAATGGATTAAAAGCGCGAACTTTTTGCACCACCTGTTGGGCAGGAATGTGCCAATCAATGAGGGCTTCTTGTTTGCTGAGCTTTTTGGCATAACAACTTAAGCTGTCGTCTTGCACCTCACCAAATACTGGGCCTGATTGATATTTTTCAATCACTTCTAAGATGGCTTGGCTGCCTATAATGGCTAAGCGGTCATGCAAGCTGCCGCCGGTATCTTCATTGTTAATGGGGGTTTCCAGCTTGTGTAGCATGGGGCCGGTATCTAGGCCCAACTCCATTTGCATCACAGTGACACCACTGGCGGCATCGCCTGCTTCGATGGCGCGCTGAATAGGGGCGGCCCCACGCCAGCGAGGCAACAAGGAAGCATGACTGTTAATGCAGGCCTTGCTGGGAATATCCAGCACCACTTGGGGCAACAACAAACCATAGGCCACCACAATAAACAGGTCGGGTTTTAAATCCTTAAGCCGTTGCACATCTTCATCTTGCTTGAAGTTAAGTGGCTGCAAAACCTCGATGTTGTGTTCCAGCGCCAGTTGTTTCACTGGGCTGGCCATTAACTTTTTACCACGTCCAGCGGGGCGGTCGGGCTGAGTATAAACCGCCACTATGTCGTGTTTGGCTTTTAACAAGGCGGCCAAATGGCTCTTGGCAAAATCTGGTGTGCCAGCAAATACAATTCTCAAGCTCGGCTCCTAAGCCTGGCCTTCACTATGAAGGCCGGTAAAACAAGGGTGTTACAAAAACGATTTAAGCTTGCTTGGCTTGTAATCTGTGGGCTTTTTCTAGTTTTTTACGAATACGGTCACGTTTGGTATTGGAGATGTAATCCACAAACAATTTGCCGTTTAGATGATCCAGTTCGTGTTGGATGCAAACCGCCAATAACCCCTTGGCTTCCAACTCAAAGGCTTCGCCGTTTTTATTGAGCGCCTCAACCTTGCAATGCTCAACCCGCTCCACATCTTCGTAGAAACCAGGAACCGACAGGCAACCTTCTTGTAAAAGCTCAGGTTCGCCATCTAGTACGGTAACCTTGGGGTTGATGAATACCAAGGGCTCGGACTTGTCTTCGCTCACATCGATCACCACAATTTGTTGGTGAACATTGACCTGGGTGGCGGCTAAACCAATGCCCGGGGCTTCGTACATGGTTTCAAACATGTCATCGATTATTTGACGGGTTTTATCCGTCACGTCCAATACCGGTTTGGCTTTGGTGCGCAGGCGAGTATCGGGAAATTCCAATATATCTAATATAGCCATAAAACTTGTGATGCCTTTAGTAGTCATCAGGGCATAGGCCCTGCTAATATTATATGCATCTATTATATCTAATGATGGTGTTGTTTCTATCCCTAGAAGCGATACGAATAAAAATAAGGGATTACCCATGTTCAAACCCTTGCTTAGGCAACTTTCACTGGCACTAATGTTGGTGGCCAGCGTAGTGAGCGCTGAAGTGATTGATTTAAAACCCGGTCACCCGGTGGATTATGTGGTGAAAGAGGGGGACACCCTGTGGGGCATCTCTCAAAAATTTCTGGACGATGCTTGGTTGTGGCCGGAAATTTGGCAAATTAATGAGCAAATTGGTAACCCTCACCTGATTTACCCTGGCGACGTGATTGGTTTGGTGTACATGGGCGACCAGGTAAAAATCACCATTAAAGAGCGCGCGGTTGAAGTGCCTAAAGAATTGGGGCCCATTAAATTGATGCCCTCGGCGCGCATCACTGCCATTACCTCGGCCATTCCCCCTATTCCCATGTCGGCCATTTCCAGTTTCATGACCAACAGCCGCATTGTGAAATCCAAAGTGCTTAAAAACTCTCCTTATGTGGTGGCCGGTGACGATAATCGCCTGTTGGCCGGTGGCGGCGGCAGAGTCTATGCCCGAGGATTTTTGGTAGATGAGCCACAAAACAGCTATGGCTTGTTTCGCAAAGGGCAAATTTTTGTAGATCCGGATACCAGTGAGGTACTGGGTATGGAAGCCAGAGAAGTGGCAGCCGCAAAGGTCTCTAGCTGGGATGGGGATGTGGCCACATTAAAATTGGCCAGTTCTCGTGAAGAAGTCATGGTCGGTGATCGTCTGTTGTCCACAGATGAACGTTTGGTAATCGCGAACTTTATGCCCAGTGCCCCTAAAGAAGATATATCCGGTCGCATGATCGCGGTGTTGGGCGGCGTGACTCAAATTGGTCAATACAATGTGGTGGTGCTTAACCAAGGCAAGCGTGATGGCCTAGTAGAGGGCAACGTTTTGGCCATTTATAAAGAAGGTAAAATCATCATTGATAGAGTGACCCGTTCAAAAGTGAAATTGCCAGCGGAGCGCGCCGGATTGTTAATGGTGTTTAGGTCCTTTGAAAAAGTGAGTTATGGATTGATTTTACGCGCCAAACGTCCGCTTACCGTTGGAGACGCAGTTAGAAACCCATAACCTTCTTTAGTATATTCAGCCATTTTTCCTATGGCAGCCGTAAGGGCCTTAACTAGAGTTAGTTAAGGCCCTTACGCGTTTAAGCCCATGGATATCAGCATATTTAACCACCCACTAGCCAAAGCCTGGCTTAATCTCTCATTGGTGCCGGGCATCGGCCCAAAATCCATGCTGCGCATTGGTGAAGCCAATTTAACGGCCCCCCAAGTATACGAACTGGATGCTAAACAGTTATCGACATTAGGCATCAGCAAAAAAAGCATTTCATTTTTAAAACAATATCCGCCCCACACACCCAGCAAAGAAGTGGAAGTAGCCCTTAGTTGGGCCCAACATTCAAATCACCATTTATTAACCTGGATCGATGAAAATTACCCTGTACGCCTCAAGCAAATTGCCAGTGCGCCACCGCTGTTGATGGTTAAGGGGCGAGTAGAGGTCTTGCAATTTGAGCAGCTGGCGGTGGTGGGCAGCCGCCACCCCACTCAGGCGGGCATTGCCCAGGCCTATGAATTTGCAGAACAACTCACCAATATGGGCCTGGCCATCACCAGTGGTTTGGCAAAGGGCATAGATGCCTGTGCTCACCAAGGTGCTTTGCAAGCGGGTGGGGTAACACTGGCGGTGTTGGGTAGCGGGCTGCAGAAAATATATCCTCGTCAGCACGTGGCATTAGCCGAGCAGATTTGTGAAAACGGTGCCCTCATCAGTGAGTTTGGTTTAAATACGGGTGCACACCCCGGTCACTTCCCACGGCGCAACCGTATCGTAAGCGGGTTGAGCATGGGTACGCTGGTCATTGAGGCCACCTTAAAAAGTGGCTCGCTCATCACCGCCCGTCAGGCTCTGGAGCAAAACCGCGAAGTGTTTGCCATTCCTGGCCCCATTAATAACCCACAAAAAAGTGGCTGCCACCACCTTATTCGCCAAGGGGCTACCTTGGTTGAAAGTGTGGAGCACATCGCCCAAGAACTCAGGTGGCAGCATGAATTGGTGCAACCTGTGCAACAAAAGTCAGAGTTAATTAACGTTAATATGAGCCCCACCGAGCAAACCCTCATGAAGGCACTGGATTATGAAGGGGCAAACCTGGATGAACTGGTACGCCGTACACAGCTGCCGGTGTCGCAATTAAATGTACTGCTTATGGGCTTTGAGCTCAGTGGTGTGGTGCGTCAGCAGCAGGGGGATTATTCATTAGTTTAGCCTGTAAAAGACAGGCCATATTAAAGCGGGGTTTTGGCCTTGCACCTTTTTTGCTGCAATAGTACCGTGCGCTCTTATTCCCCATGAAGACACATTAATTAATGCGTTGGCCCATATATCAAGCAAGCCAGGTTTTGCACCATAACGGCGTCATTGCCTATCCCACGGAAACCGTGTGGGGGCTGGGTTGCAATCCAAGGCAAGGGGCGGCATTGCAACGGCTGCTTGAGCTTAAAAAAAGAGACGCGCAAAAAGGCCTGATCTTGATTGCTGGCGATATCCAACAATTTGATTTTCTACTGAAGCACCTCACCCCAAAGCAAATTGATTTACTCAAGGCCAGCTGGCCGGGGCCGGTTACCTGGCTGGTGCCCCATCATGGAGAGGTTCACCCTTTGGTGCACGGGCGTTTTGCCACGGTGGCCATTCGAGTGAGTAACAATAAGTTAGTGCGGGACTTGTGTCGTGAGTTTGGTGGCCCCATTGTTTCTACATCGGCCAACGAAGCGGGGCAGGTCACCGTGAAAAATGCCATTCAGGCGCAAAAATTTTTAGGCCCGCAACTGGATTTTATTTTGTCGGGCCCGTTAGGGGCGTCTCAGTCCCCCAGTCGAATCATAGATTTACAAAGCGGCCGCGTGATTCGAGGTTAAAGCAATCTCTGTGTTAACAATTATAAACCTAAAGAATTGCCTGATACTTAGGCAGGACAATGCACAAAGCGTTCGAGGATAATGAAAACAACATGTTAGAAATTGAAAGCGTTAAGAAATATCTATTATCCCTGCAGGACGATATTTGTAAGCAGCTGGCAGGCGAAGATGGCGGCGCCGAGTTTGTAGAAGAAACCTGGGAATATGACGGTGGTGGCGGTGGTCGTAGCCGCGTGATGGTAGATGGCGCTGTGATTGAAAAAGGTGGCGTTAACTTTAGCCACATCCATGGCAAGACCCTGCCCGCCAGCGCTACCGCCAGTCGCCCCGAGCTGGCCGGTCGTAGTTTTCAGGCCATGGGCGTGAGCCTAGTGATTCACCCTCATAACCCTTATGTGCCCACCAGTCACGCCAACGTACGCTTCTTTGTGGCAGAAAAAGAAGGGGAAGAACCGGTGTGGTGGTTTGGTGGGGGCTTTGATTTAACCCCTTATTATGGCTTTGAAGAAGACGTTCGCTTCTGGCATCAAACCGCCAAAGACGCCTGTGACCCATTTGGCGACACCGTCTACAGCAAATATAAAAACTGGTGTGATGACTACTTTTATCTCAAGCACCGCAATGAGCCGAGGGGGGTGGGCGGCCTGTTTTTTGACGATTTAAACGAAGAAGGGTTCGAGAAGAGTTTTGCCATCATGCAAAGTGTGGGCAATCACTTTGTGAAAGCCTATCGCCCCATTATGAATAAACGTAAAGACACGCCATTTGGCGAGCGTGAGCGCAAGTTCCAGTGTTATCGCCGTGGCCGCTACGTGGAATTTAACCTGGTATTCGATCGTGGCACCATTTTTGGATTACAAAGCGGTGGCCGCACCGAATCCATTTTAATGTCACTGCCCCCCATCGTGCACTGGGACTACAACTGGCAGCCAGAAGAAGGCAGTGCGGAATCAAAACTCTATAGTGATTTCTTAGTGAAAAAGGATTGGCTGGCATGACCGATTTATACGCTGTGATGGGCAACCCCATTAATCACAGCAAGAGCCCGCAAATTCACAGTGAATTTGCCGAGCAAACCTCTCAGGATATTGTATACAGCGCCATGCAAGTGCCGCTTGATGGTTTTGAAAGTGCAGTGAAAAACTTTTTCACTAAAAGTGGTAAAGGTTTAAACATCACTGTGCCCTTTAAAGAGCAGGCCTTTAAGGTGGCGGACAAATTAACCATACGTGCGCAAACTGCCCAGGCGGTGAATACCCTCATACTGCAAGAAGACGGCACCATCCTAGGTGATAATACCGACGGCGCGGGCTTAGTGGGTGACCTAATAAGCAATCATCAGGTGGCGCTTAAAGGTCAGCGAATCTTGGTTATCGGCGCGGGCGGTGCGGTGCGTGGGATCTTGCAGCCATTTTTAAGCGAGCAACCCCATTCCATTACTGTGGTGAATCGCACCTTTGAAAAAGCACAAACTTTGGCAAAAAGTTTTAATGAGTTTGGCAACATTAGCGCCTGTGAGTTTGAACAGCTCGAAGGACCTTTCGATGTCATCATTAATGGCACCTCGGCGAGCCTTAGTGGTGAGTTACCCCCTATCCCCGCTTGCGTGATTAATGAAAAGACTGTGGTCTACGACATGATGTACGGCAAAGAACTCACGCCTTTTTTACTATGGTCGCAAAAAAACGGTGCAGCAAAAGTGCTGGATGGTTTGGGCATGTTAGTGGGACAAGCGGCGGTGAGTTTCAAATTGTGGCGTAACAAACAGCCAGATAGCCAAGCGGTATTATTAAATATGCGAAAGCAACTTAAGGGTTAAGTTACTGATGGGAAGTGGCTGAGCCACTTCCTATAAATGGTTAGTCGTCTAAATCCCATTCATCATCAAGATGCATGCTTTTACGTTCAAGATGGGCTTCGATGGCGCGACGGGCTATTAGCTTTGCAGAGGCATCGCTGGTTTTATCTACCACCACATTGCCTTCGGTATCAAAATTAACTAATTGAGATTGGGTCTTTTGTGCAACAGCGGTGGCCATAATGCGTCCCTATTATGTGTTCGATGAATATCGAACGTATTTTTATTGTTTTTAGTGACGACATAATGACAATTTTAGGGCAAGACTACAATTAGCTATGGGTACCATTTTGTAGGCGTTCAGCGCCAATATGCGGTAAATTTAGCCAATTTCAATGTTTTTGTATGTTTTTCAATCAGTTTGAGAGTCGCTATCGCTTAATCGCAAGTTGCTAAGGCTGCTGGTAATGCGGGATAAATGTTCTCGAAATTCAGGGCCCTTACTTTGGGCGACGCCTACTGCCAAGCAATCAATGACCAGTAAGTGGGCAATGCGTGAGGTCATGGGCGTGAACACATCTGTGTCTTCATTAATGTGTACGTAAATGGGGATGTCGGCTTTATTACTTACCGGGGTATTGGGCGGTGACAAGCTGATTACTTTAGCCCCTTGTTTTTGCGCCACCTCCATAGAGTGTAATAAGTCTTTGGTACGGCCACTTTGACTAATGGCAATCACCACATCATTTTCCTCTAACGTCGCCGCCGACATGCTTTGCATGTGTGGGTCGCTGTAGGCCACCGACGCAAATTGCAGCCGAAAAAACTTATGCATGCCATCCAGTGCTACCGCGCCGGACGCACCAAAACCATAAAACTCCACCCGCTTGGATTTAACCAGGGCCTCCACCGCATCGCTAAATTGTAAGTCATCCAGGTAATTACTCACCTTAATGATCTGGCTGATGCTGGTATCAAATATCTTTTTAACAATCTGCGCGCCGCTGTCATCACCGCTAATGGCAAATTGCCCCAGCACGGGCATCATGCTGTTGCTTTGTGCCAGGCGCACCTTAAATTCCTGAAAACCATTTAAACCCAAGGCGCGGCAAAAGCGCACTATGGTGGGTTCACTCACCATGGCTTCCTGGGCTAAATCTACAATGCGCATGTGCACCACAGACTCGGCGTTATCCAGTACATACACGGCTACCTTTATCTCGGATTTACGCATCTCGGGCATGGCTTGGCGAATGGTTTTAAAAAAGGGGTTGTAGCTGGACACAGCAAAATCTTAAATTCGGAAAAGTCGTTTGAGTATATAGGCCTGTAGGGGAATAACCCATCACAAAGACAAATATAGACGAGTGTGATCAATTAAAAAGTTAATCCCTGTAGATGCATACAGTTTAAGTAAGCTTTGCTAAACTGCCCGCCATGGATGTTACAGCACTTTTAGACGGGTTAAACCCGCCACAACGAGACGCGGTTGCCGCGCCCTTAAATCACCAATTGGTTTTAGCCGGAGCAGGTTCAGGCAAAACCCGGGTATTGGTGCACCGTATTGCCTGGCTTATGCAAATAGAGCATTTAAGTCCGGGCTCAATTTTGGCGGTAACCTTTACCAACAAAGCCGCCAAAGAGATGCGTCACCGTATCGAAGACCTTACCGGCATAAGCCCTAGGCATCTGTGGATTGGCACCTTTCACTCCCTGGCCCACCGACTGTTACGTACCCACTGGCAACAGGCCAACCTGCCAGAAAATTTTCAAATCATCGACAGCGATGATCAGTTGCGTTTAATTAAACGTATCGTGCGCGCCATGAACATTGATGAAAACGAGTTTCAGCCCAAGCAAGCTCAGCACTATATCAATCAGCAAAAAGACGAAGGCCTGCGCGCTAAACACATTCAACCGTTTAACGATAAATGGGCGCAAACCATGGTGACCATTTATGGCGCCTATGAAGAAGCTTGCCAGCGTGGCGGCATGGTGGATTTTGCCGAACTGTTATTACGCGCTCACGAACTATGGTTAAACCAGCCCACCGTTTTGGCGCAATATCAAAACCGTTTTCGTTTTATATTGGTGGACGAGTTTCAGGATACCAACAGCATTCAGTACGCCTGGTTACGTGTACTGGCAGGTAAAGTAATTCCCATGATGGCGGTGGGGGATGACGACCAATCTATCTACGGTTGGCGTGGTGCCAAAATTGAAAACATTTTGCAGTTCACGCAGGATTTTGAAGGGGCACAAAACGTTAAGCTGGAGCAAAATTATCGCTCCACCAGCAACATCCTAAACGCCGCCAACGCGGTAATAGATAACAATCCGTCGCGCTTGGGTAAAAAATTGTGGACCGACGGTGAACCCGGCGAACCCATTCATTTATACGAAGCCTTTAATGAACAAGACGAAGCACGTTTTATTTGTGAGCAAATAGAGCAGTGGAAAATTGCCAACTCCACCAAAAAATATGAAAACATAGCCATATTATATCGCTCCAATGCTCAGTCCCGAGTATTAGAAGAAGCCTTCATTCGTTCCGCTTTACCTTATCGCATATACGGCGGTCAGCGTTTCTTTGACCGCTTGGAAATTAAAAATGCCATGGCGTATCTGCGCCTTATGTTAAACCGTCACGATGATGCCGCATTAGAGCGAGTGATTAACGTGCCCGCCCGTGCCATTGGCGAAAAGACGGTTCAACAGCTAAGAGACTTGGCTCGTGATAATGGCAGTTCCTTGTGGCAAGCGGTCATGAACACCATAGAGCATAAAACACTAACGGCTAGGGCCATCACCTCGTTAACAGGTTTTGCCAAACTAATTGAGGATATGGAAACCACCTGTAGCGACATCGAGTTGTATGAGCAGGTGGATCATGTGATCCAAACCAGCGGCTTGATTGGCCATCACCAAAAAGAAAAAGGTGAGAAGGCTCAGACCCGACTAGAAAACCTGGACGAACTGGTGACTGCGGCGCGCAGTTTTAATATGGACGAAGCCATAGAGAAACAATTGCAAAACGATGTGCCCGATGACGCTTTGATTCAAAGCCCGTTGGCTGCCTTTTTGGATCAATCAGCACTGGATTCTGGTGATACCCAGGCCGACGAGTTTGAAGACGCCGTGCAAATGATGACATTGCACAGCGCCAAGGGCCTAGAATTTCCACTGGTATTTTTAGCGGGTGTAGAAGAAGGTTTATTCCCCCATAAGATGTCGGCCGATGACCCGGTACGTTTGGAAGAAGAGCGTCGCCTGTGTTACGTGGGCATTACTCGCGCCATGGAGCGTTTGGTGATTACCTATGCCGAGAGCCGCCGTTTACATGGCCAGGAAAACTTTAATTCGCCATCACGTTTTATTCGTGAAATTCCTACCGAATATATTCAGGAAGTGCGTTTAAAGGCCACCATCAAGAAACCTGTTTCGAACTATTTTGGCACCTCGGCGGCAAAAGAAGCCACTGGCATGAACATTGGCCAGCGGGTATGGCATGCTAAATTTGGTGAGGGGGTTGTGTTGGATATGGAAGGGCAGGGCGCGCAATCGCGTTTACAAGTGTCGTTTGATTTTGACGGCACTAAATGGTTGGTGGCGGCTTATGCCAATTTAAAGCCCATGGATGAATAAGGTTTTTTCTGGCCAATAACTGACTCTACTTTTCAGCAGCGCCGTGCATACATCCATGTAGGCTGACGCTGGCATCCTTGCCAGCAAACTCCTGAAAAGTAGAGTCAGCCATTGCCTAGTAGACATATTAGAATTCAGAATAGTTAAAAATAAAAAGGAGAAGAATATGAAATTTAAAACTCTAGCGGGGCTAGCCATTCTAGCTCTGTTAACCGCTTGTGGTGAACAAGCAGCCAATACAGACGGTGTCCAAAGCCAGGCGAAGGCGCAAACCTACAACTGGAAACTGGTCACTAGCTGGCCTAAAAACTTCCCAGGTTTAGGTACCGGCCCAGAAAAGTTCGCCAAACTTGTGGACGAAATGTCCGATGGCCGTTTAAAAATTAAAGTTTACGGTGCCGGCCAATTGGTGCCTGCCCTTGAAGTATTTGATGCCGTAAGCCGTGGCACCGCCCAAATGGGTCACAGTGGCGCTTACTACTGGAAAGGCAAAGCCCCTGCCGCGCAATTTTTCACTTCTGTGCCATTTGGTTTAAACGCCCAGGAAATGCACGGCTGGATTCATTACGGCGGTGGCATGGAATTATGGCAAGAACTGTACGCGCCGTTTAACCTAATTCCATTGGCCGGTGGTAATACCGGTGTGCAAATGGGTGGCTGGTTCAACAAGGAAATTAACAGTTTAGGAGACCTTAAAGGTCTTAAGATGCGTATTCCTGGTTTAGGCGGCGAAGTACTTGAACGTGCCGGTGGTACCCCGGTTACCTTGCCTGGTGCTGAACTGTTTACCGCATTGCAAACAGGCGCCATCGACGCCACCGAATGGGTAGGCCCATACAATGATTTAGCCTTTGGTTTATACAAGGCCGCCAAATTTTATTACTATCCAGGCTGGCATGAGCCAGGCAGCATGTTGGAGTTCATGGTAAATAAAACCGCATTCGACAAATTACCTAAAGACTTACAGGCAATCGTGCGTACCGCTAGTCGTGCCACTAACCAAGACATGCTGGACGAATACACTGCTCGTAATAACCACGCCCTTAAAGAGCTAGTTGAAAAGCACAATGTTCAGTTGCGTGCTTATCCGGAAGACGTATTGCTTAAGCTACGTGATCTATCGGATGAAGTGTTGGCAGACGTGGCCAGCAAAGATCCTATGACACAAAAAGTGTATGAGTCTTTCAAGGCTTATAAACAAAACGTGATGGAATATCACAGTTTAACCGAGCAAGCGTTTTTGAATGCTCGTAACAAGTAGTTAGCAAATTACATATAAAAAACGGGAGCCAAGGCTCCCGTTTTTGTTTGTGCGCGTTATGATCCTTGGATATTTTAATCCTCAGGCACCATCCTAATCCGCCCGCTCTCATCAATCGCCACATAAGTAAACGTAGACTCACATACCTTAGTAATCTCATCGTAATAAGTATTCTGGCTCCATACCTCAACTTGAACCTGTACCGAACTGCGGCCAATCTCCTTTACTTTGGTATAGCAGCAAATCGCCTTGCCGGTTTTTACAGGGGATAAAAATGCGGTGCTTTCACTGCCCACCATCGTCACTCGACCTTGAGCAATCATGCGCGCCGTATCTTCGGCTGCCATGTCCATCTT
>Ga0209290_1001156_pt1 | contig 13857 bp, 10 predicted proteins | sample EN1Hudsemesocosm_2_FD_184632 | JGI IMG/M metagenome (GOLD analysis project Ga0209290, IMG submission 184632) | Methane-oxidizing microbial communities from mesocosms in the Hudson Canyon - EN10B Hudson Canyon (SPAdes) (version 2) | ecosystem: Environmental > Aquatic > Marine > Cold seeps... | reverse complement strand
TTGTATTAACACTACTTGTATCAATAATAATCAGAGGAGTGATATCACCATCTTGGTTATCGTTTGCTGTTGCACCTTGTTCAGTATAAGCATGGCCTTCGATAATTGATTGAGGGTTATCGCCAACTAAAGTGAGTACAGGTAATGTTGTATCCGGTAGAGGTAATACATTTAGTGTACGGAATTCAGTCGCGCTATTGCTAGAGCTGTCTAATACCGAATATGAAATACTATAGCTGCCAACAGCATTTGTATTGATCGCGCTCGTATCGATTACGATAGAGCCAGAGATATCACCATCAAAATTGTCATTTGCTGTCGCACCTTGTTCGATGTAAGCGTCACCTACAATAATTTCTTGCGGGTTATCCCCAAATATCGTGATGCTTGGGGGTGTTGCATCAGGCGCTGCGGTAATTATGATCGTACGTATGACTGTTAACGCAGCATTACCAGCTTGGTCGGATACGTTGTAAGTGATGGGGTAGCTTCCAATATTTAGGCTTACGCTGCTGAAATCAACTACCACGAGACCTGTGATGGTGCCGTCGATGTTGTCCGTTGCAACATAGCCAGGTTCGTTATATGACGAACCTTGTACGACTTCGATAGGGTTGGCACCAATGAGGGCGATAACCGGTAGAGTGGTGTCGGGTATTCCTGATACATTTACTACACGTGTGACCGTAGCTGAGTTGTTTGCATTATCCGATACGGTGTAGATAACCGAGTAGCTGCCAATGACGCTGGTATTGACCGCGCTGGCGTCGACATTAACATTATTAGTGAGGACTCCATCAATATTGTCTGTAGCTGTATGGCCGGGGTCGACATAGGTATCATTAATTGTAAGCTCTAAAGGGTTAGCGCCTAGTAAGGTAATAGTCGGCGGTGTAATGTCTGGTGCTGCTACAACGTTTACCGTACGCGTGACGGTTAGTGCCGCATTGCCTGCTTGGTCGGATACGTTATAAGTGATTGGGTAGCTTCCAATGATACTGGTATTCACTGCGCTAGCATCAACTGTCACAAGGCCAGTAATGGTGCCATCAATATTATCAGTGGCGGTATAGCCTGGTTCGTTATATGCCGAACCTTGTACGACTTCGATAGGGTTGTTACCCAGTAGGGTGATAACCGGTAAGGTCGTATCAGGCGCCGCTGATACGTTCACGGTTCTCGTTTCGATAGTCGAGTTGCTTGCGCTATCTGATACGCTGTAGGTTACTGAGTAACTGCCAATCACACTGGTATTTACCGCACTGCTATTAACAACAACACTACTGCTTAGATTTCCGTCTTTATTATCCGCAGCCGTAAAGCCAGGGTCGACGTAGCTATCATTGGTCGTAAGTTCTAAAGGACTATCGCCTAATAACGTGATCGTTGGTGGTGTTATATCAGGGGTTTCGGTAATTGTTACCGTACGGGTGACGGTTAATGCCGCATTGCCTGCTTGGTCAGATACGTTATAAGTGATTGGGTAGCTTCCAATGACACTGGTATTCACTGCGCTAGCATCAACTGTCACAAGGCCAGTAATGGTTCCATCAATATTATCAGTAGCGGTATAGCCAGGTTCGTTATATGCCGAACCTTGTACGACCTCGATAGGGTTGGCGCCCAGTAGGGTGATCACAGGTAAGGTTGTATCCGGCGCAGCCGATACGCCCACAAGTCGAGTAACAGTGACTGAATTGCTGGCGCTATCTAATACGGTATAGGTAACCGAGTAGCTACCAATCACGCTAGTATTCACTGCGCTAGCATCCACAACAACACTACCACTTAGGTCTCCGTCTTTGTTATCCACAGCAGTAAAACCGGGCTCGACATAACTATCATTGGTGGTAAGTTCTAAAGGGTTATCACCTAATAAAGTGATCGTGGGCGGGGTGGTATCAGGCGCTTCAGTTATTGTTACCGTACGAGTGACGGTTAATGCTGCATTGCCTGCTTGGTCGGATACGTTGTAAGTGATCGAGTAGCTTCCAATCGTACTTGTATTCACCGCGCTGGCGTCTACTGTAACAAGGCCTGTAATCGTGCCATCGAGATTATCGGAGGCGGTATAGCCAGGTTCGTTATATGCTGAACCTTGTACAACTTCGAAAGGGTTGGCACCCAGTAGGGTGATGACCGGTAAGGTCGTATCAGGTGCAGCTGATACATTTACCACTCGAGTGATAGTGACTGAGTTACTTGCGCTATCTAATACGGTATAAGTGACCGAGTAGCTGCCAATCACGCCGGTGTTGATCGCGCTGGCATCAACAACAACACTACCGCTTAGATCTCCGTCTTTGTTATCCGCAGCAGTAAAACCGGGCTCGACATAGGTATCATTGGTGGTAAGTTCTAAAGGGTTATTGCCTAATAAAGTGATCGTAGGCGGGGTGGTATCAGGCGCTTCGGTAATGGTTACAGTACGGGTAACGGTTAATGCCGCATTACCCGCTTGGTCAGATACGTTATAAGTGATGGGATAGCTTCCAATGACGCTTGGGTTTACCGCGCTCAAATCAACCACTACGAGACCAGTGATGGTGCCGTCGATATTATCAGTTGCAGTATAGCCAGGTTCGTTATACGCCGAGCCTATTACCACTTCGATAGGGTTGGCACCCAGTAGGGTGATCACGGGTAATGTTGTATCAGGCGCAGCTGATACGTTCACAGTTCGTGTGACGGTGGTTGAGTTATTGGCAGTATCTGACACGGTGTAGATAACTAAATAACTACCAATCACGCTGGTGTTGATCGCGCTGGCATCAACAATAACACTACCGCTTAGATCTCCATCCTTATTATCTGCAGCAGAGTAGCCAGGTTCATTATAGGTACCATTTATTGTAAGTTCTAAAGGGTTGTCGCCTAATAGAGTAATTGTTGGAAGTATGGTGTCAGGGGCTTCTACTACATCAATGGTACGTGTAAGGGTTATTGCCGGATTGTTGGCATCATCTGAAACGTCGTAGAACCGTGTGTAGCTACCCAGTGTATCAATATCTAAAAAGCCAGTGACTTGAATTTTTGCAGTCAACGCCATGTCGTCATCAACGGCATCTGTTGCTGTGGCGCCGGGCTCATCAAAATGGGTGCCTTGAATTAGTGTGACTGAGGTGTCGCCGAGTAAAGTAATCGTTGGTATGCCAGTGTCTGCAACAATGACATCTCGAATAACTGGGATGGCTTGATTACCCGAGGTATCGCTTACCTCGTAAGTAATAGTGTAGCTTCCTGATGTGGAGATGTTGACAGTACTTGTTGGAGCGATGTTTAGGCTGATGTTGTCAGCGGGAGGGTCTTCTGCTGTTGCACCTGGATCTGTATAAGGAGTGTTAAGTTCGTGATAAAAAGGTTGGTCTCCAAGTAAGAAAATTACCGGAATAACCGTATCAATGACTGTTATTGTTCGTGTGACAGTGATTGCCGGGTTACCACTGTTGTCTGAAAAGTTGTAGTTGAGGATATAGGTTCCGACTTTATCTATTGCGACATTACCCGTTATATTTGCTTCAATCAGGGCTGAAGTGCCGTCAATATTATCTGTTGCCGTGGCGCCTGGCTCACTATATATGTCACCTCTCTCAAGTGTTAGTGGATTGGCTCCCTCAAGCACTATGACAGGAATTGTGGTGTCTTTTACATTAACGAGTCTGGTGACCGTTACTGCGTTGTTTCCTGCGGCATCTGAAACGTCATAATTTACAGTGTATTGCTGTACGACGTTTGTGTTTAAATCAGTGGTTATATTTATTTGAGCGGTGATGTCGCCGTCGCGATTATCCAAAGCCGTTGCGTTAAGTTCAGTATAAGTTGTGCCTTGTTCAACGTCGATTTCAGCGGCACCTAAAAGTGTTATGACTGGTATTTCGGTATCGGGGCCTAATACATATACTGTTCTATATACGGTGTCAGCATTGTTTCCTTCAGAGTCAATTACATCATAAGCGATGCTCGTACCCTCAACAGGTCCTTCTACTGAGGTATTAATCGTATTGGGTGAAGCAGTAACATCACCACTGATATCACCATCTTCAACATCGTTTGCGAAGAAGCCCTGCTCAACATATGTTTCGCCAACGAGTAAAGTTACATCTCCCCCAGTAAGTGTGATTACTGGCTTCTGATCGATGCCACTTTCGCCGATTTTAACTTGAATGGGTGAGCCTGATGCGAAGGTAGGAAAGGTAAAGCAGCCGTCCGTATCAGTTGAGATGAATTGGTCCGATTGTGCGCTTTGTGATAAAAGTACATCGCCACTAACCGCTACGCCATTCTTTTCGATACAGCCAATAATACCAAATGGAATAACGCCGCTTTCGATTTTAAAAATAGTTTGTAAAGTTCTATCGACTGCCCATAAGGACTCACCATCCCAAGTGATACCTTTTAGATTGTCAGAAGATGCAGGTGCGGCGAATTCAGTTAATATCGAGCCATCATCAGGGTTAACACGATAAATTTTATCTTCTTCTTGGTCTGTTACCCACAGTGCCTGTCCGTCCCAGGTAATGCCGAAAGGGTTTGAATTGGTAACAGCGTTATTAACAGCGTAAGAAGGAAGAATGCTTGGTCCGCTAATTGTACTTAATACGGAACCGTCTTCTGCGAGTACCTTGTTTAAGGTATTCGTTTGGCGATCCACAATCCAAAAATAAGTGCCGTCGAATGTTATGCCGCTAGGTGAAGGGAAGGCAGCAGCAGATAATGTGACTTCGGTTTCTATATTGTCGCCATCAACAGGGTCAATCTTGATTATATCGTCAGTAGTAGGGCTGGCGTTCCATAAAAAATTATTTGCAGATGTTAAGCCACCGCCTGTGGAAGGGTGGCCAGTCGGAAAAGCTTCTGTTGGATTGTCTTCTAGCGGTATGTTGAAATCACTATCACCTGCAGCATGTAAAACTGTAACGTTGTCGGTATCTAATACCTCATATGGATAAACACGAAAAATGCGATCGGTACCAGAGTCTACAACCCACAGATAACCATCGAAATAGGTCATACCTTGAGGAGTTGTAGGTGTTAGGCCATCACCTGAGGTGTTATTGATTGTAAAGGAGCTTAAAACATCGCCCGGTGCAGCGTAGGTTAACTGAGCGAAGAGTAAAGCGAGAATTGTGACAAAAAGTGTCGTCAACTTCCTTATTAACATGTGAGCATCCAATACTATATAAATGTGCGATGTATACCGATCTGTTGCATTTTCTTTTGTAACGAAAGGTAATTTAAGTAAACAAGTGTAACTTTATTTAAATAAATGTTCTGCTGTCTGGTACGCACAATGAGCAAAAGTTAATGTTTTCTCTGGTTTGCTTATATTTTTGTGCACTGTGTCATGAAAATAATAATTTTGACTGAGGACTCTATTTTCTGCATGAATTAAGAAAAAGGCACTGCTTAAGTGATTGATTAGTTTCTGATATATAGGCTTGGTGTACCTAGATGCACCCTTGGTGTATCTAGGTTGTATAAATAGTTTTGGCTGTTTTATATTGGTTTTTTTTGAAGTTTTGCCTGTTATTTATGACGTTATAGTTGTGCTTGCTTTAGGTAAATTTAAGTGTATTAGTGTGCGCTGGATTTTTCTCCCCATATTTCTTCTAGTCTTTGGTCTCGACCACAGCTCCAGCGATAATAGTTGTATCGAACAGAATTGTTCTTGTAATAATCCTGGTGGTAGCTCTCGTTTCCCTTGATAGGATAAAATGTCGAAGCATTAATGATAGGGGTCACTACTTTTTGGTTTGGAAATTGATTGACTACTCTCTTAAGGGAATTTTCGGCAAGTGCTTTCTCTTTTTCGTTGGCAACGAAAATTGCACTTAAATAGCTAAAGCCTTTATCGCAAAATTGTCCTCTTGCATCGAATGGGTCAATATTTACCCAAAAATGATCTAACAAGTCTTGGTAGCTCACAATGTTTGGGTCATAATCAACTTCAACAGCTTCATAGTGCCCGCTATGATTGCCATTATAGGTTGGGTTTTTAATCGTACCGCCGGTAAAACCTGAAATAGCCTCGTTAACGCCTTCAAGTTTTTCAAAGTCGGATTCAATGCACCAAAAACAGCCGCCTGCAAATATGGCTTTATCCGCAGCGGCACTTGATGCAATTGTTAGTAGGCCGACTAATAATAAAAAAATATGAGTGTTTTTCATAAAAGATCTCTCAAGGTTCTGGTTTTAAAATTACAAGACAGGTGCGTACGTATTCTATGCGGAACACACTATCTTTAATAAAAGCTTCAATAGGCTTAGTTTGCAGAACCTTAATAAAGAAAAGAAGACTTCGAGGCTATTCTTTATAAAACTATGATTTATTGTGATAAAAACGTTAGATTTGAATCATTATTTGAAGAAATAGGTCTTTCAGTTAGATACTTGATATTGTTTTATCTAAAGTAGACGAATATTATGTCATCACACTTTTGGCATAACGATCTAATGGCACCTTCATTGTCTAAATATATAGCTTTTTTATTCCTTTTTAGTCTCATTCTAGGGAGCTTTTCCCCAGCCAGAGCAGTTCAGATTAATAAACTTTATTCGGCGTCCGTGCCGATTGCTTCTCAGCAGAAGCAAGATCGTTTATTAGGTTTTGACCAAGCATTTAGTATTGTGTTGGTTAAAGCGAGCGGGCAGTTTGATAAAGTCACTAATCCAGAGTTTTTAGCTGACCTGTTACCCGCTGAGCCGTTTGTTCAAACCTTTAGTTATAGAGAAAACCCTACTTACCAAGAGTTTATCCAAAGCCAGTCTGTACAGAGTGATGATAACGTACTTGATAGGAGTGACGGTGCTGGCAATGTTGAATTAATAGGCGCTACGGTTTCCGAGTCAACTATTTCGCCTTTACCTTATCTCTTAGACGTTTCTTTTGCGCCTTCGATTGTTAAAGAGGCAATGGTTGATCATAGTTTGGCGGTCTGGGGGAATGTGCGCCCATCAGTACTTGTTTGGGTGGCTCACGAGGAAAAAGGTGAGCGATCAATAGTCGGAACCTCAGATACGGGTGCATTGGTTGAAAATTTATTGCTTTTAGGTGAGCAAAGAGGTGTTCCGCTTTATCTTCCGGTTGCTGATTTACAAGATGTTAGTGCAATTAATATTGATGATGTTTGGGGGTTGTTCCCAGAGTCGGTTGATCAAGCATCAGAGCGCTACCGAGCTGATGCGGTGGTGATGATGAGGGTTTCTCAGTCAGATAATGGTTTATGGTCGGGCAATTGGTTATTGAACCTTAAGCAGACCTTTGAGGTAGGTGCTAAATATGACACTACATTACCTAGTTTATTAGAGGCGCTTGTCTCAGACTTGGCTGCAAAACTATCTTCACATTACGCAGTGTTTAAAATACCTGGTGAAGACGGCGGGGTATTGAATCTTGAGGTAGCTCAGGTAAATACATTTGCAGACTATATTGAGATACAGCGCTATATAAATAATTTACCGCCGGTATCATCAATGAATATATCGTGGGTGCGTAGTGGTCGTGCAGGTTATCAAGTGACCTTGGTCGGGTCAAAAGATCAATTCTTTGAACATGTCGACTTAGGTGGTCGACTAAAGAAAGATTTAAGCACTAGGTCGTTGCACAGTGTCGAAGAAGGGGTTAGTGTCGAAGAGCCAGCTTTGGGCGGGCTAGACGAGGCGAGTGATGAAGTTGGGCAAGGAGAAGAGTCTCAAGCAGAGGAAATACCTTCGTTTGAAAACCCCAATGTTGAAGATATTTTTACAAGTAATACCGAGTATTACATTTGGTCTTCCAATAATGCTTTGTTTTCAGATAAATCCAAAAATATAGATCAAGAATAGCAACTCAGGCATATTTGATGTTACCTGCAAATCAGATTCCCAATGTTTTAACGGTCATACGAATTATTTTAATCGTACCCTTTGCTGTCTTTGTATTTCAGCATAAATACATTGAGGCTTTGGTGATTTTTTTCTTTGCTGGCTTATCAGATGGTGTAGACGGCTTTTTAGCGCGACAGTTTAATTGGAAGTCTCGTTTTGGCGCAATCGCTGACCCGCTCGCCGATAAGTTACTTTTAATCACGGCTTACGTTATGTTGGCTTGGACTAGTCAGATACCTATTTGGCTGGTTGGTTTAATACTCGGGCGTGATTTTGTGATTGTTTGTGGAGCACTTAGTTACCATTACTTTGTTAGTCATTATGAAATTAAGCCATCGTGGTTTGGTAAAGCTTGTACGATGGCTCAAATTATTTATGTGTTGGTGGTAATCGTGAAGCTTGCTGAAATTCCAATGCCTGAACTCGTAGTGATTTATGGATTATGGGTCGTTGCTGGAATAACGCTGTTTAGTGGTTTGCACTATATTAGCGTTTGGACGTGGAGAGGTTGGCATGTACTCAAAGCTAAATAGGGTGAGTCCAAATGAACAACTAGCGCTTCCTGTATTGCAGAGGCAGGATGCATCCTTTGATAACTTCTTAGGTGATGCGAATAGAAAATGTGTCATGCTATTGAAGCAGGCTATAGAGCAGTATGACGAGACGCTGATTTACATCGCAGGTCCAAGTGGTTCGGGAAAAACCCATTTGATGTACGCCGCGATGGCTTATTTTGAATCGCGCCATGAAGGCCAAGCGTGTTATTTTTCAATGGACGAATTAGTCGAAAGCGATGATGTTGATGTCTTGTTTGAAGGGCTTGAGAGTTTTTCATTGGTCGTGCTAGAAAATATAGACAGCTGGTTAACATCAAATGATCGTGAACAAAGCTTGTTTAACTTATTTAATCGCTTCAAAATGACTGGCCAGCAATTATTGGTGAGCTCAAAGTCAGTACCGGAACACTTAGCTGTTGTATTACCAGACTTAAGTTCAAGATTGAAGTCTGGGTTGTTATTAACCTTAGTTTCGCTTCTTGATCAAGAAAAAGAAGCGTTGTTAAGGGATTTGGCCATACAAAAAGGTTTGCGTTTAGAGGAGGAGGTGTCTTCCTATATAATCAAGCGTAGTGGGCGAAATTTAAGCGAGTTAGTTGAAGTGTTGGATACTTTAGATCAAGCATCTTTAGTTGAAAATCGTAAACTAACCGTACCGTTTGTAAAAAAAATTCTTCAATGGTGAGATGTATTATTTTACATAGGTCATCATTTTATAGCATAAAAAAATAGGAGAAAGATCATGATTCGTGTCGTTTTTAATCAAAAAGGAGGCGTTGGTAAATCGAGTATAACGTGTAATCTGGCTGCTATAAGTGCATCAGAGGGGCGACGTACCTTGGTTGTTGATCTTGATCCACAGGGTAATTCTACACATTATTTAATGGGTCACCCTGCAGCAGAATTGAAAAATAATGTTGCAGATTTTTTTGAACAGACTCTATCTTTTAATATGTTTCAAAAAGATCCTGTTGAATATGTGCACGAAACACCTTTTGAAAATTTGTTTGTTCTACCTTCAAATCCAGAGTTAGATTTTTTGGCTGGTAAGCTTGAAGCAAAGCATAAAATATTTAAGTTAAAAAATGCACTAAGGGCACTAGAAAATCAGTTTGATGAAATTATTATCGATACGGCGCCTGCATTGAATTTTTATACCCGTTCAGCATTGATTGCGACTGATAAAGTACTGATTCCTTTTGATTGTGATGATTTTTCTCGTCAGGCGCTTTACCACATATTAGGTGAATTACAGGATATTCAGGAAGACCACAATGAAGGTCTGGAAGTTGAAGGTATTGTGGTTAACCAGTTTCAGCCTCGCGCAAGTTTACCGACTAAACTGGTTCAAGAATTGATAGATGAAGGTATGCCGGTGTTACCCGTTAAGTTAACGTCGTCTATTAAAATGAAAGAGTCACATCAAGCTTCAAAGCCATTAGTGTATTTTGCACCAAAGCATGCGCTGACACTTCAGTTTCAAGAACTGTTTGAATATTTATGTGAAGAAAAAGTAGAGATTGAAGAGGAGGTTAGCATTTAGCTGATGATTTTGACTAAAGAGGAGTAGAGATGCCTGGTACTTTAAGAGCTAGGGTTCAGTTGTTCTTCTGTATTGGCGGTGCGTTGATGATCGCCAATGCTTTCTGGATGGCCGCTTCTGCTCATCATTGGTTTATCAATATTCCTTCAGACTTGGCCGCTACAGGTGCACCGAATAATCATTTTATTCATGATGTTGCAGCGGCGTACCTTACGTTTGGAATTGGTTTAATTTGGTGTGCTGGTAACTTGGAAAAATGCCGTCCGGTTTATCTTGGTGTCACCTTCTTCATGACTGCGCATGCTGTCAGTCACATGCTTGAAATGCTTTTTGGCCAATTGCCTCATTCTCATTGGTGGATTGATTTCCCCTTGGTTTTTTTGCCTGCTATCTTGCTAGTTATCTTAGCCGTGCCTACTGTTTGGCGTAAGCTTTAAGTTAGATAGGTATCTATCAAAACAAGCATCCCACCAGCAGTTATTGGACAAAACTCTCAATAATTACTTTTTGTAGTAATGCCAAAACTCTGCTTGGTTGAATCCCTGAATGGGATGGTTGTTTACTAAGAGGAAAGGGGTTCCGCGCCCGCCTAGTTTATCGAAATAGCTTCTTGCTGCCGCCGATTTTTCAATATCAAACTCCATAAATGGAATATTTTGAGCAGATAAAAACTGTTTTGCATTAAGGCAGTTTGGGCAATAAGTTGCACTAAACATAATCACTTTCTTAGCTTGTTGCTCATAAGCTTTGTTCGTAGTTGTGGTATGAGCAGAAAACGAGGTAGTAATCTCTGCAGTGCTAGTAAGAGAAACGATCAGAAAAGAAAATAGTACTAGTAGTTTTATCATGAAAATCTCGTCAAAAAACGTGGTCATCGCTATAAATATAAAAGTTATGACCAGCTATTTCTTAGAAAGTTTCTTTTGAAGGGCTAAATTGGACTAGTATTTTTTGCGAGCAATAAAAGTTGCTCTTTTCGGTGCTGGGTAGCCCTCTATAGTCAAATTAATATCGTTTGGATCTAAGAAGTCTTTAAGTGACAGGTATTCCATCCAGTCGGTCGAATGCTGCTCTTCTAGTGTTGTTTGATTACTTTCGATACAGGCTATATTTTCGAAGCCTGCACGCCTTAGCCAGAGTTCCAGTGTTGGAATGCTGGGAATAGACCAAACATTACGCATCATGGCGTAACGGTCTTCGGGCATTAATGTATAGCCTAGCTCGCCTTCACACACCAAAGTTTCAAGTACAAGCTCTCCACCTTTTACCAGTGTATCCCTGAGCTCTATCAGATGATCAATGGGTGATTTGCGGTGGTAGAGCACGCCCATCGAAAACGTGGTATCGAATGCGCCTAATTTTTCAGGCACGTCTTCCATTCTCACTGGTAATAAATGGATAGGGGCATTTACGCCGCAGTATTTCTTTAATGCTTCAAATTGAAATAGAAATAGAAAGTTTGGATCAATGCCAATGACTTGTTGAGGGGCTTCTTCGAGCATTCGCCAGCAGTGGTAGCCTGAGCCACATCCAACATCGAGAATAAGGCGGTTCTTCAGAGGGCTGATATGTTCTTTAATACGGTCCCATTTCCAGTCAGAGCGCCACTCGGTTTCGATGTGAGTACCAAACAGCTCAAAAGGGCCTTTACGCCAAGGCATCAGCCCTTTTAAACCGTCATCTAATTTCTTTTGGGTTGCTTCGTCTAGTGCGGTATTTAAACTAGCGCCAACGCGCGCCTGGTCTAAATGGATTTGGTCTGCTTGAATATCGGGTAATTGGTCAAATGCTGCTTGCCAGCGTTTCAAGTCTCCGTGAGGGTTATCTTGTAATTTTTGTTTCAGCAGCGGAATCAAAGTATCCAACCAGGGAGCAAGTTGGTTGGTTTTCATAAATTCAAACAGGTCATCAAATAGTGGGTAAAAATTCATTTCTTAGGGGTACTCTTTTGTGTTCATCTGTTTGGTTTACGGGTGACGTTAAGGCTTAACTTTTAAGGTCAAAACCTTACGCTTAAATCGCTAGGCTTTAAATGCAATGAGCGACATAAAATTAAAACATTGATACCAAAGGTGTACCGTGTCAAAACCTGTATAGCTAAGTCTTTTTTTATGTTCTTCCAGAGAATCTGGCAATAATACCTGCTCCAAAGCCGAACGCTTTTGACTCACCTCAAGATCACTATAGCCATTTGCTTTTTTGAATAGCCAATGCAATTCTTCCAAATGACTTTGCTCGGTTTTTTCATCAAAACAAATTTTTTCAGAAAGTATTAAGACTCCCCCAGGGAGCAGGGCGCTCTGAATTTTTTGTAGCAAACTGCTTCGATCTTTTGGTGGTAAAAATTGCAAGGTAAAATTGAGCGTGACGACAGAGCAGGGCTTGAATTCTAAGTCACGAATGTCGGCACAAAGCAGCGTGACAGGGGTGGTGTCATTATCCAATTCAATGTAGTGATTACAGCGTTCAAGCATTGAAGGCGAATTATCTACAGCCACTAATTCGCATTGCTTATTTTTAAGGCCATGACGCATGGCAAGTGTGGATGCCCCTAAAGAGCAGCCCAAGTCATAACAGTATGAGTTTTCTTGTGCGTATTGTTCTGTGATCAAGCCAATCATCGGAATGATTGTGGTATATCCCGGCACCGAGCGTTTAATCATGTCGGGGAACACCCGCGCAACGGCATCATCAAAAGAAAACTCGTTTACTTTCTCGTGGGGAAACGCATAGATAGTGTCAGGGCCTGGCTTCTTCATAACTTGCTCGTACGTAAATTAATTGCACCGAATTCCGCGGTTTTTGTAATCAACCAATAAACCTTGCATCGCTGGATCATTGTCAGAGGTCACAAATAAATAACTGTCGTTGCAAACGGCGGTTTGGTCAGATGATTTATGTGATAAACGATAAGATTTATCATCCATATTTTCAATAAAAATAACTTTATAGCCCGCGATGGGAGCATCTGTTTTGTTCTCGCTGTGTTTGATCGCACCGCTTATATCTAATGCAATTACCGTGATTATTATGGTGGCGAAAATAATAAGTACCACTGTTGATACTTTAACGGTATCCGGTGTTGTTGTAGTCATGTTGTGATCCAAGTAATTTAAAAATTGTTCTTTAATGTGTAATACAATTAAGGGGGCTTGTTTAAGGAAAAAGCTTTAACGGCTCTTCATCTAATAAAGCAAACTGTTCGCGTAACTCTAATATGTGTTCAGACCAATACCGCTCGGTATTAAACCAAGGAAAGTGCATGGGGAATGCAGGATCAGTCCAGCGTCTCGCAAGCCAAGCAGAATAATGCATCATACGCATAGTTCGTAGTGTTTCAATCAGTCTTAACTGGGCAGGGTCGAACGTACAGAACTCTTCATAGCCTTCGATTAATTCAAGCAGTTGTTGTGTTTTAAGGGCGTGGTCACCTGAAAGCATCAACCATAAATCTTGAATAGCCGGCCCATTACAGCAATCATCAAAATCTACAAAATGAGCGAGGTCATCTCTCCATAGAATATTGCCAATATGGCAGTCGCCATGAAGTTTTATTGGGGTGTAATCCACTTCCTTCCAAATTATTGACATTTTATCGATAAGGTCAGAACTAAGTGTCTCGTAAGCTTTTAAAAGTGATGCGGAAAGAAAGTCATTATCGAGTAAAAATTGGCGGCTGTTTATTGCCATTGCTTCCATTGAAAAATCTTTACGGTGCTTGAATGTGTCTGTACCACTGGTTTGGTGTATGCGGCCAATATTTCGGCCAATACGGAACAGTGTGTCAGGAAATTCTATTTCTGGAGCATGACCGCCTTGGCGTTTAAACATCGTAAAGCGGAAGCCATCATACTCATGCAGTGTTTTGTTATTAACCTCAAGTGGCGGCAC
>Ga0209290_1001155_pt1 | contig 13872 bp, 12 predicted proteins | sample EN1Hudsemesocosm_2_FD_184632 | JGI IMG/M metagenome (GOLD analysis project Ga0209290, IMG submission 184632) | Methane-oxidizing microbial communities from mesocosms in the Hudson Canyon - EN10B Hudson Canyon (SPAdes) (version 2) | ecosystem: Environmental > Aquatic > Marine > Cold seeps... | reverse complement strand
AGGAAGATAGGAAGATAGGAAGAGGTATAGATACTACTTAAATAGAATCTATACCTGCCTTAACTGTAAATTTTTAGACGGCGCATTAAAAAAATTATGTGTTAACGCTTGGAAAGGCTAATTGTTGATACGTTTTGATGACCGTCAATTCTAATATCTCAGCCTTAGGATATTATCCAGTGTAAGTTTATCTTTATTAACGCTTCAGCCCAGGGGCAATACCAACTGGAGCTAACAATATATGAAAATAAAAGAATTAATTACTTTCTAGGCTATCTTATTTATGACAATAAAACAGAAGTTCGTCATCTTTATATGCTCACTGTTAGTCGCCTTCGGAACCATCACCTATGTATTCATCCATTCATCTAATTCACTGAATAATAATTTTGTTCATTACCAGAGTGAGGTCGTAAAACGACAGCAATTATTGATGAGCATAAAATCGTCACTGGGATATGGAGGAAGCATACATAATTTTAAAAACTATGTGTTGCGTGGTAATGATAAATACTATACTCGTCAGAAAAATGATTCCAAAGAAGTTATTCAACTAATTAAAGAATACTCAGAACTGGATAACCTAGACGCGGAAGAGCGGCAAGCGCTAGACTCAATCGCCGACGTGAGTGCCAAATACCTTGAAAAAATTGATATCGTTAGCGCTATGCATACGCAGGGCCTTTCACCTCAGCAGATAGATAATATTGTAAAAATAGATGATACGCCCGCATTTAAAGCATTTGAAATTCTTGATCTTAAATATTATGAACTCACTAATATTGCTAATAAGGGGATCTCTGAGAGTATTGAATTATCAACCTTCTACTTTTTACTTATTACTTTCATCGTGCTGATTATTTGTCTAATTATTACTGCAATTATTTATATCCCGCTTAAAAATAATATTGATGCATTACTTAAGTTATCTAAACAGATTTCAACAGGCGATCTGACTGAGATATCACAGCAAAATTCGAATGATGAGATGGGGCAGCTCGCTAATGCAATGAAGTCGATATCACTTGGGGTGAGTCATCTGGTGCTATCAATACTACAGACAAGTAAGCAATTAACTATTATATCTGGTCGTCTGCGAGAATCGAGTATGGTAACAGAAAGTGCCGTCAGTAGTCAGATGAATGACAGTAAGGAAACCGGCCGCTCGATTACTGAATTATCTGAATTGGTTAAAGATGTCTCTAGCAATATTGGGCATGTAGCTAGGTCTGCTCATGAGGTTGATGTTGCCACAAAAGATGGACAGAGTACTGTTGAAAATGTAGTCGCATCCATTAATTTACTAGAAGGCGAATTAGAAAAAGTAGCATTCATTATTAATAAACTTAGTCAGGGTAACCAAAATATTAATCGTATCCTGATTATGATTCGGGAAATCTCTGAGCAAACTAATTTGCTGGCTTTAAATGCAGCTATCGAAGCCGCGAGAGCGGGGGAACAAGGTCGCGGGTTTGCCGTTGTGGCGGATGAGGTGAGAAATCTGGCGCAACGAACCCACCATGCTACCTTAGATATTCAGTCTACAATTGATGATCTTGGGGCGGCCAGTGATCTTGCAGTCGACGCTGTGAACTCAAGTGAGAAACAGCTGAAAAGCTGCATAGAGCAAGCCAATAGAGTAGAGGACGTGTTTAGTCATATAACCAATCAAACCTCTTCAATTAGTAATATGAATGCCCAGTTGGCCATTTCTGCGAAAAAACAAAATAATATGGCTCAGGTTTTAGATAACGATGTTGCAAATATGACAAATGCAGCAAGTCAGGCATCTTCAGTGGCCGAGAGTACGGTGGAAGATGCATTAATAATTAATGCTCTGTCCTATGAATCTCAATCTTATATCAACCGTTTTATCATAGATGAAGAGCGAGTGCGTGATTGTACTTTAAATCGAGATAAGCATCTGCTTATCCGCTGGGATGAGTCTTATAGTGTGGGCTTGCCAGAGATTGATCGGCAGCACAAAATTCTGGTCGATCTGGTCAATGAACTCAATATGATCTACGAACTCAAGCTTGATGAAGTTTTTGTACAGCGTGTTCTACAGAGCTTGATCGATTACACATTATTTCACTTTACTTTCGAGGAAGAGTTGCTGGAACGAAGCGGTTATAAGGACTTTGTTGCTCACAAGGAAAAGCATAATAAACTTGTTCAACAGGTGATGGCGTTTAAACAACGGTTTGAGGTGGAAGGCATTGTTATTATCAATGACTTAATGACGTTTCTACAGCATTGGTTAAACAAACACATAAAAGTGTTTGATAAAGAATATGGTGACTTTTTGCTTAAAAAAGAAAGCAATTTAGTGTCCGCTTCCGGTGATAATGACAGTGATCAGAATGTTGAGCTTTTCTAGTGTGTATCTATAATATTATCAGTGAAAGTCTTTTTGTGAATTTTCACACTAGAATGTGTATTCCTGACCGAATTTGTTACCGTTATCTGCTTTACAGCATGCCTAAATTTAAGAGGCTGCCCTCTGCTTAAGTATTTTAGCTAGCGAAGTGAGCAGAAAGTTCCTTCATCGCTTCATCAAAACTTCACTGGCTTATAGCCTAATAATATACATGATTTTTTTGTCGAGAATTCATTGGCTCCTTCCATAAGTCGGTAGGATTGGCGTGTGATCAATGGTCGCTATTTTTGCTTAATAACATGACCGACCCACTCAAGCACGGGGGCAATAACTACGGTTTTGCTGGTTCTAAATAAGTCGAATTTATATTTCCAATCAACTCTGTTTGTTACGAATAGTCAAAAGAAGGTCCTCTATTGTCATGAGGAATTTTTCCGCCACTTATAAACTATCCCCATAGTTTTTTCCTTAACTATCTAAGGAACAATCATTTACTTGCAACGTAAATTTGTAATACGCAAGCAATGCACCGGAGGTATGTCGTGATTCAACAAAACACCTATAGTCAAAATGACTTATTAGAATTTATGTGCCCAGATAAACCAGGGGCAAAATTACCCTCTGAAAATATGTCGATGATTGATCAAGTTCTTGAGATCAATACTGATGGAGGTCGTTATTCAAAAGGTGAAGTGATTGCAGAATTTAAAATAAACCCTGACAAGTGGTTCTTTTCATGCCATTTTCCAGGTGATCCTGTTATGCCAGGTTGTTTGGGGCTTGACGCGCTTTGGCAGTTATCAGGATTTTACCTTTCATGGGCTGGTTATCAGGGAAAAGGACGCGCATTAGGTAGTGATAAAGTTAAATTCTTTGGTGAAATACTCCCAAATACCGAAGTGGTGAAATACCATGTTCACGTACGCCGTCTTATAAGAAAAGGTCTTTCAATGATAGTGGCAGATGGTGAAGTATTTGCCGATGGCAAACATATTTATACTGCCGAAAAGCTACGTGTTGCTTTACTAGCACCAGATCAAGGGCTCTAATCATGATGTTAACAAACTCAATTGAGCCGATAAGGGTCGTTGTAACGGGAATGGGCGTTATCTCTAGTTTGGGGAATGATCTTACTTCAGTTTCAAATTCGCTTAAAACGGGTAAATCTGGGATAGCCATTAATGAAGGCCATGTTGAAAATGGTCTGCGGAGTCAAGTGTCAGGAAAGATAGAAGTTGATATTGAAAATCTAATAGACAGAAAAATGAAACGTTTTATGGGGGATGCGTCGGCTTATAGCTATCTAGCCGCTAAGCAAGCAATAGAGCAGGCAGGTTTAACCGATAGACAGGTTTCCAATGAGCGAACTGGTCTAATAATGGGGGCAGGTGGTGCTTCTACGAAAGATCTAATTGAGGCATCTGAGCTACTCAAAGATAAAGGCATCCGAAAAGTTGGCCCTTACCGTGTGACACGCTCGATGTCGAGTGCGATAAATGCGAATTTATCTACGCAGCTGAAAATTAAAGGGCAAAATTATTCAGCAACCTCAGCGTGTGCAACAAGTGCGCACTGTATTGGCATAGCTGCACAACAAATTCAGCTTGGTTTACAGGATGTCATGCTCGCTGGTGGTGGTGAGGATTGTCACTGGACACTATCAGTGCTGTTTGATGCGATGGGGGCACTATCTACAAAATACAATGATCAACCTGAAAAAGCATCTAGGCCTTATGACGAAAATAGAGATGGTTTTGTCATCTCTGGTGGCGCTGGTGTACTTGTGCTTGAATCACTGGATTATGCTTTAGCCAGAGGAGCAAATATTATCGCTGAGTTAACCGGCTATGGTGCAACTTCTGATGGTGAAAATATGGTTGCGCCTTCAGGAGAGGGCGCTGTGAGATGTATGAAGCAGGCACTTAAAACGACCCGTAAAAAAATTAATTATTTGAATACGCATGGCACTAGTACACCAGCAGGCGATATAACCGAGCTGAAAGCAATAAAAGAAACCTTTAAGCATAAAGAGATACCTCCAATTAGTTCGACTAAATCATTAAGTGGGCATAGTCTTGGTGCTGCCGCTGTTCACGAAGCAATTTTTAGTATTTTAATGTTGCAAGAAAATTTCATTGCTGGATCAAAGAATGTCGAAAACTTAGATAGTGATGCCAACGATTTACCCATAGTGAAGCAGGCTATTTTTGATCAAGAGGTTAATGCTGTGATGTCTAATAGTTTTGGATTTGGTGGTACGAATTCAACGCTTATTTTCGAACGTTACTAATTACAACAAATAGTGAATTTAAATCCTGTACTGATATGGGCTTGAGATTATAAGAGCATGTTGTTGAATCTAATGTATGTATTTTGTGTTGTGCATCGGAAATTCATAGAGGCCAATATCAGTACACTCTACAAATTTAAAGGGCACTATTATGGATAGTATGTTGGCAAGAGTTAAAAAAGTGGTAAGTCAGCAATTAGATATTAATGAGAATATCATTCAGCTAGATTCATATTTAATTGATGATTTGGGAGCAGACTCTTTGGATAATGTTGAATTGATTCTTGCGTTGGAAGAAGAGTTTGATACTGAAATTGATGAAGCTCAGGCAGGTAGGTTCTTTCAGGTAAAAAATGTACTGGCCTATTTGGAGAGTCAAACAATTTAATGATTGATCCGGTGCTAGGTTTCTCCGCTTAGTCTTAGTTAAATACTTACAAGTTGGTTTCTATAGTCTGATGGCGATTGACCAGTCCAGCGCTTAAAGGCTCGACTAAAAGCGCTAGAATCTGAGAAACCAATATTGTAGGAAATTTCGCAGAGCGATAAAGATTGATCATTTAGACAATCAACTGCTTTTGTCTGCCGAGCTTGATCTAGTATTTCTTTAAATACCAAGCCTTCTGCACGTAGTCTTCTGTAGAGCGTTTGGCGAGTCATATTCATTTTGCTGGCAATAGATTCAACACTTGCAGAGCCAGTACCCAACTCTCCTGATAATAAGCTAGCTACTCTTTCTGAAAAAGTAACAGCAGGTAAACTCTTTTGTAGCTTTTCAGCTTGGTTGATAAGCGCTGCGTAAATATAAGGGTTTCGTTGAGGGGCTATTTGGTTTAAATAAGCCGAGGGGAAGCTGATACTTGTAACCGGAGCATTGTACTCGATAGGGCAATTTAGTGACTCTTCCATCTCTTTTGCATAGCTTGGGGCTGCATGGCAAAACGTCACCTTGTTAACCGGCGCCAGTTTAGCTTGATCTTGGTAGCGTGGTTTTGCTTGGTCGGGGGGCTGGTAGTATTCAGAGCGTTTTACTGTTAATACAACGGATCGCTCGATATCATGCCGGCAATAAAATTGCGGCTTGAGATAGTGGAATTTGAGTGTTGAGTCGTGTTTGTTTTCACTGAGTGTAACTTTGATTCCTGTGTGTAGTAATCTTGAAAAACGAATATATTGCTTAATACCGTGCTTCAAAGATTCACTGTGTATTAATAAGTTTGAAACTAAACTGCTCGTTTCTATTTCATTTTGAGTCCCAATACGAAAACCAATAGCCAAATCATTCGTAAGCGCTTCAGCGTTATTCCACAATAAGTGATATTGATCTAGTGCTAGTCGTCCATCTACAGCTTCAATATCGTGCTCATTGATATTTAGTGATGCTAAAAAACGTTCTTTATTTTGTCCTAAAAGGAAGCCATTGGACTCAAGGTAGTAAATGATTGATTTTGCGGTTGAGATAGAAACAGTATTTTTTTTCATAAGGCCTTGAGATACTTACCTGCTTCTGATTGTTCTAGGGGAGGATTTGATTATTAGCCATCTTAGTACCGAAATAAACTTCTGTCGTTAGGTGTTGCTTGCTTGGACCGTATATTTGTATTTAGTGGCTCTTGTGTGAAGGTTGCCATAAGTTACAAGCCTTCAAGAAGCCAATAGATAGCCGAGGTATTTTTTGATAAGTTCGTACAAACAAGCCAAGACTAAGTGGGTATATTATCTCGCGCTTATTTTTTCTTATTGCCTTGATAACTTGTATGGCTACTTCATCGGGCTCCAACACTCTAAATATTTTTGAGACTCTTGGGTACCAGCTCATGTCGGCATCATTATGGTCAAAATAACCGGTATTCACTTGGCCGGGGCAAAATAATGTTGAACCAATCCCATGTTGTTTTAGTTCTTCATGTAAAGAAAGTGAAAGTCCGACTATGCCATGACGACTTGCAACGTAGGGCATCATGTTGGGGAAGGGGATGTAACCTGCTGGACTGGTCATATTAACAATATGTCCTGACTTTCTTTCAATCATGCTGGGTATGACTGTGTGCGTAGCCGTTATCGCAGAAGCAAATGGTAGATGGACAGGCAATATCGCTTCATTGCATGATTGCTCTTGATAAGGTTTAAACGTACCACCGCCGACGTTATTGATAAGAATATCGATTGGCCCTAGCTTTGTAGCTATCTGCCGCATAACTGACTCAGTTGCATCTGTATCTGTTAGGTCACTAGGAAAGCAATAAATTTCTCCTGAAATAGACTTGGCGGCAGCCTGTAATTTCTTTTTCGATCGCGCAATTATCGCGACTATTGCGCCTTCCTGAGAAAGTGCTTTTGCAATACCTAAGCCGATTCCTTCTGAGCCGCCTGTTACCACTGCAACCTTATTTTTAATACACTTCATTTATTACTCCAATATGAGCAAGGCATTATCTTTTGCTTTGTATGGATTAATTTTTCAGCAAGTAATGCTTACTGATATAAGTATATGGCTATAATTTCTCAGGCCTTGAATCTGAATAGGTCAAGTTTCTGTTCTTTTTAGGCCTATTGTTTAGCGACCTATCATAGAAAGGTTAAAGGGGCGATACTGTTTTTTTAACGCGCTTGGAAGAAATGATTCAATCGTGTCGGTCATGGTGTTTCTGTATTTACTCGTAGCAAGCACGTTGTTGATTTTATCTATCACCTGCTTGCTAGCGTTGCTGTTATTGCATACTGCATATCTTTTTTGATGCGTTTTATCTTCGTTTAGAGGAATAAATGTAGCTTTATTATTGAATTCCGGAGGCAGTTGTCTCGCGGTTTCCCAGAAACTTAAAGGATAGCTTAATATATAATCGACTCTTTGGTGCATTAGCATTTTCAGTGAAGGCATCAGTGACTCGGTTGTAGCTCGATTCAAGTTGTCATACTTGTTAATGAGTTGTGAAATGTTGTTGCCATAAAAGCCTTTAAATGCGTGAGCGCCTAATAGATTGGGTTGTAAAAGCAGTTTAGTTAATGAAATATCGGGGATTTTTCTTAGACCAAACATAAGGCTATCTTGGCTACGAACAATGAGTCCAGCAGGGGGCTCAACCATGGTTACTTTAGAGTGAGTCAAATGCCTAAACCGTTCTTGATTTATATTTGAGCGGATTGTGCAATAAATATCTTCTTTTTCGGCTAGGAAAATATTCATTCTGGCAATGCTCACATCCATCTTGATATGAGTTCTGTCGCTAATATTTTCTTGGATTATATCAATGCCAAGCTGGGATATGTTCGAGTGGTTATAGACTAACCACGTAATGGGTTTCTGTTCTGCCCATGTAAAACCTGTCATATTGGCGATCAACATAAATAAAATCAACTGAGCTTTTCCTGTGCTACTTTTAGACATCGCGCTTCTACTTCTACAGCTTATCTTCCCTTGCTAGTGAAAAACTTTCTTAGTTTGCAGTCAATATTTAAAAAGCAGTCAGACCTAAAAAGCGCTATAAGATGACCCAAAATGAAATGAGTCAGTATGCAATCACTTAAAGGCGTTTCCACTGCCGCTTTGTTGGCCTGAAATGACTGTAGGACTGTCCTAGAATGATTCTTGGTTTATTGGTTAGTGTTGTAGTCTAGGTTATTTCATCTTATGAAAGGGAGAGGGTCATTGATCTCAGCAATTAAAAACAGTATCTATAAATGCCACGTGAAGGCAGTTCAATGTGTCATAAGAGTGATACCTTTTCAGAAACCTCTTACCTTGGTTGGAGAAGGTTCTGTGTCTCGACTAGGGGCTATGTTTTTGGGGGCGGGGTGGGAAAAACCTCTAGTAATGACAGATCAGGTGTTGATGGAGTTAGGCATAGTTGATCCCTTAATAAATTCCCTAAAGGAGCATGGAATAGAGTGTATTGTTTTTGATGGGGTAGAGCCCGACCCGACATATGATGTAGTTAATAGCGCATTGAGTTTATTGAAAAAGCATAAATGCGACAGTGTTATCGCCTTGGGTGGCGGCTCATCTATAGACGCCGCAAAAGTTGTTAAAATTGCTGCTACTCATAATAAACCGCCACATAAGTTCGCTGGAATGTTTAAGGCGAAAAATAAGGGTTTGCCCTTTATTGCGGTGCCGACGACTGCTGGCACTGGTTCAGAAGTGACAATAGCAGCGGTTATTTCTGACTCAAAAACGCACAAAAAAACCATAGTTATCGACCCTAAGTTGTTACCCAATGTTGCAGTTCTAGACCCGCAATTGCACGTTAAATTACCACCTGCGATAACGGCTGCCACCGCGCTGGATGCGTTAACACATGCGGTTGAAGCTTATTTTAGTACTTATAAAAATGATGAGTCAGATGCATATGCACTAAGTGCAACTAATATGATTTTTAAACACGTTGAAGACGCTTATAGTAACGGGGAAAATATTGAAGCACGAGAACAATTGGCTATTGCATCCTATTATGCCGGGCTAGCGTTTACCAAAACTTCACTAGGTTATGTGCATGCTATTGCTCATCAGCTTGGCGCAGAGTATCAAATCCCGCACGGTGTAGCGAATGCCTTAATACTTGAGCATGTCACTGAATTTAATATGGCTGCCAGACCAGACTTATTGGCTGAATTGTCTGTGAAGTGCGGACTTGGTTCAAGCGTCGACGGGCAGGAAACTTTGGCTAGATTATTTCTTAACAAGTTGAAAAAGTTGAATAAGGCGCTGGGTATTCCTCAAAAATTGCCAGAATTGCAAGAGAAAGATATCTCGCGTCTTGCAAAGGCAGCTTTAAGGGAGGCGCGAGTGACGCCTTATCCTGTACCAAGAATCATGAGCCTGAAAGATTGCGAAAAAATACTACAAAAGATTCTGATACGTAATGAAGACCAGAGCCAGGTAAAAATTATAGCCTAGTATAATCTATCAGCTGCTTTCTCCCCGGATAGCTTCTTTACGTCTTATAGGCGCTAAGCACTAATAAATTTCCACTGAAAAAGGCCGACTTTAACGTCCTTTTTTTAATTGATAAAACAGTCTGCTAGCTATCGATGTTTTGATTCAGAAGGTTATAAATTACCAGGCTAGAACGACTGTTTATGAAACGCGGGCTGATGTATAGTTTATTACTAATTTTTGCTATCTGTACATGTATCAGGAGGCGAAATGTTTAAAAAGCTCTCTGTAATGCTAGCAAGCATTACTTTTTCAATCGCCCCATCGACTCTGTTTGCAGTTGAACCCATTATTAGACTAAGTATTGGAGAGCATATAGCGCCTGATGTATTACGAAGCCTGGGAACAAACTATTATGAGTTATTCTCTAGAGTAGGTCGGAAACTTGAACTTGTTCCGCTTCCGACAATTCGTTCTGAAAGAATAGTGGAGCGCGACATATCATTAGATGGAAACTTTGCAAGAATTCCGAGTTTTGGAATAAAACACTCAACTTTACTCATGGTAGACGAACCCATCGCTATCATCGAATTCGCAGCCTATAGTAGTCGAACTGACATAGATGCCTCCAAACTCAAAACCCTCAGTTCAAGTGCCTACATAATTGCTTACCCAGCGGGGTTTCAGGTGCTGACGAAAGCAATACTGAACAACAAAAACCAAGAAGAACTGATTGAAACGTGGTCTACCTTACAAGGTTTAAAGCTAGCTATTGCTAAACGTGCTGATATATTTATCGCCAGCAAGGCAAACATCGACCACGTATTGGTAAATAACCCAAAGTTAAAGAAATTATTACATTATATTGGCAGTCCACTTAATGCTAAATTTCATATTTTTCTGAAAAGAAAGCATGAAGTTCTCTCTGGCAAACTAAGCTCTGAACTAAAGAAGATGAAAAAAGAAGGATATAACTTTTTCTATTAGTTATAAAAGCTCAAACATGACCTGGCCTTTGAAATTGGAGAAGACGAGTTTGCCTTACCACTCCTAAACTAAATGACAGGCTAAGGAGTTAAGCGATATCTTTTTTCAAGTAACGAAAAACCGCTAGCACCCTCAAAGCGAACCCTTTTCAAACTGATGAATATAGCTTGCTATGGCGTTATAAATATAGCTTTTGAATATCTGTGGGCCGCTGGCTATGAGTTAAAATTGTTCATTTTTTTTCAAAAATAATAGGGTAAAGCGTAACACTTTCTTTTGAATGATTGTTATCAAGCCAAATCTGCCATTCATTTAGCAATGAATTTCTTAACTAAGCATTTGGTTAATCGAGCATAAATTTCTTGTTTTGTTTAGGTCGGAGGTGAATATTCCAATTTGAAGTCCAAGTCCGCTACCACCACCCGAAATGAATGCAATGCGAGGTTTACCGTATCGCCATGTTGTTGACATATATGCCTCCTTCAAACGTTAAGTTAATAAACTTAGCCATTGAAAAGCTTCTTAAGCATTTTGGCTAGTGAAGTGAGCAGCAAGCTCTTCCATGGCCTCTTCAAAACTTACCACGGGTTTATAGCCTAATAATTTTTGTGACTTTTGTGTTGAGAATTCATTGGATCCCCCCACGAGACGATAGGATTGGCGCGTGATCAATGGCCGTTGTTTTTGCTTGATGAAATGACCGATCCACTCAAGTACAGGGGCAATATTTCGGGCTATAATATTTGGAATGCTTTTGGGTTTAGGCGCGCCAGTAGCGGCAGATAAACGGTCAAGATAGGTTTTCCAAGTTATACCCAAGCCATCAGAGCCGATAAATATATCGCCGTCAGTAAAATTAGATCTGGCTGCAGAGATAAGAAGAGTCACTAAATTTTTCACATGGACTAATCCAGCATCCCATTCACCACTGCCTATTCGACAAGGCTTACCTTGCTTCATCATCTCTACTAAGGTATTTACCCAAGGCCCACTACCAACACCGTAAACATTCCCGGGCCGTATAATCGTTGCCTTCAGTTTGAAATTGTTCACTGCTTCAAGGGTGACACGTTCCTGCTCTTGCTTACAAAATTCGTAAGGAGAAGAGGGTTCACCTGTTGCGCTACTTTCCGTCAACAGACCATTCGCCAACTCACTCGCATAAGCGCAGACACTGGTTGTGACGATAAAATGTGCCCCCCACTTTTTCGCTAGGTCAATGGCTTGTTCTGTGCCATTGACCGTAATATCAATATGCGTCTGCTGGGCACCCCAATCACTGACGACAGCGGCCAAGTGAAAGATGGCATCTACCTTGCCAATCTCTTTAGACATCGTTCGTAACTGGCGAACATCACCAATCACAACTTTTACTGTCTCTCTCCATTCATTAGGGATCGATTCGCCAGGCAGCATTAAGGCCACGACAGATACCTTTTCCGATACAAGCTGCCGCACTAGATTCTGGCCAATAAAACCGCCTGCGCCTGTGACAAATGCTGACTGTAAGCGACTCATATTCTTTCTCCTATTCGCCTACAACAATCAGTTTGTCACAGCTTTTTCCTTCAGCTGCACAAAGCGCCCGATAAACATTCAATATGGTTTTCGCATCTAGAACGCTGGTGACACTACCTTCGTCATCAATATTGACGTTGCTGCCGTAGATGGCAAACCAAACCACTGCGTCTTCAGTTGCATCATCCGCGACTGTTAGTGTGTGAACAGAATGAGCTGGCTCAAACAAATAAGAACCTGTTTTATTGACCTTATCTGGATATTCTTTATAGAACCATTCGCCTGATTGAGTGACGGCAAATACCGGACCGGTGTGATAGTGCGTATCAATACCAAAACCAGGCTTAAATTTATTTCGAACAATCCATAAGTTCTGGTTTAGATCAACATGTAGTACTTGCAGAGTAGAGCCGTCAGGTAAGGCAACGTGAGGTAAGTCTTCATCATGGATCAAGATGGCTTCGCGAGCATCATCTCTTGAAATAACTGGGCCAGCTTGCATGGCTGCTAACATTTCCATTACAGGTGTTTGTATATCTTCGCTCATCATTAATACCTAAGTTTTATTTATTCGCCCCAGCTTGTTGGTACTGGGTAAGAGTGCTTATCGTATACAAAACAATCAAAAATAAATTGATATTTCACGAGTATAAATTGATACTATACGAATAGTTGATGTTGGCTTAGGTAGAAAAAATGTATCTAATTAGAAGTGGCGCTATCGAAGGTTATGAAAAGCAGGTTTACCTGCTTGGCTACAACCCCCACCTTATATTGCAAGACGTAGGGTTGAGTAGTGCTCAGTTGCGTGAACCAGAAGCGCTAATCTCTTATCTTAAAATTGCTGAATTGCTTGATTTAACTGCCCAGGTTTGTAATGACCCTATATTTGCTTTAAAACTAGCAGAAAAACAAACTGCAATGGCAATTGGCGAACTTGTTCTTTCGTCGAGCCAGCAATCTACCTTGAGAGAATCTATTCAGTTTTCTAACCAGCATATGCGTTTACATGCAAGAGGTGTCCACCTTACCCTTGAGGTTAGAGCTGAGGTCGCAGAAATTCATCTGAATTTTGATTTTACCAATGCCAGTGGCTTGCAACAATTAATTCTCCTAAGTGTGGCGCAAATTTATAATGTACTGAATACGCTTTTGGGGGAGGAAAATATTCTGTTAAAAATGGATTTACAGCAATGTATTCAGGAAAAAGATAAGTCTTTTTTGAAAGAGTACGGTGCTCATTTAAATGTTGGCAGTACATTTAACGGTATTCATTTTCCAAGTATGTGGTTAGACCGAGAGAACAAACCTAATGAGCTGATGTTGAAAGATCACTTCAATAAAAGAATACAGTTACTTGAGAGCATTTATCCAGAAGATCTACAAGCGCAGGTGCGTTATATCTGTAGCAACCTTTTATCTAGTGGTGAGTGCACTATTGACCGGGTGAGCGCAGCGCTTAACTTGCATCCCAGAGTATTGCAAAAAAGGTTATCAAGCGAAAAAACCAGCTTTAGTCAGTTGCTTCAGATCACGCGAACAGTAACCGCAGAGCAGCAATTACAGTATGGAAGCTTAAGTGTACTGGATATCGCATTAAATCTCGGCTATTCAGAGGCTTCCGTATTTTGTCGAAATTTCAAAAAATGGACCGGGCAATCTCCTCGACAATGGCGAACTCAAAGTAAAAAAGCACAGTAGCAGAATCATTTCTTAGTGTGTCAATTTTGTAGAGTTGCTGCCTAAACGATTTATCCCATCTCTCTACATACTTTGATTAGAACAACTTGATTAGAACAACTTGATTAGAACAACTTGATT
>Ga0209290_1001151_pt1 | contig 13893 bp, 12 predicted proteins | sample EN1Hudsemesocosm_2_FD_184632 | JGI IMG/M metagenome (GOLD analysis project Ga0209290, IMG submission 184632) | Methane-oxidizing microbial communities from mesocosms in the Hudson Canyon - EN10B Hudson Canyon (SPAdes) (version 2) | ecosystem: Environmental > Aquatic > Marine > Cold seeps... | reverse complement strand
GCTTTATTACAGTGCGTAGATTTGCATCAGATTTTAAAGCGCACCAAACAAGCACAAAATAAATTAAAACAATAATAAAATGATTACTCTAACGAAGCTTAAGAGTATTCACATGAAACAGATGACTGCAATCATTAATGCATTCACCACTTGTAACACCGGAGATATAACTTTTTAAACCCAGATTATCCAAAGTCACACTTAACTATTAAACCAGGAAACTCTCATGACTAAGTACTTCATGTTAGCAATAATTTTGCTGGCACCCTCTTTTGCTTTTGCAGAAGATACCCTGAACGGCTCCAATACTGCCTGGATCTTAACCTCAACTGCTCTGGTGTTATTTATGACACTACCCGGTTTAGCGCTATTCTATGGCGGACTGGTTAGATCCAAGAACGTTCTATCTGTACTCATGCAATGCTTTGCAATAGCGGGCGTTTCTTCAATCTTGTGGTTAGTCGTTGGCTATAGCTTAGCATTTACAGAAGGAAATAATTTTATTGGTGACTTTAGCCGCGTACTCATGACGGGCGTTGATAAAGAGACCTTAGCAGGCGATATTCCCGAATCCCTGTTCATGCTTTTCCAAATGACCTTTGCTGTTATTACGCCCGCATTAATAGTGGGTGGTTTTGCCGAGAGAATGCGCTTCTCTGCCGTGCTACTTTTTAGTGCGACCTGGTTATTAGTGGTTTATGTCCCCATCACACACTGGGTTTGGGGTGGCGGCTGGCTCGCTGACATGGGTTTATTAGATTTTGCTGGCGGCACAGTCGTCCATATTACAGCTGGCGTTGCGGCCTTAGTAGCCGCCATAGTCCTTGGCCCCAGAAAAGGCTTCCCGACGACCGCTATGCCGCCTCACAACATGACCATGACAGTCACTGGCGCTGGCATGTTATGGGTTGGCTGGTTTGGCTTTAACGGTGGCAGCGCATTAGCTGCAGACGGCAATGCCGCAATGGCGATGTTAGTCACTCATATTTCTGCTGCTGCGGGCACATTGACCTGGCTGGCGATTGAGTGGAAGAAATTTGGCAAACCTAGCGCATTAGGCGGCGTAACTGGCATGGTTGCAGGACTCGGCACCATTACACCCGCATCCGGCTACGTAGGCCCAGGAGGCGCATTATTAATAGGCATTATGGCGGGTATTGTCTGCTTCTATGCGGTGCAATATATCAAGCGTGTATTAAAAATTGATGACTCACTAGATGTATTCCCTGTCCATGGCGTTGGCGGCATCATAGGTACTTTATTTGCAGGCATTTTCTCAGCAACGAGTTTAGGCGTATTTAGTGGTTATGGTTTTGCTGATGGTATTAGCACCATGAGTGGCCAATTAGGCGTTCAAGCCATTGGCGTGATAGCAACAGTTGCTTATACGGCTATCGCAAGTTTCATCATCCTTAAAGCTGTCGCGCTATTTACCCCTTTACGTGTATCAGCAGAGCAAGAAGTTCAAGGCTTAGATCTCGTAGAGCATGAAGAAACCGGTTATAACCTTTGATCCAATCTTTGGCATTTGATAACCGGTTTTATTCCTACGACTTTAAGTAGAGGTAAAACCGGTCATAGCTCACTAAAATACAAAGAACATGAGCACTCTCATGTTCTTTGTTATTCTTTCCTACATCATTTTCTTCTCTTCTCAAGCGAAAAAGGGGAATACTCATACCACTCAAAAAGTCTGCCGATAGCGTTAAAAAATACGACATAGACCTTAAGCTCAATAAATCACTTTATGAATGAGCTTTTAGCCACGACTCGAACAATGAAAGCGTTTTAGGGTAAAGACTCATAAAGCGATCCCAAAGCGTGTTAATTTTTTCTATTTCATCGCCATCCAAACAAGCACTTTCCAAGTTGGCGATAACATCAGCCAAAGCAAGCGCACTCAAATTGGCAGCAACGCCTTTTATTGCATGTGCACTGTTTGCAGTAGCAGCTACATCACCCTCATTAAGCTTACTCTGAAGCTCTTCTACAAAAGCAGGCATGTCGTTAATAAAAGATCCGACAAGGACGACCAGAATCTTCTCTTTTCCCATTACTCGCTTTAAAACCGCGTCGGTATCCCACAAAATCAGCTCATCCGTTATCACACTTTCTCCCCTCACATCGTCATGTATATTAGTTATGTTTGCTTGATTGTTCACTCACTTGACTACATCACTAGAATAGAGTTCTTACTTTTTAGCATCATGTAAGCCATATCCAAGAGTCACAATAGCGATATTTAAACTAGCTTATTGTTAGTATTTATAGTCCAGCGTTCGATATTTAGCGAACTGATACCTTAACTTTAGTTTTAGGCGTCCAAGCCCATTAGAGGGCAATCCATCACGGCCGCGATACCCGTTATCACATAACGTTCATGGTCATTAATAACATTATTTGAGCGGGCAGCCTGTACCAAGCCTTTGATTAAACGTGGCTTTAATAATGGATATGCCAAGCTGAGCTCATGCACAGCACGCGTAAAAAGTGCACCTTGGCATTTTTCAAGCGGCAGTAGTTTAATCGTATGCGTACCCGCAGTATTACACGCTCTATTAAATGATAGCTGCATCTCTTTAAGCAAACGATCGTCAAGCGTCGCTTCATTGGTACTGTAATGCACTAAACGGGACAAAACGATTTCATATAATTTCGAAATCTGTTTAATATTTTTATATTTGGGCTTTTCAGGCTTCAAAAGCCCAAAGTGACGATCACAATACTGTTTCAGTAATTGAAAAATAAGCCATTCAAACACGTCAACTTTTCCATCGGCATGAATCATTGATGACATCAGCTCGCGCACAAGCTTGTATTGAGGCAAAGAAAGAAGCTTAAGACTTGGCACTGCGAGTTCAGCTATTTCCAAACGTGCAGGGGCTTTTAATTGGCGCGCCTGATGATAAGATGCTGTTACAGGCTTTACCCATTTTACTTGCTTAGAACCCAATATCATTAACTGCTTTTTTTGTATAAGTTCATTTTTGTCCAGTAACAATGCGATCATCAAGTGGGATGCATCTAATGGCTCATGTGCTTTTTCTTTAAGAGCCACTAACCACGACTCTTCTTTGTGCCGCTGCTTAGGTTCAGTTTTTTTCTCTACTTCATCGCCTTGCGAGATTAGCTCAAAAGTTGCATCCTGATAGCTTTTATTCGGTTCTGCCGAAACATCGATAATGGACGCATCCAAACCATTTAAAGAGCTGGGCTTCAAGGCTTCAGTATTCGAAGTTTCTATACCGCCCCCCAGCGTTTTACTAAATGCAGCAGCATAAGCACCAACGGAAGATTGCCCCTGAGACTGCTCCTGGAGATAGTCATCACCCGCACCCGATGAGAATTGCTGTGGTTCAGCTTTAATAAATCTACCCCGCCATTTTGGAGAAATACGTTTAATTCGTTCCTCCAAAGGAGGGTGAGTGGCAAACAGGGCAAAACTTGCCTGCATCCGTTGCGCATAACGCTTTCTGAGAGATGAAGAACTTGAGAAAAATAAATGGGCCACTTCATGCGCCCCTCTATGTGTGACTCTAGACTGTTCAGCAGCGCCGCCAATTATACTTAAAGCATCAGCAATACCATCCGGGTTGCGCGTAAATTGAACAGCTGAAGCATCGGCAAGAAATTCACGCTGTCGACTCACCGCTGATTTAATCAATGCACCGAATAGCTGCCCCAACAAACCAATCAACCAAAGACACAAACCCAAGACAAAAAAACCTGCTACAGCGCCACCCTTTCTGTTCGAATGAGAGAAAGATCGACGATAACCGTACCGTCGATAAGAGGCCATACTCATGAGACCACGCCCAGCCTCACTGATCATCAGAATGCCATGCAAAACTGCCAACAACTTCATATTCAAGCGCATATCGCCATTTAATATGTGACTGAATTCATGCGCGATCACGCCTTGCAATTGATCCCGATTAAAGTAATTCAAACTACCCTGAGTCACACCGATTACAGCATCTTCAGACGATAAACCTGCTGCAAAAGCATTAATGCCCTGCTCATGCTCAAGTAAATAAACCTGTGGCACCGGCACACCCGAAGCAAGCGCAATTTCTTCAACAATATTCAATAACCTTTTTTCAGCTATTTGACTGGTATTTGGTGCAAGCAATCGTCCGCCGAGAGACTCCGCGACGACCCGCCCCCCTTCACTCAAAGAGTGCCATTTAAAGCCCATTGCCATAAAAATAACGCCGCAAACCAATAGCGTTGTCCAAACAAATTTTTTCCATCCCAAGGCCTGAATTAGCCCTTCTACCCATGGGACAAATTCAACCGGAGAAACATGGATCGGGTTATGACTATTCAGGGCATATTCTGGGTTACTGTATAACACAAAAAATGCCACACAAAGATTCGTAATCAAAACCAAGAAAATGACGGCGATTGCAAAAAGCAGAACCAGCAAACGAGACTGCTTACGCGCCTGGTCCTGTGCTTGATAAAAGTTCATGATCCCTCACTATTGAAGACTTATTAGGCTATTTCTAAATAGCCTCTTTGCTAGTACATTGGGGCAAAATTAGTACATAGGGGCAAACGCGTAATTGGAAAGAAAAACGCCCATTTCAGGCGTTTTGAAATTTGGTCTTAAAAAGAAACCTTTGGCGCCGCTTGAATTTCGGCAGAATCTTCAAACTCGAGTAAGGCTGCATCTTTTTTATGACCGAAAGTAGGTGCAAAAAGGTTATGAGGAAAACTCTGTCGATACTCATTGTAAGACGTTACCGAGTCATTAAATGCCTGACGCGCAAAAGCAACCCGATTCTCTGTGCTTGTCAGTTCTTCTGATAGCTGGATCATATTTTCATTGGCTTTAAGATCAGGGTAGGCCTCTACCGCTATATTCAACTTACCTAATGCGCTCTGTAAAAGACCTTCACTCGACGCTAACTGCTGTAAAGCCTGGCCACTGGCGGGGTTCGATGATGCTGCTTTTAAACCGGCCAGCGCGCCATTTCTAGCCGAAATAACGGCTTCAAGCGTTTCACGCTCATGCGTCATATAGGACTTCGCTGTTTCAACCAGGTTTGGAATAAGGTCATATCGACGCTTAAGTTGAACTTCGATTTGAGAGAAGGCGTTCTGGAATCTATTTTTAAAGGAAACCAGTGTATTGAAAATACGTATAATATAAAAAATAACAAATATTAATACGAGCCAAGAAACTAAAGTACTGATTTCCATATTAATTTACTCTTTCTCTGTCCAGGTTAATAAAAAAATAGCGATACTGGATCGCTATTTTTTCAGTATAGCCACTTTTTTTTGATTAGCACCTATAGACAAATACCTTTGTAAGGCGAACGGCTATTTAAACAAGCAAAGAAGAATACAGCTAAGCGCTAACTTGCTCATAAGCCCATTTCAACCAGGGCATAAGCGCGTCTAAGTCAGAACTTTCTATCGTACCTGCACACCAGATTCGCAGACCATCTGGCGCATCACGATAAGCACCGATATCGTAAGCAACCGCTTCCTCTTCCAGTAAACTGATCATCGATTTCAATGCGTCTGCTGGCAGATCTAAGACCAAACAGACACTGGTGTTTGAGCGTGTCGCTTTACCTTGTGCCAAGAAATTAATCCAGTCATTCTCCGCAACAAACGCCTCAATCACAGATAAGTTCTTTTCAGAGCGTTCAATTAAGGCTGACACACCACCTAGGCCATCCACCCAGTTCAGTGCATCCAGGTAATCAGCAACGCACAACATGGAAGGGGTGTTAATGGTCGCGCCTTTAAATATGCCCTCGATAAGTTTGCCCGCTTTGGTCATTCTGAAGAGCTTTGGCATTGGCCAAGACGGTGTATAACTTTCAAGCCTGGCAACTGCGTGTGGACTCAAAATTAACATGCCGTGAGCGCCTTCTCCACCTAATACTTTTTGCCAGCTGAATGTGACAACATCCAGTTTTTCCCAAGGCATATTCATCGCAAATACGGCAGATGTTGCATCACAAATAGTCAGCCCCTCCCGATCATCTGCAATCCAATCTGCAGCATCGACTTTCACACCCGATGTCGTACCATTCCAGGTAAAAACAATATCATGGTCAGACTGTGCCTGAGTGAAATCGGGCAACAAGCCATAATCTGCTTCATAGACATTAACATCGTCAAGCTTCAACTGCTTAACAATATCGGTGATCCAACCTTTACCAAAAGATTCCCATGCAAAAATATCCACAGGACGCTGCCCAAGAAGTGACCACATAGCCATTTCCATCGCTCCGGTATCTGAACCTGCTACAACGCCAACACGATAGCCTTCAGGAAGCCCCAGTAAACGTGCTGTTTCGGTACAGCACAACTCTAAAGCTGTTTTGCCTATCTTCGCACGATGAGAACGCCCCAGAGTTTCAATATTCAATTGATCAACACTGTACCCTGGCCGTTTGCTACATGGCCCTGACGAAAAATTCGGATTGTTGGGCTTTAAATTTGGCTTCACTATTTTTAAATTTTGTTGATCAACACTCATAACTAAATCTCGTACTTATAAAATTTTTGTTATCCTATCACTGCCGTTATAAATTGCCACTAACTAAGCAAGTCTCTATAGCTACATCTGCTACTAGACATTACAAGTCACCGCGAAAAGCGCCTAGTATGAGTCATTAGTAACTAATTACGGCATATAGTTGGCTTGCTTAAAAAATAGTCTATAGTCTATTTATAGAATAAATTTAAGAAAAACAGCAATCTAAGCAGGTAAAAGGAATACATTGATTGAAGGAAATAGCCAGGTGCTAAAGAAAATAGCCATTACAGACTTAATGGTTGATATGTATATCGCAGAAATCATCGAAACACCTAACGTCCCGATGCCTAAAAAAAGAAAAGGCATGATTCGTGATAGCCGCATTATTAGTAAATTTGTTGAAATAGGCATTCAACAGGTCGTCATCGACACAGCAAAAGGGCTCGATGTCATCGACCTGCTTTCAGCTAACGATGACGCCGGAAAACAAAATAAAGAACTCTTTGATGACATCATCGAAGAGAAACTAGCAAACTTAAAGCAACAAATATCTACCGAGTATCAATCGCTCACTCTAGAGTGGAGCAACGCTAAAGAAATTTTCAAGACCTCCTCATCTATCGTTAGTCAAACCATCAGCGCCATCAGAAATGGTGATGAAATACACCCAGGCTATTTTGATGAAGCGTCAAAAGCGATATCTCGCTCTATTATGCGTAATAAAGATGCGCTAACCTGGCTAGGCAAAATCCGCAATAAAGATAATTATTTGTACGAACACTCAGTCAATTCTGCCACCTTAATGGGTATTTTTGCCCATGCTTATGGCCTGGAGTCAAACGAAATAGAGCAATGCATTACCGGCGCGTTATTACACGATGTCGGCCAAGCGCATATTGCCAGCGAATATTTTGAGCGCGCAGGTCCTCTCTCTCCAGAAGAGTTCGCGCAAGTTAAAAATCATGTCAACATCGCGGTCCGTTTACTTGAACACAATAATGATATTTCTGATATTTCACTTAAAATAGTACAAGAGCACCATGAACGCGTTGATGGCTCAGGGTACCCAAAAGGGCTAAAAAACTCGGATATTTCTTTATATGGTCGAATGTTTGCCATTGTTGATACTTATGACGCTGTCACCAACAAACGTTGCTATAAAGAGGCGATACCTTCCTCCTATGGCATGCGTACCTTATTAGAACTCAGCAAGACAAATTTTGATGAGTCCCTGGTCCATCAGTTCATCAAATGCATGGGAGTTTACCCGACAGGTAGTTTAGTTCGACTAGACAATGGCTACCTTGCTGTCGTAATCGCTCAGAACCCCTTATCGCCCTTAAAACCACTGGTGAATATAATATACAATGCCAAAAGTAATGCTTATGTCAAACCAACCATGGTCGATCTAGGTAAAGCTGGCTCTACAACCAAGATTGTTAGCTATGAAGACCCCAAGGACTTTGGCATAAAAATTAATGACTTCATGCCAGAAGAGATGAGTTAAGCATAAGGTATTTGATTAACTATACCTCTCACCTTCCTAGCCAGCTAAATTATCGTTGCCCAGCTTCGAAACCCGAACTTTAATGAGGACTACAATTTGCGCCACCTAACATCAGCATCGTTGATGAGAACTCTCTTAATTTGCAGCGCCTTAATTTGCAGCACATTCATATCGAGCACTGTTTTTGCCAAGTCACTAACAAGTAAAAAGAAAATAAGCCAAGCGAGCGACTATTTTATGTCACAACTCGTTTCGGGTGATTTTGAATCTGCCTATTCCCTTATGTCTAGCTATATTGGTGTTGACTCACAAAAATTTGAAGAACGAGGCAAAAAAATGGCTCTGGCTTTAAAAAAAGTAAACCAAAGCCAAGGCAAGCCCTTATCCTTCTCTCAACTCAAAAAACAATCAGTTGGCGAGCATTTTTATAAAATATCATACTTATTAAAGTACCAAGAGGCCGCACTTATTTGGGAGCTAAATTATTACCAACCAGAACAAGGCTGGAAACTGATAGACATAAGCTACAATATAAATATTAATGCACTATTTGAATAAAATACTTAAGTGGTTTTAACAAGAATCACTTTGAGGACGATGCAAGGTTAAGAGAATCGCCTTCATCTCAGCAGGATCTTTTAAAGTTTCACCTAATAAAGATTTTTGCTGATATCCCGGCAAATAGAAACTTACCAAACGACTCAGCCAAAAGCGTAATGCGGCTAATTCGAGACAGTTTTCCCACATATCAACCTCCTCTTCAGTCCACGGTTTTATTGACTGATAAGCCGACACCAATTTTTCTCGCTTCTCCAGATCCAAGCTGCCATCCACTGTACACCAGTCATTCGCTATAACCGCCAAGTCAAATAACAAAGTAGCATCGCAAGCATGATAAAAATCAAATACGCCAGAGACCTTACCCTTATCGAATAACACATTATCTCGAAACAAGTCACCATGAACTGTGCCTTGAGGGCAAGTTAATAGATCAGCACTGTAAGAGCGATAACGTGCTAAATAATACTTCAGCAAGGTAAAGTCATCGCTAGGCATGACACCTTTCAACTGCTCGCTTTGCTGCTTCATCCATTCAACACCTCGTACCAATGGCTTAAACGAAGAAAACTCGCCAAGAGACAAATGCATCTTAGCCAAATAACAACCCAATTGAGCACAGTCATCTGAGCTTGGTCGGATTAAAGAATGGCCAGAGAGTTTGGGTACAATGACCCCTACCTTGTCATTAAAGCTAAACAGGTATTCGTCCCGCCTGGTTTTAATTGGAGCAGGCACATCAAAGCCATCTTTCGCTAGATGCTCTGTTAAATGACAAAAATAGGGTAAATCATCCGGGACGAGATTTTCAAAAATAGTCAACACCCATTCTTGAAGCTGTTTTTTACCCGAATTTCCAGCAAAATCTATACGTGTCGTTAAAAAATAATTGGTATTCTCAATGCCCGCACTAATCTCCTGATAGCGATGAACTAGGCCTATTTGATATTGATGCACGACCATTTCAATATCTTCTGGTAACATTTTGGTGTAAACAGCCATTATCTACTCATCTTAAATTACGGGTGTATTAATCTTAGCCTACTCTTTAACCGATAAATGATGCTAAATCTGATTTTTTCAGAAAAAAACGCTACAATGCGCCCGTTTTTGTATTTCATGCTGTGTTTTTATTTTTCATTTCCTGTATATCGGCTTTTTATGTCAGTTTTTGACTCTCAAATAGGGCAATCAATATAGGCAAATTTAAAATACCTGACTAAATTACTAGGTTATTATATAATCGTGTAATCCGCTAATAATCACCTTGAGCAAATACGGTGATTTTTTTAAAAATTATGACCATTCATAGGAGAGCCCTAAAGCATGTCTGACTCCGATCAAGCAGTGAAAGAGCTGATAAAACGCGAGTATGAACATGGGTTTGTGACCGACATCGAGTCAGAAACCTTTGAGCCTGGATTAAACGAAGATGTTATCCGGCGCATTTCTGCCAAAAAGAAAGAACCTGAATGGTTATTGGCGTGGCGACTTAAAGCATACAAGAGCTGGCAGGAAATGGATGAGCCAGAATGGGCCCAAGTTAAATTCCCAAAAATCGATTTTAATGACATCGCTTATTTTTCTGCGCCAAAAAACCCCAACGACGCGCCACAAAGCCTTGATGAAGTTGACCCTAAACTACTTGAGACCTATGAAAAGCTGGGTATTCCCTTGCACGAGCGTGCTCGTTTAGCTGGTGTCGCTGTAGATGCCGTTTTCGATAGCGTCTCTATTGGTACGACTTTCAAAGAGAAACTGACCGAAGCTGGCGTCATCTTCTGCCCTATTTCTGAAGCCGTACATTCACACCCTGAGTTAGTCAAAAAATATTTGGGTAGTGTCGTTCCACAACGAGACAATTATTACTCCGCCCTAAACTCAGCGGTATTTAGTGATGGCTCATTTGTCTTTATTCCAAAAGGCGTTCGCTGCCCACTAGAGCTATCTACTTACTTCCGAATAAATGAAGCGAATACAGGCCAATTCGAACGTACATTGATTATCGCTGAAGCAGGTAGCCATGTGAGTTATCTTGAAGGCTGTACAGCCCCAATGCGTGATGAAAACCAATTGCACGCAGCAGTGGTAGAGCTAGTGATACTCGATGATGCTGAGATCAAATACTCAACCGTACAAAATTGGTACCCTGGCGATGAGAATGGCCTTGGCGGCATTTACAATTTTGTGACCAAACGTGCTGCCTGTATTGGCAAAAATTCCAAAGTCAGTTGGACCCAAGTTGAAACCGGCTCTGCCATTACTTGGAAATACCCTAGCTGTATTTTACGTGGTGATAATAGCGTCGGAGAATTTTATTCTGTTGCCCTCACGAATAACTTCCAACAGGCCGATACCGGCACCAAGATGATTCACTTGGGTAAAAACACCTCAAGCACCATTATCGCAAAAGGTATCTCCGCAGGAAAAAGTGACAGTAGCTACCGAGGTTTAGTACGCATTGGCCCTAACGCTGAAAATGCGCGTAACTATACCCAGTGTGACTCGCTGTTAATCGGTGATCAGTGCGGCGCGCACACCTTCCCTTATATAGAAAGCAAAAACAAATCGGCTGTTGTCGAGCATGAAGCAACGACATCTAAAGTAAGTGATGATCAGTTATTTCTATGCCAACAAAGAGGTATTGATGCTGAACACGCAGTGTCTATGATTGTGAATGGCTTTTGTAAAGAAGTATTCAAAGAACTACCGATGGAATTTGCTGTTGAAGCGACCAAATTACTAGAAGTAAGCCTTGAAGGTTCTGTCGGTTAACTAAGTACTTATGTAGAACGCAGTTAATACAGAATCAGAACGGACTGTTTAAGAGAGATAACATGTTAAAAATTGAAAATTTACACGCAAACGTTGAAGGCAAGCAGATTCTTAAAGGTTTGAATCTAGAAGTTAAAGCCGGTGAAATTCATGCCATCATGGGGCCGAATGGTTCAGGCAAGAGTACACTTTCACAAGTTTTGGCTGGCAACGCAGCTTACGAAGTAACTGAAGGCACAATATCTTTCAAAGACAAAGACCTTAACGAGATGGCGACCGAAGAGCGTGCGCGTGAAGGCGTATTTCTAGCATTTCAATACCCTGTTGAGATACCTGGGGTGAGCAATCTACAGTTCATGAAAACAGCGATCAACAACATTCGCCAGCATCGCGGCCTGAGTGAAATGAATGCTGGCGAGTTCATGAAACAAGCTAAAGCCAAAATTCAACAAGTGAATCTTGACCCATCCTTTCTAAAGCGCGGTGTTAACGAAGGCTTTTCTGGTGGCGAGAAAAAACGTAACGAGATCATGCAAATGCTGATGCTCGAGCCGTCTTTAGCCATTCTGGACGAAACTGATTCAGGCTTGGATATTGACGCACTTAAAGTCGTCGCGGAGGGTGTTAATGCGCTTCGTTCGCCAGATAAAGCCGTTGTGATGATCACGCATTATCAACGCCTTCTTGACTACATCGTACCTGATTATGTCCATGTATTAGCAAACGGCCAAATCATCAAGTCCGGCGGTAAAGAGCTAGCACTAGAGCTGGAAGAAAAAGGCTATGGCTGGTTGGGTATTTCTGACGAAGCAACAGCTTAAAGGATATTTTAAACATGACCTTAAGTGATATAGATTTTGGTGTAGTAGCTTGCGATCAAGCAATGCCTGCTGAACAGTTAAGTGCTGAATTAATGTCTTTCAGTGGTAGTAAACGTGATAGTTTAAAAACTACTGCTATACCAACACGCAAGACCGAGTCTTGGAAATATTCAGCCAAGCGCTTAAAGCTGGCCGAAAGCTACCCTGTTGCATCCAATGATACGAACGGCTCTCAGACCCATACTTATCAGGCAAGTTACAAGCTGGACTGTTACACCGTTGTGATTAGTAATAACCAGCTTCAAAGTGACCTACCTGAAATTTCAGGTATTAGCCTAAAGAGTTTTGCAGATTTATCTGACAGTGAAGGCAAACAGGTAATTGCAGGTGTGATCGCACAATCTGAGCACCTGGTCTTTGCCAATGCCAATGCTGCATACCTGCAAAATGGCCTCTACCTGAACATTGAAAAGAATGCCCTGATTGATAAACCCGTAAAGGTAGTTTTCCAGCATAAGGGCTTAGGTAATAGCTTCCCTCGCCTATTTGTTAATCTTGAATCCGGCTCTTCTCTGACCTTAATTGAAGAAGTGGTAAGTGAAACAAATGCCATCGATACCACCACTAGCTTAATTAATAGTGTCTGTGACATTCAAGTCGGTGATAATGCAAAACTACAATACTTGCGTATGAATTTGGATCAAGCGGCCTGCAAACATTTAGCGGCCACGGGTATTGCCTTACAACGTGATGCGCGCCTTGAAAGCTACTGCATGTACTTGGGCAATGATCTCTCGCGTCATGATTTGCTTGTCAAAATGCTCGCACCGGGTGCTGAATGTGATTTGAACGGCATATGTGTCACCAAAGATCAGCAACACATTGATGCCCATACCTGCATTGAGCATATCGCGCCTAACTGCACAAGTAATGAGACTTATCGTTGCATCGCAGATAACAAGTCTCAAATTGTTTTTAACGGCCGAATATATATTCATCCTCATGCCCAGAAGACCTCAGGCTCAATGAGTAACAAGAACTTATTGTTATCCTCTGAAGCCGAAATTGACTCCAAGCCCGAACTAGAGATTTACGCTGACGATGTTAAGTGCGCGCATGGCACAACCATTGGTCAACTAGACGAGACTGAATTATATTACCTTCAGACACGTGGCATACCCCATGAACAAGCCAAATTAATGCTAACCCTAGGGTTCGTATTGGAAGTGGTACGCGCTACGCCAATTGAGAGCATAGCGGAATTTTGGGAGCAACAGTTGTCCGACATCCTCAGCTTTGAAGCTTAGCCGATCGTTTCAATACTTATTTGGAGAGATAAAAGTACCTTATGCCGAATACTGAAAAAGTGAGCCTTGATAAGATGAACATTGACGATATCCGCCTGCAGTTTCCAATTCTGCAGCAAGACGTAAATGCTAAGCCCTTGATCTATTTAGACAGTGCTGCCAGTGCTCAGAAGCCAATCGCCGTCATGGATAGCATGAAACATTATTACTATCATGATAATGCTAATGTCCATAGAGGTGCACACACCCTGGGTGACAGAGCAACTCAAGGTTTTGAAAATGCCCGTGAAACAGTTAGGGCGTTTTTGAATGCAAAATCACGAAAAGAAATCATTTGGACCAAAGGTACAACAGAGTCTATTAATTTAGTGGCACACGGTCTCGCAAGCACCTTGAACAAAGGTGATGAAATTATCGTCA
>Ga0209290_1001148_pt1 | contig 13955 bp, 13 predicted proteins | sample EN1Hudsemesocosm_2_FD_184632 | JGI IMG/M metagenome (GOLD analysis project Ga0209290, IMG submission 184632) | Methane-oxidizing microbial communities from mesocosms in the Hudson Canyon - EN10B Hudson Canyon (SPAdes) (version 2) | ecosystem: Environmental > Aquatic > Marine > Cold seeps... | reverse complement strand
ACTGAAGAAAAAAACAGTCGATATTCGTGCTCTGCCTATCGAGGCAAATCAGGCTACGCTTTCGTTATCTGAATCCGCTCAGTCAGAGGCGGTGATGCACAACCCTTTTAACCAAGCTTCAGGTCCAGAAGCACGGGCGTCCGAAAGTGATTTGCAGCTGCAGAGCCAGATACTCAACCACCGAGCTGAAAGTGCCACCGATGAGCTGAACGAACACCATGACATGGAGTTAGCGGCCGCAGAATATAAAATAAAAATTAAACGTAGTTTTCTACAAATAAGCGGTTTGTTCAAAGAGTCGTATGCCATTATCGTGTTTCAGGCTGGTAGTTATGGTTTGCGGGGCGCCTTGATCAGTAATGGCCGGCACGAAGCTAAAATTGGAGAAATAGCTTGCTCAAATAGCGTCGACTTTACCCGCTCCATTACTGAAGTATTGGCAAAATTAAAAGAAAAAAATAAGCGATTGCCTAAGCGTGCCATATTGCTAACACCTTCTGTGGTGTCCGATTTAATACAATTGCCCGTGAGTCCGCTACGGCCACGTAGTCAGGAACAGATGCAAGAGCTGATTCGGTGGGAGCTCGAAAGTGCCATCACTCAGCAGAACGTGCAGTGGAAGGTGGGGGCCATTTTGATTGAGCGTGGCCACATGACGGTAGAACAACGTAATAATGTACTAGTCGAAATGGATATTCGCCATGCGCAGGGCGGCCCCCGTTCCTTATCGCGCTTCGGTGATTTAGCGGTACAGCTAGGCTATGTTGAACGCGCGCACCTAGAAGAGTGTTTTGCGCTTCAGGGCAAGCTGGTGGCCATTGATGATGAGCTTGAATATGGTTGGCAAGCGTGTGAGGTCTCGGGCGGAAAACTAAGCGATGAAAGCTTGCTGAGCCAAGAAGAAGACAACGACAGTAGTCATCCTTGGCTCGTGACAGGCATGAGCAAAACCGTACGTCGGCGTTGGTTAGGGGCGTTTAATCTAAATGGTATTGCGCTCGAAGCGTTTTACCCAATCGTAGGCAGTGCGTTTGCCAGTTTAGCCCAGCGTGAGGCGAAGCAAGACTTTCAGGATGCCAATAAGGGCGGCTTAGTCATTGAGAAGTTGGCCGAGGGCAAGCAGTGGTTGTTAGAGGTCTACCAAGATCAATTAGCGTTGATTAGTGGTGATCAAAGCATCATCACGAATATAGAAACCTGTGGTCGACAGGCTGGTGCCTTGACTGCTGTGGAATGTTTAGATTTTTTGGGCGACCGACCACTAAACGTTAAACGTTTGTATGTTGCCTCAAACGGCGTCGAAGATATTCAGGCACTTATGTCGGAGCTGGCAGAGCAGCTTAATGTTGAAGTACAGCTGTTGTCGGCATCGGTTCTTGAGTTTTCTTTGCCTGAGCAGCTCCATCGTGACGCTTTGTTAGGTATACATGGCGTAGCCAATCATTACCTGAAGCATATGCCCGCTAAACGCCTAAGTCGAATTAGTGCGAGAGAAGTTAAAGACCAGGCCTGGAAGAGCTTGCTAACCCCTAAAAGAGTTGCGATGGGCACAGGGGTTGTTGTGCTGTGCAGTATGTTCGGGTTTTTAGGGTGGATGTACTGGAATACTGAATACTATACCACTCGGTTAGCGGAGTTAGAGGCCAAGTACGACCAAGATATGGCGCTCAAACAACAGCTGCAAGCCGCTTATGGTGAAAGTTTAGATATTGAACAAAAAATTCAACAAGCTATAAAAAAAGAGAAAGAGATTAAACTGCTGTTGGTTGAACAACGAGCCAACGCAGGGTATCGACAGGAGTCTGTTAAGTCGCTTTTAAAAGTGTTTGCGTTGTCGTTGAGTCCTTATGTTGCCATTTCGAGTGTGAGTAAAGAGGGGGATGTTTTCACCTTGAAGGCGCGTTCCAGTTCAAACTTAGAAGGCCAAGAATTTATTGCTTCGGTCGACCGCTTGTCCAAACCATTACGATACCAAGTCAGCAGCTCAAATGTCGCGCTTACCGGAGGCCAATATAAGGTGAATTTAACGCTCGATTATAACGCGGATTTGTCACGCAGCTTTGAAACCGCATCAGTCGGGAAGGTAAGTAAATGAACAGTCTTACTAAAATGTTCGGGGCATTATCTAAGAAAGAGCGCACGCAAGTGATTATCCTAGCCGCTTGTATTTTGGTCTCGTCCTATATGATTATCGCGGTGTTGATGTTTGACAAAATGTTTACCGTTGAAAAACTAAGCAATCGTAAACAGAACCGAATTGAAACCCGAATTGGTAATTTTGAAATACCAGAAATAGCACCCGGGTTGACCCACAAAGCACTGGATAAGGTGAATGTTGCGTTAGCCAAGCAAGAAGCCTTACTGAAGCAGTATAAAAATAACATGCTGCCGATGGATACACCCAAGCCCAGAGAGCAGGTAAAGCTTAAGATTACCCATCTGGCGCAACAATACCATATTGATATTGTGCAACTGGATACCAGTGGTACCGAAATTCGTGAAACACCTAAAGACCTGACAGGCAAAGCTTTGAAGTCGTTTTTCAGTCAGCGTACCTCATTTTCTATTAAAGCGAGTGCGGAGTACTTTGATTTTATTGCTTTTGTCGAGAGTTTATCGAGTTTGCCTTATCACAATTTCATAAAAAACTTACAAATTAACGCCGTTTCTGACAGTAGTGCTGAAAATTCAAGCCAGCCATCGAGTGGTCTACTCGATATTCAATTCGATCTTCAGATGTAAGGGGCTGAAATATGGATGCGCATCAACATATACGTCATTTGATGGATCAGTGCGTCAATTTAGGTGCATCCGATTTGCATATATCTGTCGGTGTGCCGGCGACTTATCGTATTAAAGGAAAAATAAAAGCAGTAGATACTAATAGTTTCACTGCTGAGCAAGTTCAGGCGATGGCTGAGAGCCTAATGAACAAGTTTCAAAAAGACTATTTCGATGAGCATATGACGCTGGATATTGGCTTTTCAACTGAGCAGGGCTTTCGCTATCGCGTCAATGTGTACCGTGAAATGGGGCATTATGCGCTGGCGGTTCGTTATTTGAATGGCAGTTTAAAAACGATTCAGGAGTTAGGACTGCCCCCGCAAATAGAATATTTAACAGAGCTGAAAAGCGGTTTGGTATTGGTATGTGGGGCAACAGGCTCAGGTAAAAGTACCACGCTGACGGCCGTGATCAACAGTATTAATGAAAAGCAGGAAAAACACATTCTTACGGTCGAAGATCCGGTTGAATTTGTGCATGCCAATATCAAATCGATTGTGCATCAGCGCGAGTTGTACACCGATGTACCTGACTTTGCCAGTGCGGTTAAAGCCGCGCTACGTGAAGATCCTGACGTCGTCATGGTGGGTGAAATGCGTGACCTTGAAACCATGCGTGCAGCCCTAAGTGCTGCCGAAACGGGCCATTTAGTGTTTTCAACCTTGCATACCAATGATGCGGTGGGTGTCGTAGAACGACTGATTGGTAGTTTTCCAGGAAATGAACAAAGTGTTGCCCGAGACCGTATTGCTTATGCGCTCAAGGCAGTCGTGGCTCAAAATTTGGTGCCGACGGTTGACGGCAAAGGTCGTGCCGTGGTGGCCGAGATCCTGATGGTAACCAATGCGGTATCAAACTTGATTGAATCGTCCAAATCAAAACAGATTTATTCAGTCATGGAAAGCAGCGCCCGCCAAGGCATGCAAACGCTAGATCAAGCCTTGGCCAAACTGGTGCTCAGCCAGAAAATTTCCTTACAGGCAGGGCGTACTATGTGTCGTGATTTGGCAAGTTTTGATGCACTTTTAAGGAGCTCAGTTTAAGCATAACAGTCAGATTAAGAGAAGAAAGAGGGAAGAAGTAAGCGGGATAAGGAATCAACTGAATAGTCGAATCGTTTTATAAAAGGTAAACCTTCGTGGCAGTAAATGAAAATGTATTAATAGATGCGGCGGTACAGGTTGGGCTTGTTGATGCTGCTGTATTGAGTGATTTTAAAACCCTTGCTCGACAACAGCATTTGCCAGTGCTCGAATTATTATGCCGTGAAGGAAAATACCCCATCGCTGCACTTTATCGCGCCTTGGCTGAAAGTCGGAGTATTGACTTTTATGAACGCTCGGATATACAGGTACGATCCGAAATTTTACAGCACTTTAATGCCTCGATTTTACTCAGAAGAACGTTCATACCGGTTCAGTTAAACAGCGAGTCAGCAGAAGATGCACCCGTAGTCGTGCTCAGTGCTGATCCTGATGACACGGTGGCAATCGAGAGTGTTCAACGCGCTTTGAACAAACCTGTACGATTAGCCATGGCTAATCCACTCACGATTGAATCACTCCTTCGAAAGCACTTTAAACTGTATGAAGCCGGCCCAAGTGCAATCGTTATTTTTGACAGCATCATGAAAGAAGCTTATTTACGACAAGCGACAGACTTACATTTTGAGTCGATGGAAGATGGCATGCAATTGCGAATGCGTGTTGATGGACAGATGCAGTTCTTTGAACAACCGATCGATAAGGAATTAGCGGAAGCATTGCTTAGTCGAATCAAGGTGTTGTCAGGTATGGATATTGCCGAGCAGCATATGACTCAGGATGGCGGCTTTGCCTACCAGATTCAAGGTTGGTCGAATATGCCAGAAGTTGAAATGCGGGTGGCTACCATACCTACGCGTTTTGGGGAACGCGCCACGATGCGTATTTTAGGGCAGGGCACTGCAGATTTGACCCTCGCGCAATTGGGAATTCCTGCCCACCTACTGACACCACTACAAGCCGCTGTACGCAAACCACACGGCATCATTCTTGTGACAGGCCCCACCGGAAGCGGAAAAAGTACCACGTTGTATTCAGTGTTACGGGAGTTGAGTGTTAATGACCTGAATATCATGACCGTCGAAGACCCGATAGAGCAGGTGGTCGTAGGCGCGTCACAGGTTCAGGTTACCGAAAAAGTTAGTTTTTCCAAAGCACTACGTTCATTCTTGCGTCATGACCCAGACGTCATGTTGGTAGGTGAAATTCGAGATCAGGAAACCGCAGAAACAGCCGTCCGCGCCGCCATGACCGGTCACTTAGTGTTGTCGACCTTGCATACCAACAGTGCTGTCGCCGCGATGAGCCGATTAGTCGATATCGGCTGCCCCTCTTATTTAATCGCCAGCACCTTGGTGGGCGTGGTCGCGCAACGTTTACTACGACGCATTTGTCAGCACTGTAAAACAACGTATCAGGCAAGTGAAAAAGATAAAATACTGATGAATATGACCGGCGAGCTTGAGTTGAGTCAGGGGAAAGGGTGCTCTCATTGCGCAGGTACGGGTTTTAGCGGTCGGGTGGGTATTTATGAAACACTCTGGATGAATGCAGAGCTTGAACAAATGATCCACCAATCTGCAAGTGATGAAGAAATCATGCATAAAGCGCTCGAAGACGGACTGTTAAATACCCTCTGGCAAGATGCCAAAAGTAAAGTACTTGAAGGGGTAACCACCCTCAAAGAAGCCCGATTGCTTTATAGCGATTATTAAGCAATGACCATGAGTCAATCCCAATCAAAAAAAGTAAATAAAAGCGCACGTAAAGACGAAATAGATAGCAAAACAAACCGCCTGTTTTAAGAGGAAAAGCCAGATGGCGATATTTAAATATAAAGCGCTTGACCAACAAGGTCAGGAGCAAAAAGGCCGGGTTGAAGCCGCCAACGTCAGTGAAGCGAATGGTCTACTTCGCTCACGAGGCTTGAATATTTTGAGTATCGAAATGTCGGGTATCGAAACCAAGCCTCAGGACGTGCTTCGAACCGTGTTTAAACACCTGCAAATTAAACGCTATACCGCTCCAAAAGCGAGTGATAAGGTGATTTTGTTTCAGCAACTTTCGCTTATGTTGCGATCAGGTAATACCTTAATACAGGGTTTGCAGGTTTGCTCGCAAATGACCGAAAAACGTGCCTTACAACGCGCATTGATCAACATGCTGGTAAAGATTCAGGCGGGTAATAGTTTTGCCACAGCCGTCGAAGCGCAAGGTAGCATGTTCCCGCCAGTGGCCTCAAAACTCATTGCCTCCGCTGAAGCGTCGGGTGAATTACAGCCGACGCTAGATCGATTGGCAGATAACCTAGAACGTAGTGCCACCATCAAAAAACAATTCAACTCGGCGATGATTTATCCCTCCATCTTATTTTTGATTTCCTGTGCCGTGTTTATGGGGCTGGCGCTAAAAATTGTGCCTAAATTCGCCACCATGCTAGAAGGTAAATCTCAGGAATTACCCGCGATTACCCAAGCGATGCTGGATATATCTTCCTGGATGATCGACTACGGTGCGTTTTTATTTGGCTCGATCGGTATTGGAATTTTCTCAATATTGGTGGCGTATACCACCGACCCTGGTAAAGCAGCGATTGACCGGGTGTTACTGAGTTTGCCCATTGTCGGCACCAGCATTCGAACCTCAGGTATGGCCCAAATGGGCTGGACCATGTCGATGTTATTAAGCAGTGGCTTAACGGTATTGGAATCTTTACGTGTGGTGGGCAGCATTATGGACAACCTACGTTTGGCGCGTTGTTTTGAACATGCCGGGCAGGAAATCTTATCCGGCCGTAGTTTGGCCATCGGTTTACACCAATCGCATATTCCAGTGATGGTACAGCATATGACCGGCATCGGTGAACGCTCAGGTGAGCTAGAGCACGTAATGAAAGAGCTCGGCATCTTTTATCAACGCCAGGCAGAAGAACGAATTAAGGGCATGATTGCCATGATTGAGCCCGCGATGACCTTGATCGTAGGGGGCATGGTTGCCTTTGTTTATATCGGCTTCTTTAAAGCCATGATACAAGTATCAGCGGGGTAGAGTGAGATGAAGTTAAGTACAGAAAGTTTAGGGCTCGATGCCGATAACCTAGTATTCGCCGTGACTGGCAGAACGGTTGATGACGGGGGAACAACGATTTCCAACCATAAGGATATGGACGTTACGCGTTACCTAAATACCACGTTAATCAATGCCATTGATTCAGGCGCATCTGATATTCACTTTGAACCGTATGCCGACATTTTTCGGGTGCGGTTTCGGGTTGACGGTATCATGCAAAATATCGATGTGGCACCTAAAGGCTTTGGCCACTTATTAACGGCTCGGCTAAAGGTAATTGCTGGCTTAGATATTTCTGAGCAGCGCATTACCCAGAGTGGGCGTTTTAAAATGATGCTGCCGGATAATGAAACACTGGATTTTCGCTGCTCAATTACCCCCACCATGCACGGTGAAACCTTTGTATTGCGTATTTTATATATGCCAGAAGCTTTGCTGGACTTGAATCAGTTAGGCTTAACAGAGGCGCAGAAAAAGCCCATTGTAACCGCGGTGAACCGCTTACAAGGCATGATTTTAGTCACCGGCCCAACCGGCAGTGGGAAAACCGTCACACTGTACACGCTGATCAAATACCTGAACCAACAATCGAGAAGCATTTATACCGTAGAAGATCCCATTGAGATTGATCTTAGTGGTGTTAATCAGGTGAATGTCGCGGATCGTATCAATTTCGCTAGCGCTGCCCGATCCTTACTCAGACAAGACCCCGACGTGATCATGCTCGGTGAAATGCGTGATGAAGAAACCATTGATACCGCCATTAAAGCCGCCCATACCGGGCATTTGGTGCTGTCTACTTTGCATGCCAACACCGCACCAAAAGTTGTACCTCGGCTACTAAACTTGGGGGTGCCCGCTTACGATATTTCATCAACCGTTACTTTGGTGATTAGCCAACGGCTAATGCGACGTCTCGACCCCGATAGCAAGGAATCAATCGCCGTCCCCAAGTCTCGTTTACTCGCTTTGGGTTTCAAACCTGAAGAACTTAGTGGGCTGAAACTATATCGCGCCAGCCCGAATGAAAACTCAACTATTAACAACAACGGGTATCAGGGGCGAGTAGGCGTATTTCAGGTAATGCCGGTCACCTCAGCCTTGGCAGAAATCATCGCCACCGGCGCCTCAGACGCCGAGATCGAACGGCATACTCAAGCACAAGGCGTTGATGATTTACGGCAAAGTGCACTAGATAAAGTCCGTGCCGGCATAACCGATATCGATGAACTAGAACGGGTGTTTGGATATATCGAAATGCCAGCCGAAGTGGAGGGGAGTGATGCATAAGCAAAGTATAAAAAACCGAAAGCAAAAAGGTTTTACATTATTCGAATTGTTGGTCGTGGTGTCAATACTCGCAGCAGTCGCTGGAATTGGGGCATCAGCAGTAGTGGGTTACGAGCAAGAAGCTCGTGAGCAATTGGTTTATTCTGAAATGAATAACATCGCTAAGGCGATTTATCGTTTTAAAGCTGATACTGGTTATTTCCCTAAAGAAGGGGTTTTTCCAAATAGATATGCCGATGAGGATAACCCTACCATTGATGAGATGTCCAATTTGAGTGATTTGTTTTTTTCACCAAGGGAAGATGGTAGCGATGACCTTGCTAACTCTGCCAACACGGTTTTTGGGGCAGAAATTTTAGCTTGGGATATCCAGACTGCACGAGGCTGGAATGGCCCTTACATTAGCCTCAATTCGTTGCAAAGACGAAGTTTAGGGGATTGTGATTTAGATGTAGGCGTAGGCGATGTGTTTATATTTGGAGTGAATGTAGCTGAGGAAGCAAATGAAGATAGCGTAATAGCCGTGGAAGATACTTTTTATAGAAAAACCACATATAGCAATTCAGACAGTTGCTTTGTCATAAAAGATGATAATGTCTGGGTTTCTCGTTTAACACCAGGACAGCCTTATATATATCACTTAGATTATTCCAGTAGTTTATATCCTGAATGTAGTGCAAATAGTTGCATTGCTTTACTTAGTGCTGGCCCAGACGGTCAGTTCAATAATGGTGGTACTGACGATATAGTAAAAATATTAAGGGTGAATAACTAATGATGACTCAACAATCAAAAAAACAATCCGGTTTTACTTTATTGGAACTTATTGTTGTTGTCGGTGTGCTGGGTTTGATTACCTCGCTCGCGACAGATTTTGTAGTGAATGAAACAAACCAGAAGCGATTTGATCTAACCAAACAGCGTGTTCAAGATATTCGCTATGCCATTGTAGGGGATGATAGTCGTAGAATAAGTTCCCAAATTACGATTAGTGGCTTTGTAACAGATACTGGTGCTATACCTACAGATTTACGACAGTTGTTGATGAGAAGTTATTGTGAAAACCCAATGTATTTTACCCAAGATGAATGTGAAGACCCAACAGTTGGGAGTAATTGGAAAGAGCAATTCAACTGGAAAGGACCTTACCTACAACCAACAGGAACTAAACGAGTTAAATATGAATTTCCTGTTGGAAATAGTGTGCCTACTTATGTGGAACGAACAATACATGTTTACAGGGATGGATGGGGAAATACTAGCGTAGATTCTAGTGAGGACTTAAAAAACTTTGGTTGGGAATTTAAGCCAGTTTCTTTTGTTATAGGATCGCCAGATGAATGGAAAAATATTGATGATACAGAGTTGAATCTCAATGTGCAGAGTTTCGGGCTGGGTGGATTACTGGGAACATTATCAGCTAACAGTGACGATGTTAGATATGAATTGGATTACCCAGTCTTCGACTTGACGAACGAGAATAATTATCCCTTGATAGTGGAGAATGATTACTTATTGAGTATTGAGGTTGATGTTATGAATAATAATGCAGGGAGCGTTGAGCTGTGTTTGATTAGAGGTGAAATACTTTCAGAGCCACAAACATTTGAAGCTGGTTCCAGTCCCATAGAATATGATGTCGCAATGGGTCGATCAGTTGAGTTTTCAGTAAAAACTGATGCTGATGGTGATGGTGTTTGCGAGACTACTCCTTCAGTGATTGCTTATACTCCTTCAGATGCCATTGTTGATGTTCATGATGCAATCTCCAGCTCCATAAGTGTTAGCATCAATTAACTGCTTTTAAATAATTCAAAGTAAGGAAACAGAGCAAGGATAGTCAGGGTGAAAAATAATATTCAGTTTTGAGCGTTATCATTGTCATTGCGGCGTAAAACAATGAAGTTAAATGTTCTATAACCAGAACCCATCTTCAGCTGAAGTAACGGTGCTTAAGTAGTTGTGTATTCGTGCCATTTTACTTTTCATTTATATACTGAATACTTCTGAAAAGGAGTGTCAGATGAAATGCGAAAGAAACTGTTCTACGGAATCTGAATATCGTCTTTTCGGGACAGGGCATCGTGATGCTATTTTGTAGGTTGTGGATGAGCGAAGTGAATCCCAACATATCAAACTTTGTTGGGATTCGTTGTACTCATCCCAACCTACGTTGAGGGCTTATTGGGCTTGATTAAGTCGTATTGTGGCGCTGGCGAGCAGTCTCAATAGCTGTTCGTCTTGTACTTATTACGTATTAGTACGAAAAAACTATTATAAATTAATAAAAAGGTTCTAAACTTAACTGTGCAGGACATACCGTTGCTGCACTCATTGTTCATAAAGGAAAATATTCAATGGAAACGATCAAATCTTATCAGGAAAAAGTTCAGGGTAGTGTTGAAAAAGCAATCTCTGCTGTTGAAAACAAACATGCGGAAGTCGCGGGATTTTTTTACGGCAAAGCGCATGACGTGAATAAACTGATTGGCAAAAAGTCGAGCGAACTTATACTTAAGTTTGAAAAGCCAGAAACCAAAACGTCCAAAGTGAAAAAAACAGCTAAAAAAGCGGCATCAACTGCAAAAAAGAAGGCGACAGCCGCTAAAGCCGCGACGAGTAAAGCGACAAAAGCTGTTGTTGATAAAATAGAAGAAGCTACCGCTTAAATTTTTATGCAGGTTAAGCATTGCCAAAAGCAGCGATTGCTTTGTATTAAGGCAATATAAAATAGGGCACTTGATCAAGATGCCCTATAAAATCAAACCATAAACACCAAGAGTGTATTCAGAAAGCACTTCTCCGTAGGCGTATAACGATCATCTGGGGTATTTTTTCCTGCCTTTAAACCTATCATCTTTAGAAATGTCGGTCACAAGGTTATGACAAAGCCAGTTAATCTAGCTTTTTTCGCAAGGTAAGTGAGGGGGCATGTTCGTATAAATGTGCATGTTTGAATAAAGCAGTAGGGGGTTGTTGTTAAATAAGTGTGTATTATTTTGGTGAGCTAATTATTAGGGCTTTTGCAGTGCCATAAAACAATACCGACAATGCTTTCGGGCGATAACCAGCCCATTTTGTTTGTACTAACACTCTGGTCGTTTTCGCCTGAAAGTTTAAACTTTCCCTGATGGTTGATATCAATTACGCGCTTGACCATAACCTTGTATTCCGGATGGCGAACGACGACAAAAGCACCAATATGCATGCGTTTTAATCGGCTGGTCAATACAAAATCCCCGTCATTAATAATAGGGTGCATACTGTCGCCGAGCACTTTAAAAAATCTTAGCATATTGGTGTTTTTCTCTAATTATTTAGTCTTCTGCTAGTTTCGGGTAAATAACCGACTCAGCTGGGGGGTATGGACAAGTTGCTGTAAAAGTTTCAACGCCTTTGGTTTTCCAAAAAGTACTGGCAAATTCATTTACAAGTGCGAGTAAATCCGTACTAGCATCACGCGCGAGTGTTTGTTTGCACTTGGAAGCTTGTAACATGATCTTATGCGCCAGCTTGTGTGTATCAGGAAATTGATCAAACTGCGGTTGTTTAAAATAATCACCCCATATCACCCGAATTTCATCTTTAACTTTCGTGGCATGTAGCTCTTTTTCAGCCAACAGGCGTGAAAACTGAGCTTGTTCGGTGAGGCTTAGCGTCTCTTTATCACTTAGTTCCTGTATAAGGTCCATCATGCGAATGATCGTTAAACTAGCAATTTGAGCACTGGAAGGATCGTAAATTTTACATGGGATATCGCAGTGTGCCGAGGCGGTAGAAATTAGATTACGTTTGTCAAAATAGCTTAATAGGGTATGTAGCATTGTGTTTCCTGTTTTTTCTGTATTCGTGTGGTGAGCGTTTTTTAGTTTCTATTGTTGAGTTTGTTTTTTCTTTTTGACCAAGTAAGTAGCGCTGGCCGCAATGGCAATAACAGCAATTACAGATAGGATGTGAATAGGGTCGCTTAACCAATGGCTATGGTCGTGGCCGCCATGTGCGGTAGCCAATGAACTCAGTGTGGTCAGTAGTGTACCTGAGGCCAGTTTATGTTTGGTTTGCATAGGGTTTCTCCTGTTTTAGTCGGTAGGGTTGGTTGTAGTACGGCATTGTTGAGAATAATGGGATTTCAATAAGTTTAATGAACTTGATAAGCAGCTTTACGGGAATGTTCCATAGTTTTTTGTGCGTTCAAATACCAAAGCGTGCGTTCGGCATCCAGATCTTTTCCATGCTGATTAATAAATTTAGTCCATTCAAAATTAAGGTGGGAGTAAGCTCTTATGAGTGCAAGCTCAACTTCGCTGCTGCATGCCTCATTGTCTGAAAGCGCATGTAAAAATTTGAACGCGATTTCAAACTGCTGGCAAGCAGCTTCAAACTGTTTCAAGGCCGTGTAAGTATCAGAAATATTAAAATGACTGACCAATACAGCGGCAATGGCACCCTCAGCATCAACAGAAAAATTGGTAGAAAAGTTAAGAGTCCCGGTGTTTAGCGCCTTTTTATGTGACTTTAACGCAGCTACAAAATCACCTTTTGAAAATTCATTTTTAGCGTACCGGCTATATTGCTTCCAATCATTCATAGTACAAGTAAACCTCTGCTTAACTTTGTAGGGTGTGAATTTATTGCGTCACCTACTGAGTAGGTGTTCATTATTTAGCTGCCAATACCTTTTCGTCATTATTTTAAAATTGATATGCGTCTAAGCGGCTATTTTTTAATAGATAATTAAATAAATTAAGTGCTGAAACGAGAGTTCAAAATCAGAATATAGCTAGGTTAATGCAAGTGATTATCATTTGCAAGAATAAGAGTGAGAGAGATTATTTTCTTTAACCTTAATAAAAAACAAAGGCTCAAACATCGGCTTTGCGTTTATAAAAATATTACTTTTGCATTTATTTAACTTGCATTTTATGCTGTTAATGATAATCATTCGCATATATTGAGCAGCTATGGGATGTAAGTGATGACAGATATTTTATTGGTGTTTGGAACTGACACTGGCAATACGGAAGAAGTGGCTGAGAAAATTCAAGAGGAGTTTTCTGAGCAAGGGTATGTTGTCGAAATTCTCGATGTGACCGATTGTACGGCTAGTCGTATCAATGAGGCAGAAACCTGTATCTTCGGGATACCGACTTGGGACTTTGGGGGAATTCAGGAAGACTGGGAGAGCTTTAAAGAAGAGTTGGAGTGTGCTGATTTAGCAGGGAAGAAAATAGCGATGTATGGCTTGGGTGACCAATTTGGTTATGGTGACTTTTTTATTGACGCAGTAGGGTGGTTGCACGAAATCATACAACCCATGAGTGCAGATATTAAAGGTTATTGGCCCACAACAGGTTATGAGTTTACCGATAGCCGAGCATTAAGTCCGTGTAAAACATATTTTTACGGTTTGGCAATTGATGAAGACCAGCAATTTGAACAATCTGATGAGCGTATTAAAAATTGGGTTGTACAATTATTAACGGAGCTCGAATTGGACGAGGCAGCTTGAAATGTGTGACAAAATTACAAAGCTAGCTAAGCAAAACAAGTTCCAGTGGTTAGGTATTTGTGCTCATGGATCTGCACATATATTCTGGCGTACTATTCATATGAGTTTTACTTTTGAGATGCTTGAAACCTTAATGAAGCAAGCACTGTTAGGAAAATTACCCGTTGAATGTTACGGAACAGAATACCTGCTCTGGCTAGATCAAGTTGCATTAAAATTGACTGAAAAGGGCTACTTTGAAATTCAAAATCTCTTTGCCA
>Ga0209290_1001145_pt1 | contig 14034 bp, 15 predicted proteins | sample EN1Hudsemesocosm_2_FD_184632 | JGI IMG/M metagenome (GOLD analysis project Ga0209290, IMG submission 184632) | Methane-oxidizing microbial communities from mesocosms in the Hudson Canyon - EN10B Hudson Canyon (SPAdes) (version 2) | ecosystem: Environmental > Aquatic > Marine > Cold seeps... | reverse complement strand
CGGCTTGTCCATGGGCGGGCATACCGAATTAACCGCCAAACGCTGGAGCATTCCCCGTGACGAACAGGATCAGCTGGCTTTTAACAGTCACCAAAAATTAGCCGCCGCCTATGACGCTGGCTTTATGGATGACTTGGTAAGTTCTTTTAACGGTTTAGACAAAGACAACCTACTGCGCCCACAAACCACCGTAGATAAATTGGCATCGTTAGGGCCAGCTTTTGATAAAGACAATGGCACCTTATCGGCGGGTAATTCCTCGGCGTTAACCGATGGTGCTTCGGCGGTGTTACTGGCCAGCGAAGAGTGGGCCAAAGAGCGTGGCCTACCGGTATTGGCTTACATTACCGACTATGAAACCAGTGCCGTGGATTTTACAGGTGCCGACAGTGCCTACAAAGAAGAGCTGTTGTTAGCACCTGCTTATGCGGTGCCTAAAATGTTGGCCCGTAACAATTTGGCGTTACAGGATATGGATTTTTATGAAATTCATGAAGCCTTTGCCGCGCAAGTGTTAGCCACTCTTAAAGCGTGGAATGACGACAGCTTTTGTATCGAGCGTTTGGGGTTAAATGGTGCGTTGGGTGAAATAGATATGACCAAACTTAACGTGAATGGCAGCTCACTTGCAACTGGCCACCCATTTGCCGCCACCGGTGGACGTATTACAGGTAACTTGGCCAAGTTGTTAAATCAAAAAGGTTCGGGCCGTGGTTTGATTTCCATCTGTGCTGCCGGTGGCCAAGGAGTAGTGGCGTTGTTAGAAAAATAATTGCGATCTAGTTCGGCTATTGGTTTTAATTAAGCCATGATAAAAAAGCGGGAATAACCACAGTTATTCCCGCTTTTTTGTTTTTAGAGAAGGGCTACGCTTAGCTTAAGAAAGTGTAATTAAATCAGGCATCCTATCTGCCCAAGGCTGCGCCTGCTCCAGTTGAGCCGCCAATTGAAACAACGTTTGTTCATCCCCAAACGGCGCCACAAATTGCACACCACAGGGTAACCCTTCTTTACTCCAGTGCAAGGGCACCGACATGGCAGGTTGACCGGTTAGATTAGCCAGTTGTGTAAACGGGGTTTTATCCAGATTTTTACGGGCCTCTTCTTTAGTGATGGCCAATAAACTCTTTCTAAATAACCGGGCGACGGATGGCCCTAAGGCATTGGCAAACTTAGTTTGCATGCGCTGCGCCGCTCCCATTTCCAAAGAGCCCACAGGTACGGCCAGAGTGGCGGTGGAGGGGGTTAACATTAAATCAAAATTCTCATGATAAATATCCATGGCCTTTTTAATTTTGAACCAGTTGTGTTTGGCGCGCACAAAGTCACCGGCCGATAAACATTCCCCTAGCAAAGCCAAGAAACGGGTGCCGTCTTCCAGTTTATGTACTGCTTTGTTGCCCAGCAGGCTTTTTAAATGTGCGGCATCGGCGGCGGTGTGGCCAAAGTACATAGTAAGGTAAGAATCCAATAACATAGTGCCATCAAAGCCAGGTGTTTTTTCAACGACCTCATGCCCCAAGTCTTGCAATAACAGCGCACTTTTTTCCACAGCTTTTATGCATTCTGAATCCAGCTCACCGCCATAGGGGGACTGGGTGGTAAAACCGATGCGTAATTTTTTAGGGGGTGTTGCCAGGGCGCTTAGGTAACTTTGTTGCGGGGCATTAATAGTATAAGGGGAACCTGGCTCGCTGCCATGGGTAATGTCTAACATGGCGGCACTGTCACGCACACTGCGGGTTAATACGTGTTCGCAGGTGGCGCCATCCCAATATTCCCCATAGTTTGGGCCACTGGGGTTACGACCACGAGAGGGTTTTAAACCAAACAAACCACAATGAGAGGCGGGTATGCGAATGGAGCCGCCGCCATCACCGCCCGATGCCATGGGCACAATACGGGCAGCCACAGCCGCGGCGCTGCCACCACTGGAGCCACCGGGTGTACGATTGGTATCCCAAGGGTTACGAGTGGCACCAAAGGCCTCGGGTTCGGTGATGCCCATTAAACCCAGTTCAGGGGTATTGGTTTTGCCAAAAATGTTAACACCGCTTGTTTTAAAGCGGCTTACTAATGTGGCGTCTTCACTGGGCACTAGACCTGCGTAGGCCTGTGAGCCATTGCTGGTAGGCACGCCCTTTACGTCACCTAATAAATCTTTTAGCAAGAAGGGCACGCCGCTAAAAATACCGGATGGCAAATGGTCTTGTGCCTGTTTGGCTTGTTCGTATAGGGGGGTAATAATGGAATTGATGCTTGGGTTGACAGCCTGTGCTCGGCTAATGGCCTCGTCCAGTAATTCAGCTGGAGTGACTTCTTTATCGCGCACCAGTTGGGCCAGGCCCATGGCATCGTATTGAGCATATTCTTTAAATCTAGACATGTAGCGTTCTCTTATTCTTTTTTTTAAGGTGTTATCTTCTTTTTAGAATATGCCATAAATTGTTAGGCAGGGGCATCCATAATCCACGATTTAGTTAGTCTCATTGGTTAGGTCAGAAGTCTTCCTTTCCCCATAAAAGCCCTGTTTAGGGGCTTTGTTTCGTTTTAATAACGCCTATCAGTAATGCCTCATGAGTACAATGTTCTAGAGGGGGTATAGATTTACAACTCAGCAAAACTGCAAAATGCCTTTTCCTAATTGCAGTTCTGATATTTATAACTCTATTAAATTGGAGAATGCCGCTCATGAAAATGGGAGGGGTAGAGTTATGGGTGTTAGGAAGGCTAGAACCTAGACCAGATGGGGCGCCCCGTGGATCAAATAATAACAACCCTTAGAAACTACCGACAAAGCACACCGCTTAACGGTACCGTTATATTCAGTGCCTTAGTCCTGTTTGGATTTTGGCTACTGGCCGATAATCATCAAGCCGGCACCGAATGGGGGGCGTTAAGCCTATTGCCTACTTTGCTGGTATTGGCGGTGGCCATCTATTCAAGAAAGCCGTTTGAGTCCCTATTAGTGGGTACCCTTGCTGGCTTAATCATGATCAACAAAACCGACATTATCAGCCCGTTCTCGGATAGCATTTCGGCGGTGATGGGTAATGAAACCATTATCTGGATTGTATTAGTGTGTGGCCTCATGGGCGGGCTCATTACCCTGTTGGAAGTCAGCGGCTGTCTGGGTAGCTTTAGCCAGTGGCTTCAAACCAAGATTAAAACCAAGAAGCAATCCTTGGTGACCACGTTTTTAATTGGTTTAGTAGTGTTTATAGATGATTACCTTAACTGTTTGGCGGTGTCGTCGTCGGTTAAAAAATTAACCGATCACTATAAAGTGTCACGTGAAAAACTGGCTTATATCATCGACTCTACCGCTGCGCCCATGTGTGTCATTGTGCCTATTTCAACCTGGGGTGTATTTTTCTCCGGTCTGCTTGAAGAAAATGGTTTGGCAGAAAGCGGTCAGGGGTTAAGCGTGTACATTTCTGCTATCCCTTACATGGTTTATGCTTGGGCAGCGTTGTTGGTTGTGTTTTTAGTGGCGGTGGGCATCATTGGGGATATTGGCCCCATGAAAAAAGCCGAGGCCCGAGCCAAAGCAGGTCAACCTATTCCTGATGATTTTTCCGGTGAAGAGCTAGAGCTTCAAGTGAAGGCCAAGAAGCCAGTGGGCACCTTTTTAGGTATGCTTAATTTTATCGTGCCTATGATCGTGTTGGTGGCATCCACCGTTTATTATGATGTGGATTTGTTAAGAGGCATTTTGTTTACTTTAAGCGTAACCATGGTCATGTATTACATGCAGGGTTTGTTGTCACTTGAATCGCAATTCACCGCCATTTTTGATGGCTTTAAAATCATGTTGTATCCATTGTCTACCGTGATTGCGGGCTTCTTGTTAAAAGAGATTAATGACTCGTTAGGCATGACCACTTACATCATCGATACCATCAGCCCACTATTGAGCAAAGAAATGCTGCCGGCCATTATCTTTGTATCCTTGGCGGCCATTGTGTTTGGCACGGCCTCTAGCTGGGGCGTATTTATCATCGCCATTCCGATTGTGGTGCCCATGGCGGCGGCGGTGGATGCCAATATTCCTTTGGTGATTGGTGCTTTGTTATCGGCGTCTTCGTTTGGCAGTCACGCTTGTTTCTTCAGTGACTCCACCGTATTAGCGGCGCAAGGTGCAGGGTGTTCCCCCATGTCCCACGCCTTTACGCAAATTCCGTATGCCTTAATTGGTGCTGTCGCGGCGTTTATTATTTTTGTAGTACTGGGTTATACCCTAGCTTAGAAGGTAACCAACTTTAAACTATCTGGCAGGCATGGGCTTTAGGGTTCATTCTGTCAGAGGCTAATTAACACGGTTTAGTCTGTAATCAACAGGGCAAACCCGCCCAGCTGAGACAACATCTCCACTGCCAAAAAATGTTTGCTGTGGGCAATTAGTTGGCTGGCACTTAAGGTTAGATTTGGTACCGACCTTTCACTTTCTCCCCCTGCACCGCTTAACTCTTCTAATAATTGCCCCACCAAAATATTTAAAAATTCACCCAATACATCCAGCGCCAGCTCACTATTCATTTCTTCCGGGGGCATCTCTACAAACACACAGGCCATGTTTATTAAAGTAGCATCATCACAGGCCAGAGCGATCTTAAAACAGGCCTGGCCATCGATGATGATGTGGGAGGTATGTGGGTAATCAGTTTGCTGTGTGTAATCGTCGATGAGGTTTTTTACATGACAGCGTGCCTGTAGCAGGCGTAAAAAAAGTGAATTGCAAACATCGATGGTGCAGTTTAAGGTTTTTTTAAGCGGATGGCGGGCTATCTCTTTTTTAAGGTATTTAAGGGCAGCGTTACAATCCAGTTGATGCAACAGCAAGTGCTTGGCCAGGTTTTCGTGGTTTAAAATACCCTGGCTAACCAGTACCTCACCAATACGGCGGTTACGGTGCTTTTGAATGAGCAATAGGGTCTGAACTTGTTCGTCGCTTAATAACGTAAGGCCTGTGGCGATCTCGCCGAAACATTTATTTTGAGTGGTTTGCTGCTGATGAATGTCCTTTACCTGGCCTGCATCCAGCATGTTTAGCTCCATGGCCAATTGCCCCAATAACACATTACAGTCGTGTTGTACCTGCAAGGCGGATAAAAATTGGGACTCGCTGATAACGCCTTTTTTAATGAGGAACTGACCAAAAAAATTGGCTTGCATGGGCTGGTCTCTATTCCACTACCGGCATGAGGATCACTTGGCCCTCGCCATACCCTTTCACACTGACCGTTAGGTCCAGGCGTTTTTCGGTGTTGCTGTCACCCAGTTTATCCAAGCGATCGAAGGGTTTAGGAATCAGGTGCACACCCTTTAAATCCAAGTCTTGCTCGGACGCCGGGTCATAAAACAGAGCGCTCACCATTTTTAAGAGACGCTTGTTATTGTCTAGCAGGCGTTTATCCAGTGTTTTACTTTTTATGGCAGCGAGCACGGTATTGGCAGGGGCGTTATCAAATGCACATCCTAAAATAACCGCCGCGCGAATATCCAAAATACACAGGGCCTTAATCACGTCTTTTTGGCGGTCATTAAACAGGGCCATAAGATAGGGCAGGTGTTGATAGTCAATATTGGATTTTTCAGCTTGTGTGACTTGAACTGTTTTTTGAGTGAAGCCGTCCAGAATTTTTCGCAAGGAGGGAATGTTAGGCAGCTTTAACTCATAACGGGTATTATCCATCGTTACATCATAATTATTTAACAGCGCTTCTCCTTCCACCGAGCCCTGCACTATGGGTAAAATTACTTCCTGAAACTTGTCTAAATTAAAGGGTTTATGTAAAACAAACAGGGCCCCTGCTTGCCTGGCTTCCAGCACCCGTTTGGGGTTGGTTTCGGCCGTGACTAGGCCCACCTTTAGATCTAACATCTGCGTCTGGATTTCTTTTAGTAGCTCTAGGCCCGACATATTGGGCATGTGCCAGTCGGTAATGACCAGGTCGGGTTCCCAGTCCCGAATAACTTCCAGCGCCTGCAGACCATCATTGGCCATCTTAAATTCATTGTCCTGATAACCGGCCTTTTCCAATGAACGCCGCACAATGGTTTGCATGGCTTGGCTGTCATCTACAATCAAAAACTTCATTTTAGGGCAAAACCGCTTACATGAACTTTAATTAAGTATAGAAGCTAGTTAGGAATACGGGGTTTTATTCTCTTGAACGCAGGCAAGCCATGACCACTGAATACATGGTGATACTGGAGCTTATTACGGTACTGATGGTCGTGGCGTTCATCAGTGTGGTGGTGTGGCGGGATAAAAACAGCCTAATTATCGAATTAACCCTGATAAATGAGGGCTTACTAGAGCAAATTAGCGCATTGGAGGCGCAAATTAATGAACATGTGGAGGCCGAAACTGTTATCACTAAGGGGTTTGAAGAGGTCTCAGATGACATAGAGCAATGCCTATCCCATGTGTTGGACGACAGCGAAGAAAACTGGATGCAGATGGAATACCTGCTGGATAAACAAGATACCATCGTCTCCGACTTGCAAGAGAAGCTTGATTCCCCATTGGAGTTGGATACTAAATACCTGCAACAAGAGCTCAAAACCCTTAAAAAATCTCTAGAGAAATCCCAACGAAAAACCCTAGTGCAACAAAACGAGTTAAAAACCGCGAAACGTAATATTAAAACATTGAAAGAAAAGGTGTCTAAATTGTCACGCCGTGTATTAAGTATGGGTGGGCTGGAAATTCGAGAGAAACGCCTATTGCGGGATAAAGCCAAACTAAAAGACAAGTTTGATGAAGTTAAGAGTAAGTATGAAACAAAACTGCTATCCAACAAAAAGCTGGAGCTGGAATTAAGAACCAGCTTTCGTGCTGAAGAAGTGCAAACCATAAAAGATGAACTTAAAACCAGCGAAGAAGCCCTGGGCCGTGCGCTCACCGAAAAGCAATTTTTAGAACAGGAATACTTGTCATTGGATAAGACCCAGCTAAGTCAGGAGGAATTAGCGGTGAAGTTGGAAAGGGCGGTGCGAGAAATTGAATTACTTGAAAATACCGTGGTGGATATGGATAAGGAAGCAAAAAAATAGTCGTCACTAAGCGGTTATTTTAATCAGGAATTTGTCATGGAAAAACTGTCTTTGGCCCAACTGGATAAAAGAATGGACGAGCTGCCCATGTTGCCAGCCGTGGTGGCAAGCCTGTTGGCCTTAAACCCGGATGATGATCATTATTTTGAAGATGTGATGGTGTTTGCTCAGCAAGATCCGGGTTTTGCCCTGCAAATAATAAAACTCAGTAACAGCGCCAGTGGATTATCGGTGGCCCCCATCGTGAGCCTGCGCGAGGCCGTGGTGCGTATTGGCACCCGTAACATTGCCAGCCTAATTACTTCCTTGGCGGTGATTCGGGTATTTACGCCCAACACTCAGGCCGAAAAAAACCTATGGGCCCATGCTATTCGAGTGGCGGTCACCGCTCGGGTCATCGCCTGTACCACGTCACTGTTTAGTCTTAACCCAGACCAGGCTTATTTGTGTGGGTTGTTGCATGACATTGGGCGCTTCATGTTATTTAGGGAAGCCAAAGAACTCATGAATGAAACGTATTCGGTTAACTGGCAGGCGCCCCAGCAGCTTATGACCATGGAGGAGGATTTATATGGGGTTAATCATTTTGAATTGGGTGGGCGTATTTGTCACAAATGGGGCATACCAAAAATGATAGCTCAGGTGGTTGAATACCATCATAACCACGAGCTGCCCAAAGAAATCATTATTCAACCCAAGACCTTTCATCTTATTAAAACGGTTCAACTGGCAGACCTATTTAGTATTTTCTTGACGCTTAATCCCAAGCAACTTGAGCAAGACTCTGAGAAGTTCACTCGTGAGCTGGAGGCGCTTTGTACGCAGGCCTGTGGCCCTACCCCTATGGTGAGTGCCGAGGAGTTACATGCTTTGGCCAACCCCATTTGGTTGGAGTGTGAAGGTATTATTAAGGGCATGGGCATTGACTAAACAGGTATGGTGTCGTCAATGCCTAGCGCCACTTGTTTTTATTTGGCCTTGTAGTGTGGGGACAAAAACTCATAATCGTAGCAGGTGATTTCATAAGGGTTACCATCCGGGTCCTTAATGAAAACCGACCAAGCCAGGCTTAGGTCATAAACTTTTAATTCTGCATTCACCACCTTCTTAAGGTGTTTCTCCCAAGCCAAAAAGTCTTCACCGTCCACGGCCATGGCGATAGTGGCTCTGTTTTCCTGGGGCTGCTTTTCTTTTTGAAAGAGGGCAAGACAAATGTTCTCTTCGCTGTCGCTGATTGTTAATGGGCCACTTTGAGTTGCCCAAACTTTAAGCCGCTCTATGGGGGTAAAGCCCAACACGCTTTCATACCAGTGTGCCGCCGCTTCTCTGTCTTGCACACACACGTGTAGGTGATCTACTTTTTTTAACTTGAGGTTCATTAACCTTTCCTTAATACAAGTGCCCTTAATGTTTAATGACAGTGCTTACTCAATCACTTGCAAAACAATCTTGCCCTGGGCGCGTTTACTTTCGCTTAAAGCGTGGGCCTGTTTTACCTGGCTTAAAGGGAAAACTTTTTCCAGGTGAACTTTAATATCTCCGTTATCAATCATGGCGGCGATATGCGTTAAATCTTGTGCATTGGGTGTGACCCACCAACGCTGAAATTCAATTTTTTTTGCCTGAGCTTTGCTCGGGTCCATATCATCCAGTAATGATATTAATACGCCGCCGGGTTTAATTACCTGTAATGAATCCTCCACAATGTTGTCGCCGCCCACCGCCGCCAATACCATGTCCACGTCTTCAATAGTGTCTAAAAAGTTTTCACTGCGGTAATCGATGACTTCATCGGCTCCTAAGGCGCTAACAAAATCGTGTTTGCCCTGGGAGGCGGTACCAATCACATACGCCCCTAATGACTTGGCAATTTGCACAGCGAAGCTGCCCACGCCGCCGGCGGCGTTGTGAATCAATACCCGTTGCTCGGGTTTTACATTGCCCCCAGCAATGAGTGACTGATAAGCAGTGGTGGCGGCCAAGGGCACTGCGGCACTGGTGATGAAATCGAGGGAGGTGGGTTTGCTGGCGACTAACGAGCTGTCCACCGCTAGGTACTGGGCATAGGCACCCTGCAGGGCAATGGGGGAATAAACAAATACCGGCTGGCCCATTTCAAAGTTATTTACACCTTCCCCTATCTCACTGATCACCCCGGCTGCATCCCAACCAGGCACTAAAGGCATAACATGGGCAACGTCCTCCTGTAACAAGCCTTCACGCACCATCCAGTCCACCGGATTCACACCAGCCCCGTGGACCTTTATTACTACCTGCCCGGGGCCGGCTGTTGGGCTGGGTAATTCACCGTGAATTAATTGATCTGTGTTGCCGTATTGCTCTAGGTAAATGGCTTTCATCTGTGTGCTTCCTATTTATGAACAGGCCCAATGGCTTGATGAAGGCAGTTTGTCATGGGGGAGGTATACGATCTAATTGATGCTTTGTATGAAATGCATAGGCTACATCAATGTGTTGTGGCATATTACCGACTCTTAAAGTTGAGAATGGAATTGAAAGTGGCATGGCCAACCTAGACCTAAATTTGTTGGTGATCTTTGATGCCATCATGCAGGAGCAGTCTATTACGGCAGCGGCTCAGCGCCTGTCCATGACTCAGCCGTCGGTTTCTAACGCGGTGTCGCGCATGCGCCATGCCTGGGGTGACCCCTTGTTTGTGAAGATGGGCCGTGGCATTCGGCCCACTCCTTATGCCACTGCGCTGTGGAGAGAGACAGGGGAGGCGTTGCACACCATTCGCGGCGCCACGATCAAAGAACGTTTTAACATTCAGCATACTAAGCGAGTATTCCGTATTGCCCTTACCGATTGGATGGCGGATATATTCTGGTTGCCGCTGCGTAAAATTATTGAGCAGCAGGCGCCGGGCATCGACATTCATGCGGTACCTTACTCGGTGAACGGTGAGCAACTGTTATTGTCGGCCGAGGTGGACATGGTGCTGGACTACTTTGCTGGTAGCAGTGCTCATATTCACAGCCAATGGTTGTTTGATAATCATTTTGTGTGTGCCATGCGCCCGGATCACCCCTTAGCCAAGAAAAAACTGGGGTTAAGCGAATATGCCCAAGCTCAGCATTTACTCTTTTCGTTATCAGGGGATGCCTCGGGCAGTGTGGATGCCATGTTGAAGCAGCACAACTTGTCGCGGCGAGTGGCCATGACCGTGAATCACTGTTACAACCTGGTGAACCTGCTGGAGAATACCGAGCTCATCACCACTATTCCCTTGCCCATTATTATGGACAGAGTGAACCAGGGTAAGATATTTGTGACCACGCCGCCCATTGATATCCCTCCTGGCCCCATCAGTATGTCGTGGCATAAACGCCACCATAGAGATGAGGCATCCCTGTGGTTACGAGAGCAAGTGATGCACATCCTACAAAATGATTTAAGAAACAGCTTACCCACCAGTCACGTCCACTAGTTTTTTGCGCTCGTAATTCTTGCCAGTTGCCGTTATCTAAATTATAGTTAGTTAGACTAACTATTCAAAGTGTGAGTGTCATGGACAGCGAACAGGATTATCTTGCCTCTTTTAATCAATTGATGGTGCCCAGCATTAGTAAGATACAACGGCTGTTAACGCCCCTGTTAGAGAAGGCACTAAAAAAGCCAGGCATCAGTTTGGCCGAGTTTCGCATCGTGGGAATATTAATGGGGGAAGAGACGGGTTTTAGCCAAAAGCAGCTGGCCCAGAAATTGGGCATCAGCTCCCCCTCGTTATCGGTATCCATTGCCAAGCTGGAAAAAAAGCAATGGGTGGTGCGCATTAATGATCATCAGGATCAGCGCATTAAACGCATCGCTTTGGCACCGCAAGCCAATTTTGAAAGTATTTACCCTTTAATTATGACGCTGGAATCCCAGGCCACGGCGGGCATCAGTGAAAAAGATTTAAAAACCACCAAACGCGTATTGGAAAAAATATTAGAAAATATTAATCCAATTTCACTTTAGAGAATAAAAATAACAGGAGAGAAAATTATGTGGGCACTTATTTTAGGCATTGTAATTTTTTATGGGGTACACGCCGTGCCGTCATTAAATTTAAAAGCCAGGCTAGTTGCTAAGTGGGGAGAGCAACCCTACATGGGGGCGTTTTCGCTAGTGGCCGCCTTAGGGTTAGGGTTAATGATTTATGGCAAGTCTATCGCCGCATTTACTCAAGTTTGGCAACCTATTGATGGTGCGCACTGGTTACCCATTGTGCTTATGTGGCCCGCGTCTATTTTAATCGCTTGGGCTTATTTACCCTGCAACATGAAAATAAAATTACGCCACCCCATGTTGCTGGGGATTTTGTTGTTTTCAGTTAGTCACCTGGTCGCCAACGGTGACTTGGGCACCATATTATTGGTGGGTTCATTTGGTGTATTTGCCGTTGTGAATATGCTGGTGGTGAATCGTCGTAATAATAGACCCGAAGCTAAACCCAAAGCCATGGGCTGGGACCTTTTAGGGGTAGTGATCGGCACTGTGGTGTATGCCCTGGTATTTAACTTCCACCACATCATAGTGGGTGTGCCTGTATCGGTTTAAAAAGGCAGGGCAGCACTTTATAAAATCCGTTGCGAATTTTCATCAAGAAAACAGCGGCGGGCTTCTTCATCCAAGCCTGATCCTTTAAATAGCGCCATGATTTTAACCAGCAATAGTATGAGAAGGTTAGAGTCATGCATGATTTTCTCTTACCGACTTTTTCCATATGCTCTACTAGCCCAGGCGTGTACATCCAGTAATACACATTCTGCCCGTGGCTTTAACAAAGAAGATTTGTAAACCACTGCCGTGTCATGGAGGAATTACAGTGCATGTTAAATGAGGCTTGGTCCTAATTTTTAGCGGCTAATTTCCCATGAGAGTGTAAGGTTCACTGCAAGTATTGAATACTGTTATCCCTTGTTACTTGCTCTCTAATCTCTCCAATCTTGTCCCATAGTTTTTCAGCCACACCGGGGTGGGTGCGATAGAAGTGATGGCTAAATATTAGGTAGTAGGCTTTGCTTTTTAGCGGGGGGGTGAGCTTTTCAATAGTGTCATAGGCCATGGATCGAATGAGTGGGTCGGCGGTATCGTCTTGTTCTGCGGTGGCAGAAATTCGATTTAATATGAGCTTTCTAAAATTGTGTTTTGCCGAATTTCCTTCAATTACCTGTTGGTTCATTTTTTTTAAATCCCCCACGATAGAATAACCTCGGCTGGCCCCCACCGGTTTAATGGCCCCGGTAATTGTTTTTCCATTCCACCTCACGCCACTGCCTTTTAATGTGTAAAGTGAATAACCTAGGTCGGCCATTCTGCGCGCAATATCGAGTTTGCCATTTATCATGGGGTATTTCCCCATTTTTTGGCGGGATGCTTTAAATGAAAATATGAAGGCACCATCAAGAGAGTTATCTTGCAGTAAGCTTTTCACCCGATTGTTGGGGTAGCGCGCATAGCGAATATTAATTCCCAGCTGTCTGGCGGCACGATTGATGATATCTAGGGAGATTCCAGGAGGATTGGCAATGCGGGTACCTTCCCCCATGAAATGTGGTGGAGACTCGTTAATGTTGTATCCCAGCACGATGGTAATGGGCATGGGTGACGGGTAAAGGGCCGTTGATATAACCAGGCCTGACATCCCCACTAGTAATGCCAATACAAGGCGCAACATGGGCAATTACCAAAAAATGATATGGATTGAGTATAGGTGTGGGGGCGGAGATTTTCATGGTCGTAAGTGATGATGCTCCCTGTTGAATAGAATAAACCCTCCATAAAAAGAATGTAGTTATAAATAAATATTACTAAAAAATGTGCCTGCTGGCGGTGGGGTATTTGTTAGGCGGGTAGCTTGGATGAATATCTGTGATACAGCGGCCTGCCTGCACTGACTCCTACCTATGTAGGATGCCGGTATTGGGGCAAACCCTTAAAATAGTCAATATTTGGTTGTACATTATTTCAGTGGTTCATATGAACAGAACCCTTGCCTAAGGAGCTTTGAGTGGAAGATCATTACAAGGTTGAATTTATAGAGGCGCTTAATTTGTTCAAAATTAAATTATTTGCCGATATTCCTCAGTCTTCTGTGGAGTTGTGTTTTAACGCCTATGAAAAGCGCATTAAAGGCCAAGGGTTGCCCCAGGGTTTTAAATTATTAATTAGTGTGTCTTGCGGGTGGCCCTTAGATCAAGCCGCTCATAGCTACTTAAATGGCATTTTTTCACGCCATGCCTGCCACAAAAACTGCCTTAAGACAGCGGTGGTTAATGAAGACTTAAGGCTTGCCACCCATAACGAGGGGAATAGCAAGGAGCGTTTCTTTATGAATGAGCCGGAGGCCCTAGTTTGGTTGTGGAGTTAATGAGCTAATGGCAGCTGGCTTGAATTAAGGCTAATCGAGGGCTTTAATTATAAAACTGGTACATATCCGTTAGGTTTCTGCTTATGCCTAGCAGGTGAGGAAACATGAAGCTTTTCCCTGTGCTCTCGGCTTTCACACTTATGTTTGCTATTCAGGTGTTTGCCGCCCCCCAACACCTTACCTTTGGTGTTAGGAACGCCCACCCCTTTGTCATGTTAAAAGATGGTCAAATAGACTCCCCCGACCCGGGTATTTTTATAGAATATTTAGAAATGGTGGCAAAACGCACGGGTATAACCATTCGATATCGAATGTGTCCGCCTAAGCGCTGCTTTATCCTGTTGGGCGAGGGAAGCTTAGATGGTGTGCCTATTGGCAGCTACAATGTGGAGCGTCAAAGTAAGTACGCGGCTTACCCCATGAAAAATGGACAGGTAGATGAGAGTCGCAAAACGATCGAGGGAAAGTACAGTTTATATAAATTGAGAGGCACGGCGGTTAACTGGAATGGCAAACATCTTCAAAATGTAGATAAGCCCATTGGGGTGAACCTGGGTTACTCCATTACTCATTTCTTTAAAATGCGCAATATC
>Ga0209290_1001141_pt1 | contig 14066 bp, 9 predicted proteins | sample EN1Hudsemesocosm_2_FD_184632 | JGI IMG/M metagenome (GOLD analysis project Ga0209290, IMG submission 184632) | Methane-oxidizing microbial communities from mesocosms in the Hudson Canyon - EN10B Hudson Canyon (SPAdes) (version 2) | ecosystem: Environmental > Aquatic > Marine > Cold seeps | place... | reverse complement strand
AACATAACAATACAAATTTACAGGTGCAAATTGATGATTATCTCAAGTCGATCATTATTAATGGGGAGTTGAACCAGATTCTTAAAAAATATAAATAAAAGCTAAATGTGCTAGGTATCAATCCTGGTAGCTGTAAACGAAAGGGACGACGGAATAAAATTTCAAACAATGGCAAAAATTCGCACGCAGTCAGCTAAATTCGATCATTCCATGTTTGTATTAATTAATAATAGTGATGCAGCTCTCAATAATAAAATTTTGAGTTTTAACCTTTGCCTTCTTTAGACTTCTGCCTTGCCTAAACTGTTACTATTTGTACATAAATGTAATTTATTGTTCTTCATAAATTTTCAAGGTTTGGGATATGTTCGTTTCTAAAGGGTTCTCTTCTGCTTTTTTGGCTTTTCTGATTTTATTTTTAAGCGCATGCAGTGGAGAAGGAGATACTTCACCAGGAGAAACTGCAACTGATGACGTTAACCTAGGGGATACGATACAAACAGGTATAATTATCGATAGTTTCGTATCAAACCTAAACTATCGTACTGAAACTATTATAGGTTATACAAATAGTAGTGGTGAATTCAGTTATAAAAACGGGGAGTCAATAACTTTTTCTATTGGTGATATTGACTTCCCAAGTGCTCAAGCAAAATCGATAATCACTCCCCTTGACTTGGCTAATTCAAGTGACCCGAAACACCCTGTAGTAATTAACATTGCTCGACTATTACAGAGTTTAGATGAAGATGGGAATCCTGAAAATGGAATACGTATTTCTCCTCTCGCTCATGCTTCGGCTCTGTCTATGTCTATGTCTGTGGATTTTGAGAGTCCTAATTTTGCTCTTCAGGTAACAAACCTAATAGCCAATAGTGGTTCTGAGAGAACCGTGTTAGTAGATGAATCTAGCGCACTAGCCCACTTAATAGTAAGCCTGAATATCAGTGGTGATACCGATAACGATACAATTCAAAATGCTAATGACAATTGCCCAAGTAGATCAAACACCAATCAACTAGATACCGATCACGATGGCCAGGGTGATGTTTGTGATACAACCCCCAATGGGCCAGATACCGACGGTGATACGATCCTTGATAGCAGTGATAATTGTGTCAATGAAGCCAACTCCAATCAACTAGATACTGATCTCGATGGCTTGGGAGATGTTTGTGATACAAGCCCTAATGATCAAGATGCAGATGGAGATTCCGTTTTAGATAGTAGTGATAACTGTCCCTATGTCGCTAATACCAATCAGTTAGACAGGGATAATGATGGCCAAGGAGATGTTTGTGATACCACTCCAAATGGTTCCGATGCTGATGGTGATTCCATCCTAGATAGTAGTGATAACTGTCCCAATGTCACTAATACCAATCAGTTAGACAGGGATAATGATGGCCAAGGAGATGCTTGTGATACCACTCCAAATGGTCCCGATGCTGATGGTGATTCCATCCTAGATAGTAGTGATAACTGCCCCAATGTGGCGAATACCAATCAGTTAGACACGGATAATGATGGCCAAGGGGATGTTTGTGATACAGCTCCAAATGGTCCCGATACTGATGGTGATTCCATCCTAAATAGTAGTGATAACTGCCCCAATATCGCGAATACCAATCAGTTAGACAGGGATAATGATGGCCAAGGGGATGTTTGTGATACAGCTCCAAATGGTCCCGATGCTGATGGTGATTCCATCCTAGATAGTAGTGATAACTGTCTCAATGTCGCGAATGCCAATCAGTTAGATACAGATAAAGATGGCCAAGGGGATGTTTGTGATACAACACCAAATGGTCCCGATACTGATGGTGATGGCATTGGTGATGCTTCTGATCTTTTCCCAGTGGATGTCGCTGCGTCTGTTGATAGTGATTACGATGGTTATCCGGATACATGGAATGAGGCATATACTGAAAATGACAGTACCACTGGATTAATTATAGATAGTTACCCTAACGATGCTGCTTGTTATTTGCCAGAGCATGGAGATGGGGTAAATTGTGATTACGGGGCAACAATACCAAACTATATCCCTGATCAAATAGTCAGTGACAGCGATGGTATTATTTATTTGCTGAGCAGGGACAATGCCCGGATATACCGTTGGTCAGTGGCTGAGTCGGCCTATATCAACCCCTTTGTAGTTGGGCTGAGTACAGGCTCATCTACGGAAGCGCCAATTAGTGTGACCTATTCTTCAGCCCATGATCGTTTGTATTTAGGTTACAGTACAGGAGTCATTCAGTATATTGATTTACTGGGTAACGCGCAGGAGAAGGCGTTCGCCAGCACCGCAGAGGCGACAAAAGGCTTAACTGCGGCGGATAACTATGTATTTGCACAAGATAGCAGCGATTTCGGTACCCATTATATCTTCGATGTTGATGGTAACCTCACCGACAGTAAACACAACAGTTATCATTCCCGGGAATATATATGGAGCGAAACCCAGTCGCGGATTTATTTCTCTCGAGACCATGTTAGCCCAACTGATCTGAACTACGTAGAAATTGATCAAAGCACGGGGCTGATCACAGGCAAAGGAGATACGCCTTATCACGGAGACTATGATGTTCAGCATCCGGTTCGTATTTCCACGAACGGTCAGTATATCATTGTGGGCAAGGGTGATATTTACAATAGTGGTGATTTAACTTGGGCTGGTACAATTGGGGGCAGTATAGATGATGCTCTCTGGTTGCCCGGTGGCTCATTGGTGACACTACAAACGGATGGCGACACTACGAAACTACAGCGTAGCAATGAACTCTTGACCCCAGTGGAAAAAACGACCTTTAGTGGGGTGGCGTTAAGGATTTTTTCCACCAATGTAGGCATGGTCTTACTCACTTCAGAAGCAGGTACTGTAACTTTTCACAGGTATATACCAAATAACGATAGTGACAGTGACGGTATCGAAAATACCACTGATGCTTTTCCTCAGGACATCGCTGCGTCAGTCGACAGTGATTACGATGGATATCCAGATGCATGGAATATTGGTTCCGATGAAAATAACAGCACCACAAGCTTAGTCTTGGACAGTTACCCTGACGATACAGCATGTTACTTGCCAGAACATGGAGACGGGCTCAATTGTAGCTATGACGCGACGATTCCGGATTATGTCCCCGATCAAATCGTCACTGACAACGATGGCATTGTTTATTTACTAAGCCGGGACAATGCCCGGATATACCGTTGGTCAGTGACTGAGTCTGCCTATATAAACCCCTTCGTAGTAGGGCTGGAAATGGGCTTGACCTCGGAAATCCCGGACAAGATGATTTTTTCTGAATCTCATAACCGATTGTATTTGGGCTACAACACGGGAGCCATTCAGTATATTGATTTGGCAGGTGACCCTAAAGAAAAGACCTTTACCAAAACGACTACAGCTGTTACTGGCTTGGCGGCAGTTGGAAGTCATGTGTTCGCTAGCGATGCTAGTGGTGTATGGGGGAATTCGCATTACTTCTTCGATACTGACGGTAACCTAACGGACTCTGATGATCGTGCCTACTGGGAAGGACAAGGTAAATGGCGAGACTATGCGTGGAATCAGGCCCAAGCAAGGATGTACTACTTCCGTTCCAGTAACACTATGTCACGCCCTCCTTACCTTATGCAATATGAAGAAATTAACCAGAGTACAGGAGAGATCCTTTCCTCGGAAGAGGTACCTGATCATGGTGTACACCGTATTCACGGTCCTATTCGAATCTCTGCCAACGGCGATTATATCTTCTTAAGCAGTGGTGACATGTACAATAGTGCTGACTTAACTTGGGCCAACACCATAGGCTCCAGTGTGGACGACGCTCTTTGGTTGTCCGATGACTCTTTGGTAACGCTACATTCAGATGGTGAGGCTACAGTACTACGACACTACGACGCCACCTTAATCTTGGTCGAACAAGTGGTCTTCAATGGTAATCCATTAGGTATTTTTTACACTGATGCAGGCATGGTCGTGCTAACCTCAGATTCCGGAACTGTAAAGATGCAAGGCTATATCCCCAACAATGACAGAGATGGCGACGGAATCGTTAATGCTCTCGATGCTTTCCCGGTGGATGAGGCAGCAGCTATTGACGGTGATCATGACGGTTATCCAGATGCTTGGAATCTTGGATACAATGAAAATGATAGTACTACGGGTCTGAGCCTGGATAGTTACCCTGACGATGCTGCCTGTTATTTATTGATACAAGGAGATGGTCTCAACTGTGACTATGAGGTAATGATACCTAACTATGTCCCTGATCAGATAATTAGTGGCAACGGCATTGTCTATTTGTTAAGCCAAGACAATGCCCGTGTATACCGCTGGTCAGTAGCCGACGCGGCATATATCAACCCCTTGGTAGTAGGATTAGATAAGGGGGTATCCACAGAATCCCCAAACCGGATGGCTTATTCGGCGACCCATGACCGACTCTATTTAACTTACAGCAAGGGCATTGTTCAGTATGTTGATTTACAGAGTGACCTGTCTGAACAGTTTTTTGCTAAAACAGCCTTCGATGTTGGTGGTTTGGCGGTAGTGGAGGGGTATTTAATTGTAGAAGATGCTTATAGCTCTTGGCATAACCTATATGTCTTTGATGCTAATGGTAACCTAAACGATAGCAAAAACTGGAGCGGCAGTTTTCAGAACGGCAGTTTTCAGAACTATGCTTGGAGCCTAACAAATACAAGGATGTACTACTTATCCGATTCAAGCACCTGGTACCCTCTCTACATGGAAATAGATGAAAATACAGGACTTATAGGCGACAGTGACAGACTCCTTTCTGGGCCTGGAGCAAGCCATTTACGAAATCCGATTGTTTTGTCCAAAGATGAGACTCAAATTATTATGGGCAGTGGTGATATTTTTGATCTAATAAATCTGAACTGGGTCGATTCATTGGAAATCAATTTTGTTGATGCCATTTGGCAAAACCAACAAATTATCACTGTTGAAAACACTACTAATGAGGATGGCACTTCATCATCCCTGGTAACATTATGGGACGAAGTTAGCCTTCAAAGTTCAACTGTATTCAGCTTCGAAGGAAGTCCGTTAGCGTTTATACCCAATGGTGAAGACGTCATATTGATTCATTCTACTGATGCAGGCCTCTCGTTTTCAAATATTCTTGTTAGTGATCACGATGATGATGGTCTACCTGGGTGGTGGGAAAATAGGCACGGTTTAGATGACGATAATTCTGCTGATGTTGTGTTAGATAATGACACAGACGGATTGACGAACTTAGAGGAATTCAATAACGCTACAAATCCGTTGAATGCAGATTCTGACGGCGATGGACTTAGCGATGGAGTTGAAGTTCATAACTATGGTAGTGACCCCAATAGTACTGACGGCGACGGAGATAAGCTAAGCGACTTTGAGGAGGTCATTACTACTGGAACCAGCCCTATTGATTCTGATTCTGATAACGATAGTTTCAATGATGGCGAAGAGGTTATTGACTACCTGACGGACCCAAATAATGCTAGTTCGCACCCCCCTGCAGTAGCCAATATGACTAAGTCATTTGAAGGAAGTGAGCTTCCAGGACTTTGGGAATCAACTGCAATAAGTAATGTTGCCTGGACAATTGACGGAACACAGACATATGACGGTAAACAGAGTTTGCGAGTTGGCGGCATTAATCGGGGTCAACAGAGTGCTATTCAATATGAGAACGAGTTTGAGGCTGGCACTCTCAGTTTTCAGGCAAAATTTGAGTTTCAAAGTTGTTGCGAAGAATTAACCTTTTGGGTCGATGGCTCTGAAGAACTTCGTATCTATTCTAACACTTGGAAGGAGTATAGCGTGACACTTAGCAGTGGTTTTCATGTACTCGAATGGCGTTACAGCAAAAACCCTGTTGTTACACGCCACAAGAGCTCGGCATGGATCGACTACTTTAAATTTGTTTCGCCCTAACGGCTAAAATCTAACCGTATTATGAATACCTCCTACCGTTAGCTAATGAAGAATTCATGGGATTATTACTTTTTGTCTTATGTTGGAGGGGGCATCTTAACAAAAAGTAAATTGTTTTATTGTTCAGTTAAAACGAGTATTTCTAAGGTATTACGAGCGTTTTGGAGTAAGTAGCTTGTATCTCATTACCCGGCTCAGGAGCATGGGGAACAAAACGGGCCAGAATTAAGGATACCCCAGCCATTGCCGCCCCGGTTAAAAATACCAAAGCAGGAGAAATAACCCATAAAATTCCGTATAAGGCTGGCAATATTACCGCTGCGATATGGTTAATCGAAAAGGCTACACCAGCAGTGGGAGCTATATCCCTGGGATCTGCAATTTTTTGAAAGTATGTTTTTTGGGCGATAGCCATCGAAAATAATATATGGTCTAGCAGATATAGTCCGGCAGCTACCCAAGGGTTATCAACTAAAGCATATGCCAAAAAGACCAAAATCAAACCTACATACTCTAGCGTCAACGCTCTACGTTCGCCCCATTTACCTATCAGCTTTCCAATCAGGGGGGCAAATACAATGCTTGTTAAGCCATTGAGCAAAAATAATATGGCTATTTCAGAAGCCGAAAAATCAAATTTCTCAACCATCAGAAATCCTGCAAATACAACAAAGATTTGTCTTCGAGCTCCACCCATGAATGTTAAGGCGTAGTAGAGCCAATACCGTCTTCGGAGAATCAACTTTTTATGCTGTTCGACCTTAACAGGGAAGTGTGGAAATATGCTCCAGCAACATATCGCAATGAGTATCGTAAGGCCTCCACCGATTAAATAGATCGTTTTCATATCCATATTAAGTATGTCAAGCGCTAGCCATACCAAGGCATAAGCGAGAAGACCAAAGAAGGCACCAACCGCGATCATTTTTCCCATCTGATGAGCAGCATTCTCTTTGTCAAACCACTGTAATGAAAGGGATTGGTTGATGGTTTCGTAGTAGTGAAATCCAACAGACATTAATACGGTCGTACAATATAAACCGATCTCGCTAGGGAAAAATCCTGTTAGAGCGGTACCTAAACCCATTACTAGTATCGAAACTAACGCAAGTGTTTGTTCCCTCAGTAGCGCTAAAAGTAAGATAGCACCAAAAGCTAAAAAGCCTGGTATTTCACGTAGAGACTGAAGTACGCCAATCTCCACACCGGTGAACGAAGCGCGTTCGATCGCAAAGTTATTAAGTAAGGCTTGCCAAATACCGAACGAAATAGGCATGGCTGCTGCCATCAAAAATAAAAGTATTTCGGGCCGACGTAAGTTCTTCATTCATCATCTACCAAGTGTTATTTAAGAGTTATTTACTTTAATTAAGTAGCGGTATGACGTATATAGTATATATAGACAAATACTATCGAGAAGATGCCAATGCCTTTAAAGAAAGATTCAGGTGATCAAAAAAACCATGAGGAACATGGAAATGAGCTTTCTGATGAGGCATTTGTACCTGAAGGAGTGGCGACTCATTGGTTAACCGTAAATGGGGTAACGATAAATAAACCTGAAGAGATACCAAGACGAGTAGTTATTAGAAAAATAACGCATGAAGCCGGTTATTATGCACCTTTTCATTCTCATGCCCGAGGGCAATTGTTGTTTATCGCCGAAGGTTTGATTCAAGTGTCTACCAAGGGAGAAGGGTATTGGGTAGTGCCACCTCAACGTGCGGTGTGGTTGCCACCCTATGTGGAACATGATGCTCGCTCGCTGACTAGCGTCAAATTAAGAAATGTCTATATTTCAGAAGAAGCTTCTCAAAGCTTGCCTGGGCACTGCCAAGTAATTTCGATAACGCCTTTGATACGAGAGTTAATTCTGAGAGCTGCCGAATTTAATGTGCTTTACGACGAACAGGGGGCAGAAGGACGTCTGATTGAGGTATTGCTTGACCAACTGGCAAGCCAGCCTGAAGTACCTTTACATTTACCTCATCCTAAAAGTAAAGCCTTAAAGTACATCGCTGAATATTTAATACACGAACCCGCAGATCAGAGGACATTGAATGCCTGGGCTCAGAATGTTGGGCTTAGTGCGCGAACATTAGCAAGACATTTTGTGAAAGAGACTGGTATGTCATTTGGTCAATGGCGTCAGCAAGCTAGATTGCTCGCTGCAATTACACGCATCTCACAAGGTGACCCTGTTGCACATATCGCACAAGACTTGGGTTACGACAGTCAAAGTGCGTTTATCGCGATGTTTCGAAAGGCAATGGGAACGACTCCAGGTCGCTATTGCAGCCGCTTGACTGTTGAAAAGAATCACTGATGAGCGCGAATAGTTTCAAACGTTTGGATATGAAAACTTGTTCACTAGATGGTGGGACGTCAAATATGTTCTTCTCAACCATGTTTTACCACTGTGAATAACATCCTTGAAATGGACTGGATTGACCATAAGAGGAGGGGGAGAGTATTGCAATGAGCAAAAATGAATATATACTGTAAATACATACAGTATATATTCATTTTGAGAGTAAATAATGCCAGCAATTAGGTGTAAGCATAACTATCGGAAGTATGTTCTTAATCAGAACGGTTTAGTCTTTAAGTCGTCGATTGTCGGCAATACGGTATTACTTGAGCGTCCTATCGATGATGTGTTCATGCCATTTGGCGGCTTTCTGAAGATGGCTCAACCAGAAATGAATGGTAGTGATAGCACAGTGAGCGTCATAAATATTGAAGCCTTTACAGCAGATGACAATGGTCTGAATAAGTGGGTAAACCTGCCAAAAGGAAGTAAAGTTAGAGGCCAATTGCTCAATAATCGGGTGTTTATTCTTATTGGCGACAAAGGCGATAGTATTTACTGTGCATAGATTATTCTGACTCAGCTTATATGTTAAGAACAGCCAGTTTGGTCGCTGTATAGCTTATACGTAAAATTCACGATCATTGAATAGCCCGATTGATTTGGATGTCTCATATTTTGTAAGTAAACTAATACCTAAAAATTTCAAACCGTAATACTTGCACCACTTGCTAAATTACCTAGATTAACTAACCTTAAACTGACGCTTACCTAATTCATAATAACAAGAGTCTTTGGTTTCTGCAGAGAGGGTATCTTCATGCTTAAGCTCGCAATTGCAACATTCCTCTCAATCAACTTTATATTTACGTCTTATGTCTTCGCAGAAAAAATTGTTTTATCTACCGTTAACTGGGAGCCGTTTTATGGCGAAAATCTATCTGAAAACGGCTTTTTTACGGTGCTATGCAAAGAAGCGTTTAAACTTGCAGGCTACGAAATGGAGGTTGAGTTTTTGCCATGGAAAAGAGCCTTGGAAAGTGCAAGAAAAGGCGAATACGATGGACTGCTCGGCGCTTATATAAGTGAAGATCGACTCAATACTTTTTACTATACTGACCCTATCTACTCTAGCGACGAAGTCTTTGTTCAAAATAAAGATAGGGGCATCACCTACACAAAAGTTGAAGAACTAAGGCGGTTTATTGTTGGAGGTAGGCGCGGTGCGGCTCAAATGGACGAATTAAGAGCAATGGGTTTTTCACTTCAAGAAACCACCGACTACCCGCAAAGCTTGATAAAACTCAACTTAGACAGGATAGACTTGGTATTGATGGGGCGCTCTCAACTCCTTTACATATTAGAAAATGAACAAAAAATAAAAAAGCTTCAAGGCAAGTTTGAAATTATTGAACCGCCTTATAAATCCTTTAAACTTTACAGCCCGATTACCAAAAAACGCCCCGACGGCCAACAGATTGTTGAGCGTTTTAATCAAGCACTTAAGGATATGAAGGCTAACGGAACCTATACCGACATATTGAAACGATATGGACAGGACCAATAAGACTTCAGGTTTGCCTCGAAAGGCGCTGTCAGATACCTGTTAACTGAACTCGTTAAAACTGGGAGCTAGGCTCAGCGCACCGGTATTGTGGCTGGTTTGTTTAGTTTTTTACTTGGGTCGATATACTTAGTTCTTTATTTGGGTCAACGTACTTTGTTTCTTGAAATTGCTTTCGATAACTTAAAGGTGTCATGTCCGTCCAGCGTTTGAACGCTTGACGAAAACTGGCGACATCGCCAAAGCCGCATGAACGGCTTACTTCATCCATACTTAAATGTTCTAAGCTTAGCGCTCCCAGGGCTTTCTGTAGCTGATATTCTTGAAGGACCACGCTATAACTTGTGCCGGCTGCATGTAATTTCCTTCTGAGCGTTCTGGGTGATATGGCCATGTTTTTAGCAATGCTATTGAGCGTTTCTGGAATGTGTCCGTTTTGTTGGAACTCATGTCGTAGTAGCCATTGAATATCTCCTTTTTGAATGCTATCCAGCCTTGCCATCTCTGTTTGGCAAATAGCGATAGACTGCTTTTGGGTCACGGGGTTGGCGAGTGGCAAACTTTGACTCATGTCTTTTTGGGATATCCAAATTACGTGGTGCTGAGTATTGAAATCGATAGGGCACTGACAATATCGCTGGTAAGCTTTTTCATAATGTGGTGCCGGATAGGCCAGTTGAATCCGCCTGAAAAAGCAAGGCCTGCCCAGGAGATCCTCAACTTGTCGTTGTAAGGAGGATATTAACATTTCGAGGGCAAAAACCTGACTTACCGGCAAGTTCATATTTTCTCTTAAGCTTATGTTGATCTTAACGTCGCTGCCTATAATCTCGGGCTGAAGGTTAAAACGACTTCTAATGAGTAGTCGATGATGGTTGGCGACTTCCAATGCTGCACCTAAGGTTTTTGACGCAGTCAGGGCTGTCGTGAGTAGCCCCCATCTGGAAAGATTCAGTGAGTGACCAAAACGCAAACCATGATCGGGCCCCTTAGCCAAACGATAAACATTCCGGTAAATAATGTCGAATTGCTGCAGCGAGATTAAATAATCTTCTTGCTGCAGACGTTCTTCACTCAGTCCGGTTCCAAGTAGCCATTGGGAAGGTTTAACGCCTTCTTTGAGCATAAACTTCTTGATTAAGTAAAGCTCAGCACTTGGAAAGATTGCTTGTTTTTCAAACATTACTAGCCCTTGTTGAGTGAAAGCGTTTATCTTCGATGAGAAGAATAATCACTATTATTACTTATTAGGACAAAAAAAGAAGTAATAAGGCCATATTATATTTAAAAAGTGGCCTGTTAGATTTAATGTCTTTATGGTTTGTTTATTACCTCAATGCACCCAAGGGTTTATTGGCAAGTAAGTATTGCATAGGAGCTAAGATGGATTTGACTGAAACACAAAGAATCAAACTAATACGCGCTACGATCAAAGATCGAGGCGCAGCAATTCGTCAGCAGTTTCCTTTATTAAAATATCAAAACTGGATTGGCATGGGCATATTATGTTTTGCCATTATTGGAATGATACTGGCGGCGGGCTTATACCTGGATGGCACGATTAATGGTTGGGTTTGTGTTCCCTTAATTGCCGTATTTGCGTCACTTTTGCATGAGTTAGAGCATGATTTGATTCATTGGCAGTACTTCAAAAAACAGAAATTTATACATCACCTTATGATGTTATTGGTTTGGTTGTTTCGTCCTACGGCCATTAATCCATGGGTCAGACGCCGATTGCACTTGCTTCATCATCAGGTATCGGGAACATCGGCTGATATTGAAGAAAAGGGCATTGGTAATGGTTTGACTTACGGTCCAATGCGTTTCTTTATTATGTTTGACACGTTTACCGGGAACCTTGTTAAGGTGTTGCTCAACGATAAAAAAGGAAAAAAGCTGAATCATGTGATAAAAATCATGCTGGTCAACTTACCATTACCTCTTTTGTGTGCCTTGATTTTGTATAGCTTTTTGGGTATCCATTTGCTTGATTTAACATGTGAGCTGTTTGGTTTTCGGTGGGCTTGGTCACAAGAACTCATTCAAGCTATTCCGCTGCTTCAAACCTGGATCGTAATTGTCATTCTGCCGGCTTACTTAAGGTCATTTTGTTTGAATTTTATCAGCTCTTCTATGCATTATTATGGCGATGTAAAATCTCTGATGCAGCAGACTCAAGTGCTTAATGCATGGTATTTATGGCCATTGCAATTATTTTGCTTTAACTTCGGGAGTACGCATGGCATACATCATTTTGTGATGAATGAACCATTTTACATTAGGCAGTTCACTGCTAGCACAGCGCACAAAATAATGAAACAACAAGGTGTTAGGTTTAATGATCTAGAAACTTTTCGTCGAACAAATCGTTTTGAACGTGATGCTAGCAAGAATAAACACAACCAAATTGTAGGAGCGTAGCTATGAAGCAGGTTCAATTATTGAAAAAATCTGACTTGGCTCCGTATACATCTATACCGTCTTATCTGCCTGAGCAAAAAAACATTGAACTAAAAGGTATGACATTTTGTGTAGAAGAGCGGGGTGACAAGAAGGGTGAACCACTGGTTTTGATTATGGGCCTAGCTTGTCAGTTAACACAGTGGCCTGAGTCTTTGCTTAATGGCCTAGCGCATTCTGGATATCGTGTGATTTGCTTTGATAACCGAGATATTGGACTTAGCGTAAAAATCACTTCGTCACTTAAAGTCGATACAAGGTTTGCTTTTTTGAAACATAAATTGGGCTTTACACCCGACGCAAATTACACACTATTTGATATGGCAAATGATACTTCGCACTTGTTAAGAGCGCTCAATATTGAAAGCGCACATATCGTCGGTGTTTCCATGGGGGGAATGATTGCTCAGATAATGGGGGCTTTATACCCTGATCAAGTTCGTTCACTCTCAGTATTGATGTCATCTACCAACTCACCGTGGTTGCCGATGCCTGAACTCAGCCTAGTGTACAAGTTGAGTAAACGTGGCCGTGTAAAGCATGATGCTGAAGCCGTCACTGAACGTTGGTATCGGTTTTGGAAAGCGGTCGAAAGTCCTGGCTTCAAAAGTGACCCTGCCTTAATGAAGGCGGATATTCACGCAAATTACCAACGCTCATACTCACCGGGTGGCACACTTCGGCAATTACAAGCCATATTGGCGACAGGCTGCTTGAAGCAGCACTTAGGAAATATTAGTTCACCCACCTTGATCATACATGGCGCGAAAGATCCTCTTTTAAAACCTGCATGCGGAGAATCCATTGCCCAGCAAATTCCACATGCCAAGATGATAAAGATAAAAGGCATGGGGCATGATTTGCCGGATAAACTGACGCCAACTTTGGTTAACTTAATTCATCAACATGCTCGAGGGGCTTTCAAGTTAGAACAAGCTGATAAACGCTCGAGTGCTACCCCGGCACTTACAGATCCCGCATGAGCATTGAACTACCGTGGCGATTGCCGAATCCTTTTGTAAAAGAGATCGAAGTAGGGGGGGAAGACACCGACCGCTTAGGTCATACCAATAATGTCTGTTATCTAAAATGGTTGGAGTCTATTGCCTGGGAGCACATGGAACATTTGAATTGTGGCTGGCAAGTTAATGAACTCACCAGTAAGGCCATGGCGATTACGCACACTGAAATGGATTATCTGGCTTCGTCATATGCCGGTGAAACTTTAATACTGGGAACCTGGATCAAGGAAAGTGACTTCCGATTCACCTCAGCTCGTTATTTTGAATTGTTTCGAATCTCAGATGGTAAATTATTGCTTAAAGCTCAAATGAAATTTGCCTGCATTGACTTGAAAAAAGGACGAGCCAGTAGAATGTCCAATGAATTGATACAAGCGCATCAACAAGCAATCGAAGAGGCTACGAATTGGAAGTAACTTTCTTCTTCTAAAGTCCTCTCAGCTACAAGTCTAAGTCGCGTGTTGATGGGACATAAGGCTATCCTATAATTGTGACTTAAGTTTGTCCGTTTTCTTACTTCTAGCTTAATGAGAGGTTAGTAAACTTCAGAAATGCATATCTTCATTAGTGCCGATTACCGGCGGTTGGCGCAACTGGCTAAGAGGCAATTCCAGCCACTAAGCAGTCTCTTCAGATATGGGGCAACATGGCCTAATTATTATGATTTTAGCTTTTTCATAGATTGAGTGGTATGGAGTTAAAGCGATGCCTTTCAAAGTTGGAGCGTTTCCCCAAATTAGTATTACGACT
>Ga0209290_1001138_pt1 | contig 14132 bp, 14 predicted proteins | sample EN1Hudsemesocosm_2_FD_184632 | JGI IMG/M metagenome (GOLD analysis project Ga0209290, IMG submission 184632) | Methane-oxidizing microbial communities from mesocosms in the Hudson Canyon - EN10B Hudson Canyon (SPAdes) (version 2) | ecosystem: Environmental > Aquatic > Marine > Cold seeps... | reverse complement strand
ACAGGCGATACGGGTTCTACAGCAGATACGGGTTCAACAGCAGATACAGGTTCAACAGCAGATACAGGTTCAACAGGTGATAGTGGTTCGGGGGGAATTGTTTCAGGATCAGGAATGTCTGATAATCAAGTTACCCTAACTTGGATTGTGCCAACACAGCGCGAAGATGGTAGTGCTTTAGCGCTGAGTGAAATTAAGGGTTATAAGCTCTATGCGGGAGAAGCAGTGGATAGTTTAAGTTTGAAGATGACCGTGGACACTTCATCTACGGTAAGTGCGACTTTGACTGGCTTATCGGAAGCCACTGCTTATTTTGCTATCAGTACAGTGACAAATGATGGCACAGAGGGCGTCATATCGCCTATTTTAAGTGTCGTTTTTTAAACGGGATGGTTTAATTAACAAAAAAAACACATCTTAGTATTACATTTTAGATACAGTCCATTTATAGTGCGACCAAATTTCACTTATGTTGATATAGGGTCTGTGCATCATGGATTTTAAAAACGCTGAAAAAATAGATCAAGCTATTACCCAGCAAAGAAATGAATTTGTTCGTTTAGGGCTTGGCTTCGTATTTCTTGCAGGGATTTTGTTATTTGTTTTTTTGAGCTTTAAAGATTTGCATGGGGGTTTGGTGTTATCAATAGCTGCTGTAATAGGCGGCTACATGGCTATGAATATTGGCGCGAATGATGTAGCTAATAATGTTGGGCCTGCTGTCGGTTCAAAAGCCATGACCTTGATGTGGGCGATTCTTATTGCTGCTGTTTTTGAGGGGGCGGGTGCTCTATTAGCGGGCGGCGAAGTCGTTAGTACGATTAAAAAGGGAATTATAGATCCTTCTAGTATTACAGATCCGAATACATTTATCTGGTTAATGGTTTCTGCACTTTTAGCGGGTGCTGTTTGGCTGAATTTTGCTACCCTTGTTGGTGCACCGGTTTCAACGACTCATTCGATTGTTGGTGGTGTTTTAGGTGCAGGTATAGCGGCTGGAGGTTTTGGTATTGCCAATTGGGATAAAATGGGCACTATCGCAGCAAGCTGGGTAATCTCTCCTGTTTTAGGGGGAGTTATTGCTGCTTTGTTTCAATTGTTTATTAAGAAAAAAATCATCTATCGAACTGATATGTTGGCTGCTGCGCGACGATTTGTGCCTGTTTTGATTGCGTTTATGGTTTGGGCGTTTAGTACTTATCTTGCGCTTAAGGGGCTCAAGAAAATTTGGAAAATTGACTTTCAAACCGCTGCTTTGTTTGGTTTAGCGTGTGCGGTGATTTTTTATGTAATTGTTACGCCAATCGTAGCAAGTTCTTCTAAGAAACTTAAGAACACTCGTGACGGTGTCAATAGTTTATTCACAATTCCGCTTATTTTTGCTGCTGCTCTGTTAAGTTTTGCTCACGGTGCCAATGATGTAGCTAATGCAGTGGGGCCTTTAGCGGCTATTGCTGACTCTATTGCTAATGCGGGTATATCTCAGAAAGCTGCGATACCGTTATGGGTAATGATGATTGGTGCTCTTGGGATTGGTTTGGGTCTGATGCTTTACGGCCCTAAGCTGATTAGAACAGTCGGCTCTGAAATTACAGAGTTAGATAAGTCTCGTGCATTTTGTGTTGCTATGGCGGCTGCGATAACCGTTATAGTTGCATCTCAACTTGGTCTGCCTGTGAGCTCAACGCATATCGCAGTCGGAGGTATTTTTGGTATTGGCTTTCTGAGAGAGTACTTGAAAACAAGTTATGCGAGTCAGTTGCATAAGATGCTAGAGCAGCATGAAGGGGATGAAAAAGTTCGTCTTCAAACATTCCTCGAGAATTTTCAGGGTGCATCTATTGAGGAAATGGAAAAAATGCTGAAGGTCGCGAAAAAACAAAAAGCAGAGCTTGGTTTCAAGAAGTCTGAGCGTAAGCGTTTAAAGAAATTGTATAGTGAGAAATTGGTAAAACGTTCCGCATTTAAAAAGATTCTTGCTGCCTGGATAATTACTGTGCCTGCGTCAGCGAGTTTGGCAGCCGGCTTGTTTTTGATGTTAAATGGTTTGCCGATTGGCTAGTCATTAAGTTGACCGACAGGCTTTACAGCTTGCTCTATAAGCGCTACGGTTAAGTAAAATCAATAAGGAGAGGGTTTATGCCTAAGCAAGCAGTACAAACTTTAATGACTGATTTACATGAGCGTTTCGCTGACGAATTAACTAGCCCTCAACAACAGGCATTAATGCAGCAGGTTCAGTCTCATATCCATAATATGGATGATGCTGAACAGGCGGATCCGAGTTTTTTAGATACCGTTGAGCTGTTGGTTGCAGATGTTGAGGCAGATCACCCTAATGCGGCTGCTGTTTTAGGGCAAATTTTAGAGGCGCTCAAAAATATGGGTGTCTAATTCCGCTTATATTTCTGTTTTTATATAGAGTCCTCGTTATTAGCGGGGATTTTTTTTGCCTGGAAGAAAGTGCTTAAAGTGATTCAATAATTTGAGCAGGTAGGTCAGGTTAGAATTTAATGATTTGAGTGTCTGGCTTGTCGCTTTTAGGGATGCATATAACTTATAGAAATGGATATGAGGTTAGTAGGCAGGTGTGTGGTTTGTAGGGTGTATGTGGTATGTGGCTAGGGTGTTGGGTAGTTTGTAGGGCGTATGAGGCTTGTAGGTAGTATGTAGCGGCGTATTGTGTTCCTTACTTCTCTTTCAGTGTGGCTTCAATAGTTGAGAGCTAAGAGGTTAATTTATGCTATATAAAGAAAAACCCTGATGAAATTAATCACCAGGGTTTTGGCTAAGAAATAATAGCTTATTTCTTAGCGGCTTTCTTTTCGCGTTCTTCTTCCATCACTTTTTCAGCGACAGAGTTGGGGCATTGTGCGTAATGGTCGAATTCCATTGAGAACTGTCCACGACCAGAAGTCATGGTACGTAGTGATCCAATGTAACCGAACATTTCAGATAGTGGTACGTTAGCTTTAACGCGTACGCCTGATGCGCCTGCGTCTTGACCTTCGATCATGCCGCGGCGACGGTTAAGGTCGCCGATAACATCACCAACGTGGTCGTCTGGCGTGAATACGTCAACTTTCATGATAGGCTCAAGTAGCTTAGGTTGTGCTTTAGCTATTGACTGGCGGAAAGCGCCTTTAGCAGCAATCTCAAACGCGACTGCTGAGGAGTCAACTGCGTGGAAGCCACCGTCAAATAATTCTATTTCAACGTCTAAAACTGGGAAGCCAGCAAGAACACCTGTGTCCATCATGCCTGCAAAGCCCTTCTCGATAGCCGGGAAGAATTCTTTAGGAACGTTACCGCCCACAACTGTAGAGGTGAAGGTGAAGCCTGAATTTTGTTCGCCTGGCTTGATACGATAATCAATTTTACCAAATTGACCAGAACCACCAGACTGCTTCTTATGAGTATAAGAGTCTTCAATTTCAGCCGTAATTGTTTCACGGTATGCAACTTGAGGTTCACCTACTTCTAGGTCAACACCATAAGTACGTCTCAAGATGTCTACTTTTATGTCAAGGTGGAGTTCACCCATGCCGCGTAGAATTGTTTCACCTGAATCTTCATCGGTGTGAACTAGGAATGTAGGGTCTTCTGCAACCATCTTACCAATCGCAATACCCATTTTCTCAGTTGAACCTTTATCCTTTGGCTTAACAGAGATAGAGATTACTGGCTCAGGGAATACCATTGCTTCAAGTGTACACTCATGTTTAGGATCGCATAGAGTATGACCGGTTTGTACGTTCTTCATGCCGACGATCGCGAGAATGTCACCAGCTTGAGCTGAGTCCAATTCATTTCGGTCTTCGGCTTCCATTTCGCACATGCGGCCAATACGTTCAGTTTTGCCGGTAAATGAGTTAAGAATGGTGTCACCTTTGTTTAGTTTACCTGAGTAGACTCGAATAAAGGTGAGGGCGCCGAAACGGTCGTCCATGATTTTGAATGCAAGTGCGCGGAAAGGTTCGTCAACAGATACTGTTGCTACCTCACCAGTAGGCTCGCCGACTTCATCAGTTAATGGCTGAGGAATTACTTCTGTTGGAGATGGAAGGTAATCAACAACAGCATCAAGAATTAATTGAATGCCTTTGTTTTTAAACGCAGAGCCACAGTAAGTAGGGAAGAACGTTAATTCGTTTGTACCTTTACGGATACACGCCTTGATTTGTTCTGTCGTTGGCATTTCGCCTTCCATGTACGCCATCATGATGTCGTCATCTACTTCTACAGCAGTTTCGATCAATTGTTCGTGGTACATGTCAACGTCGTCAACCATATCGGCAGGAACGTCTTCTACTTTGTAGTTTTCAGGAAGACCAGTGTCATCCCAAACATATGCTTTCTTAGAAAGGATGTCGACAACACCTACAAAATCATCTTCAGTACCAATTGGTAGTGTCATGATAAGAGGCTTAGCGCCAAGTACGTTTTCTACTTGGTCAACAACCTTTAGGAAATCTGCACCTAAGCGGTCTAACTTGTTTACAAAGATGATACGGGCAACGCCAGATTCATCAGCATAACGCCAGTTAGTTTCTGATTGTGGCTCAACACCACCAGAACCACAGAATACACCGATACCGCCATCGAGTACTTTAAGTGAGCGATATACTTCTACTGTGAAGTCAACGTGTCCAGGCGTATCGATGATGTTCATGCGGTGATCATCCCAGAAGGTCGTGATCGCAGCTGACTGAATGGTAATTCCGCGCTCAGCTTCCTGTTCCATGAAATCGGTAGTTGACTCTCCATCATGTACTTCGCCGGTTTTATGGATCTTACCAGTAAGTTTCAAGATACGTTCAGTTGTAGTGGTTTTACCCGCATCTACGTGTGCGAATATGCCGATATTTCTATATTTTGATAATTCTGTCATTACGTTACTCAATAAGTCAGGGCGAAAATTGCGATGTAGTATACAGGATTTTTTCAACTAGGTAGAAAAAAAACGTAACAATTTATGTTTGTCGAGAAAAAAGTGAATTTTGGCTCATTTAGATGTTTTTTAGTCTGTCATTTTTTAAACCATGGGCTTTGGGTCAACTCAATGTACAAAGCCTCTACTTTAGTTCTTGCCCAAGGTGTTTTACGTAAGAATTTAAGACTGGATTTAACGCTAGGATCTTTTTGAAAGCATTTTATAGGAATTTCATCCCCCATTTTCTGCCAACCATAGTGGTCTTCAAGGCGCTTGATAATAGTCTCTAATGTCACTCCATGGAGAGGGTCATGAGATTGATCATGCATCTTCTTGGTTCTCAGTAGTATCTTGAGGTATTAGGCGGATACCTTCTTTTTCAATTGTAATTAAGCGTTTCTTGTAAAGTGTGCCTATGGCCATCTTGAACGCTTTTTTACTCACGGAGAAGGCATTATAAATTTGTTCGGGTGGGCTTTTATCTGACAAAGCTAGGAATCCGTCCTGCTGCTCTAGTATATGCATTATACGTGTTGATAAATCTTCTACTTTTGCAAAGCCGGGCGCATGTAGTGATAAGTCAATCTTTCCATCTTCCCGTACACGTTTAATATAACCATTTACTCTTTGACCAATGGTTAAAGGTTTAACGGTATCGCTGTAAAAAAGTACGCCCCAATCCAGATGATTTATTACGGCACTATAACCTATATCCGTCATAGCGTTGACTATCAGTTCAACCTTTTGTCCTTTTTCATAAGCGTCAGGGTGGCGTTCGATAAATTTATTAAGCTTCGAAGAGGCTGCAATTCGATGTGTTTCCTCATCCGTATAGACGTAAACAAGGTAGGACTTTCCTTCTTCCATCGTTGTTTGCTGCTGGTTGAAGGGGACAAGTAAATCTTTTGGTAATCCCCAATCAAGAAAGGCGCCAACTTGATTGACTGCGATAACTTTAAGGAAGGCAACTTCACCTACTTGGGCTTTAGTTTTTAATGTCGTTGCGATATATCTATCTTCCGAATCCAGATAAACGAATACGTTGATAGGGTCACCGACTTCGCAGTCTTCTGGCACGAAGCGTTGAGGTAATAATATTTCACCTAGCCAGCCACCTTGTAAGTAAGCGCCGTGAGGTACTAGTTTGACGACTTCAAGTAAGTTTTTTCGACCAATTTTAGCCAAGATAGCCTCATTAAAAATAAGTATGTAGTAGTTGTGGGAGCGTAAATAGGAGCAGTTTAACGGTCTTTGCGTCGTTGCACTAGGTAAACTGATCTGTTTGCTTTAAATTTAATTTGGGTAGGTGAGTTGGTTTCGGGGGAATGATGGTTTTAAATGCGGATATTAGATGTGTGTGTTATATCAAACGAGCGCTTGTTGGCTCGTTTGATGATATTGTTAACTTTAATTTTTACTAAGGTTAATCTATATCTGTACCTGCTTCATCCTCTCCAATGACCTCTTTTTCTTCTAAAGCGGCTTCATACCAGCGTCGCATTGAGGGAAGGGTGAGCAGCCTATCTATATAACCTTGGCTTGTGTCAGATACTTCAATTTGATAGGTCGCAAAGCGTGAAGCAATAGGCGCAAACATACAGTCTGCAATTGAGAATTCACCAAATAACCAGTCGCCATCATGTCGATTGAGAGCGTCTTGCCACATACCATCAATTCTGAGAATATCTTTTGTGGTGTCTTCATCTATGTGTACCTTTCGTGTAGCCCTGCAATTCATTGGAAGGGCGTTACGAAGAGCTTGAAAGCCAGAATGCATTTCCGCGCAATACGACCTGCAAGTGGCTCGATCTGTAGGTGATTCAGGTAAGCCTTTATCTGAAAGGTAGCTATCGTTGATGTATTCACATATTGCCAGAGAATCCCAGACGGTTAAGTCACCTTGTTCCTTGTTGTTATCAATCAGAACAGGAACTTTAAATGTAGGTGAATACTCAGCGAGGCGTTGATGGGTATTTTCTTCAAATAGGTGTACTTTTACTTCATCAAATGGGATATCAAAATGAGATAGTAACAGCCAGGGTCGAAGCGACCAGGATGAGTAATTTTGATTACCTATAATTAGTTCCATATTGAATTACCTCTAGAGTAAATTGAGTAAAGTTTGTATCTGAAGTGGTTTAAATTCTCTATTAAGTATTTCGGCTCAGTAAAAGTGTCATTAAGCGGTTATTTGGTCTCTGGGAGTTGTTATTAGCCGCCAGACTTTTTAACAGTATAGTCTTTTTCTTTCAATAACTGGATAAGAAATTCTCGATGGTCACCTTGAATTTCAATGGCCCCATCTTTAACTGCTCCGCCGACACCGCATTTCTTTTTGAGTTCTTTTGCAAGCCCTTTTAGATCACCTGAGTTTAAAAGAATACCTTTGATTAAGGTGACGCCTTTGCCCTTACGTCCTTTTGTGTCAAGACTGATTCTGACAATGCCATCTCCTTCGGGTGTTGACTCATTCTGGCAGGTGCATTGGTCGAGTTGGTTTTCACATTCAGGGCAGGTTCGTCCGAACTCAGTTGAATATACAAGCTGGCTTGATTTGTTTTTTTTAGGCATTAATAAGAGAGACTCCGTGTTTTTTTTAGGTGCTTATACCAATGAAATGCGCCGATACCAACAAATAAATTTGCCAGTGTTGTTGCTAAGTAAATTCCTGATAAATTAAATATAGTTTCCAGGATGATAGCAAGGGGTATATAGAAAACGATGAGCCTAAGAAATGACATAACAAGCGAGGGGGTTGGTAAGCCGATGCCATTTGCGGTAGATGAGCAAAGCATAATGATACCGAGAAATAAGTAGCTAATTGGCACTATGCGTAGGTAATGTGTAGCTGATGAAATGACTGCCGGATCATCAGAGAATAATCCAGCTAGAGGGGCGGCTAATATCCAAAGCGCGAGAGTGGAGGATAGCCCCCAAAGTGTCACAAACCTAAAACTTATACTGAGAGCTTCATGGACTCGGTCGTATTTTTTAGCTCCCCAGTTTTGTCCAACAAAAGGCCCCATAATTGATGACAGCCCCATGATACAAACTAAGAATATTGATTCGATTCGTGATGCTACACCGAAGCCTGCTACAGATTCTGGGTTGTAAGCTGCTACAAACCAAGTGGTTATGGCAATAGAGATTGGAGCAATTAAGTTTGTGCTAACTGCGGGTATCGCGATTCTTAAGATGGCTTTCCAGCTTTCTTTAATGCGGTATAAACAGCTGTTAAGACTTAGGAGTTGGAATTTAAAAATTAGAAGATATAAACCGATAACTAATGCGATAGAGTATGAGCAAACAGTCGATATGGCTGCGCCTGCAAGCCCGAGTTTCGGGAAACCTAGCAAGCCAAATATAAGTAGGGGGTCTAACACCATATTAACCACGGCTACACTGAACATGACTAAGCTTGGGAGTTTAGTGTTGCCAGCTGCTCGAATGGCGGAGTTACCCACCATGGGGATGACCACAACAAAGCTTGCCATAAACCAAATATCCATAAAGTCATGAATAAGGGGAAATAGATTTTTAGGAGCGCCAAGCAAAGAGAAGATAAGATCCATCCATTTATATCCACAAAATGCAAATATCATGGCGGTTACAAGTGCGATAATCAGCCCTTGTGAGCAGTAAGATTGAACAAGCTTATGCTCTTGGGCGCCAATAGCGCGGGCTATAACCGAAGATGTACCGATTCCAATACCGAAGGCAATACTTAGTAGTATTGCTATGACAGGCATGGTGAAACTCATTGCAGCCAAAGGTTCTGTGCCTAATTGGCCTACGTAGAAAGTGTCGACAATATTCATGGACATGATCGAGAAAATACCGCCAATCATGGGGATTGTCATCTTATAGAGTTGTTGGCTTATATTGCCTTCGGTGAGTCTGTTTTTTTTCAAAATGTTGTTTTTGTGACGATGAAAAGGTGGGGGCTTGGTGTTTTTTAGTGAGACTAAACGTTCTACATATTGTTATCTTTAGTGTCTGATGAGTTTTCTTGATTGTCTTCATTATTCTTTGGTTGGTTTTGAGTATTGTGATGCATAGATGTTTTGTTTTTTAAATTTTGTAGTTGTTCTTCTTGAGCTTTAAGTTGTTCTTCTTGGGTGTTGAGCATATCTTCAAGGGCGCCTTCTTGTTCAGAAATGAAATGTAGCGATAAATTAAATGCTTGTCGAGTGAACTCTAATACCTTGTTGTAGCCTTCGTCTGATAATTCTCGTGCTTGATCTTGGGAGCGATAAATATTAATAAATTGGCGCTCACGTTCATAATGAAGTGGCAGTCTGCCAGCTCCCCAGTCGTGTAATATTTTCCAAGCCTCGGGAGAGTAAGTGCGGCTGTAATTTAGTATAAAAGGTATTGGATCGTTACGTGCTAATAAGGCAGCTAGTCTCAGAATTAACTCAAAGGATAGGGTAGCAGTACCATTTTCAACGGCTTCAAGAATTGATTTGTCTTTTAGGTTTATGGCTTCGCTAAGTTCATTGATGGTTAAGCCTGCGACTTCTCTTAGGTCTTTCAATGATTGGCCAGCTGCAACCATAAGTTTAAGTTGATCTTGTGATTGAATTATAGCCTTGCCGACTTTATAGGATGTTCCTCCCGTTTTTTTTGCAAATTTGAAGGCGCTAGAGGTCGCATCAGATACGCGATCAAAGAAACTGCTTATTGATTCTTCTGATACCCAGGGTTCAGCTTTATTCGTGTTTTTTGGGTTTTGCTTATCTTTTGATTTGTCACTAGACATATTGTTAGCTCCACCCAGATATATCTTATACTAAATTAATTATAAGTTACGCAGCGTTTGCCGTGAGTACTTTTTCTAAATTTATAAAGTCCAATAAGACTTCTGCACTCTCTTCGACGATAAAATCAGGTTCTTCCTTTTTATCGGTATCTGTGGCTTTTTGTTCCTCAGATTTTGTCCAGTCGTCAAGGTTTTTGAATGGCTCAAGCTTATCTAACTTTCTGCGTTTGTTAATTAATGAAAGTTGGGCCGCATCAAACTTTGAATTTTCAGACTTCCGCTGTTTTTCATTTGTAGTTACTTTTTCCTTAGAGCGTTGAGATTCGAGTAGTTCGATTTCTTCAAGCAGTAATGAAAATTCAGGATGTTGCTGAATGCGAGTGCTGTGAGATTGATTCAGTGTGTCACTAAATGGTGAAACGTGGTTAAAATTTTGATAATCTGCTGATGCGATAGAGTCCCATTCAAGCGCATATTCAAGTGAGTCTTCACCTACTTTTGTGCGATCAATTGTTTCAGGAAGAATAATGTCTGGAATAACACCTTTATGTTGGGTGCTAGCTCCCGAAATTCGGTAAAATTTAGCTTGTGTAATCTTAAGTTGGCCATGATTTAAAGGGCGAACAGATTGTACTGTGCCTTTTCCAAAAGTGGGCGTACCCATAATGATGCCTCGGCCATAATCCTGAATAGCGCCTGCAAAAATTTCTGAAGCAGAAGCGCTAAGTCTGTCGACTAAAACTATGAGTGGGCCGCTATAAACTAATTTTGGGTCTGGATCTTCAAGTACTTCTACTCGATTATTGGCGCTACGTATCTGAACGGTAGGGCCTTCATTGATAAATAAACCTGTCAGCTGATTGGCTTCATCAAGGGAGCCACCGCCATTACCTCGTAAATCGATAACTAAGCCATCAAGGTTTTGATCTTTTTGTAAATCATTTAGAAGTCTAACGACATCTCTGGTTGTACTTTTGTAGTTTGGGTCGCCTTCTTGCATAGCTTTAAAATCAGCGTAGAAAGTAGGGATGTCGATAACGCCAATTTTATGTTCTTTATCGTTGCGCATAATCTCTAGTAAAGAACTACTAGCAGCCTGTTCTTCAAGCTTGACTTTATCTCGTATGATTTTAATTTCTTCAGTTTCAGATTCAAGTTGGCTTTCTGTAGGGATGACTTTTAATCTTACTAGGGAGTGTTTTGGGCCGCGAATTAGGTCAACTACTTCATCCAGTCGCCAGCCGATAACGTCTACCATCTCGCCGTTTTCCCCCTGAGCAACACCAACAATGCGGTCGGCTGTACTAAGTTGACCTTGCTTTTGAGCGGGTCCACCAGGAACTAATCTGACGACTTTTGTAAACTCATCTTCTAGTTGTAATACAGCGCCAATCCCTTCTAATGAAAGGCTCATATTTATGTTAAAGTTTTCTGAGGTTCTAGGTGAAAAATAGGTGGTGTGTGGGCCATAAATGGCTGTAAATGCGTTCATGTAGGCCGAAAAGGCATCTTCACTTCTGGTCTGCATGACTCGCTTTAGCTGGTTTTCGTAGCGCTTGATTAAGCTTTCTTGTGCTTCTTTTATCGTTTTTCCGTCTAATTTAAGCGATAAAACGGTGCTTTTGGTGCGTCGTCTCCAGATATCATCTAGTTCTTTTAGGTTTTCTGACCAAGCACTTTTTGAACGATCAATTAAAATATCTTCGTTCTTGGTAAAATCAAGGGAGTTAATTTCCTTTTCAAGGAAGTTGATTTGATTCTTCAGTCTGTCTATGACTCGTGATTGGTATCGGTTGTATATTTTAAAAGCAGGGTCAAGTACTTTTGTTTTAAGCGCGCTATCTAGACGAAAACGATATGCTTCGAACTCATTAATATCTGCACTAATAAAGTATAGTCGGGAGCGGTCTAAAGAATCCAAATAGTTTTCATAGACGTTTTCAGATAAAGCTCTGTCTATGTTTTGTTTACGGTAATGATTTAATGAAAGTGAGCGTGCTATATACAGGCTTGCATCTTTCTGTGCTTGATTCGGAATTAGATTGGTCGGATCTTCTGTCGATATTTTTGGTTTATGGGCTTCAGTCGCTGCCAAACTTGAAGCGCTAAAACAAAGCAATACAAAAAGATTAATAAAGAATAAACACTGTTTTATCATAATATTAGGTTCTATCAACGAGAAGTTAGCTTTAAGTACACCTTGATTGTATTTGATTGAGAAACACCTAGCTATAGAGATGGCGATTAATTATTGTTAATTGGGTAACGGTTTGAAACCAAGTACTTCACAATTTGTCTTTGTGGGTTGTAATAAGTATAAATCTTATCTACTTTTTATAAGTAGCAACTACTTTGTTGCCATTTGTTGCCATATTCAATTTCTCTTAAATCTTTTGATTGAGTATAAACTTTTATATTAATGAGGCTTTATTGCATGTCACTTCTGGATAATATTCAAAACTATTATGAAACGCTTGTTATTGAGGCCTTAGCAAAAGAGGTTGTAGATTTAGATATGGATGAGGACGTGCTGACGGATGTTCTGTGTATAGCAATAAATCACTTACCTCCTAGGTATATTCGTCATGAGGTAGATATGGTTTATTACACTTCACCTGTTGAAAGGCAAGAGGCGCATGATAAGGCTAAAAAAGCAGTTTGTGATGCGCTTGAGTATATTAAGGGAAAAAACCGGACTTAGTAAATGGGCTGGGTTGTGAGTGCTGAAGCATCGTTAAGCTATTTTTGTATTAATCCTAGTGAGATGTATTAGCTCTCATTTTGTTTTGAGTGATCGCTTTTCCCGGAGACATTCTGTTCTTCGGTTTTATTCTTTTGCCATAGGCATTATGTGCTATGATGCACGCCCTTTAGTCACTAGCATGAAATACCACCTCTAATGAATATTAAGAAGACGTACAAAATTATTTTTTACAATAATGAAGATATTTATGAGATCTATGCGACTCATGTTTATCCTTCTGATTTATATGGGTTTATTGAGGTAGAGCAACTGCTCTTTGGAGAGAAAAGTCAGCTGTTGGTTGACCCAAGTGAAGAGCGTTTAAAGAGTGAGTTTTCTGGTGTTAAGCGGACCTACATTCCGATGAATGCGGTTGTACGTATTGATGAAGTGGAGCAAGAAGGTGTGGCTAAGGTGACGGGGTCTAAAAGTTCAGTCACAAACTTCCCGGGAAATAGTCGTCCAGAGAAGTAGGTTCTGACTACGCAAAATTGGTATTAATTAAGGAGGGGTGTAAGAGTCCATTTTCTGTTTTGATTGCTAATTCTAACAATAAAGAGATTAAGTCATGCTTTCTATAAGTCCGATATACAGTAGTTTGTTAATTGCGCTAATCGTTTTTTTGGCTTATAGGGTGACTACTTTTCGTCAAGGAGAGGGTATTGCTTTAGGTGATGCGAGTGCATCTAACGCGATGAAACGGTCGGTGCGGGCACATGCAAATGCGATAGAAAATATACCTGTCTCGCTCATTTTATTGTTAATGTTGGAACTCAATCAATTAACGCCATGGTTATTGCATTGCTTTGGGCTTGTTTTGTTATTTAGCAGGCTTGTACATGCGTGGGGTTTATCGCATAAAACCGGTCCGTCAAAAGGTCGTTTTTATGGGACGCTATTTACTTGGCTGTGTCTGGCTTGCATGTTGGTTGTTAATGTATTGCTGGTCTTGACTCGATAATATGACTCCCGCGCGCTATAAAAAACTTTGTAGAACTTTGGACTTGCGTCAGCCTGATTTAACTTTGTTGACGGATCAAATTCATAAGCCCAGAAATATTGCTGCTTTAATTCGAACTAGTGATGCTGTTGGTATTCATGAGTTGAATATGGTTTGGCCTTGGGAAAAACATAGAAATTACAGCGGTACAGCGATGGGAAGTGATCGCTGGGTTGATATTATCCGGCACGAGTGTATGGATTCAGCTATTGATGATCTACATTCTCAGCATTATCAAATATATGCGGCGCACTCGTCAGATGTGGCGGTTGATTACCGAGATGTAGATTATACCGTGCCCTGTGCGATTCTAATGGGCAATGAAAAGCAGGGTGTGACTGAACTCGCTGCAAGTAAAGTAGATAAACATATTGCTATCCCCATGCTAGGAATGGTCGAATCTTATAATGTGTCAGTTGCTGCGGCGATTATTTTGGCTGAAGCTCAGCGGCAGAGAAATAACGCTGGGAGTTATGATGAAGTAAGGCTTGATGCGCAAACGTATCAAAATACATTTTTTCGTTGGGCGCATCCTGAAGTAAGTAAATATTGCCATGAAAATAGCCTTCCTTATCCTGCTGTTCGAGAAAAGGATGGTGAGATTATTAACCCTTCTGCCTGGTATGCCAGTGTCCGTTCTGGCTAAATTATTCCTTAGTGCAACTAATTCTTGGTACAACTATTCCTCAGTACA
>Ga0209290_1001136_pt1 | contig 14139 bp, 14 predicted proteins | sample EN1Hudsemesocosm_2_FD_184632 | JGI IMG/M metagenome (GOLD analysis project Ga0209290, IMG submission 184632) | Methane-oxidizing microbial communities from mesocosms in the Hudson Canyon - EN10B Hudson Canyon (SPAdes) (version 2) | ecosystem: Environmental > Aquatic > Marine > Cold seeps... | reverse complement strand
TTCTTTCAAACCCTAAGCAGCCCCATCTAATCCTCATGTAACAGCCCTCTTATGACACAAACAAACAGTATATCAAAAATGAACATGATGTCGGCAATGGGTCGTTTCCTGCTAACAACATCCATCTTTACCGCGAATGCTATTCAGTTCCTTAATTGAACATAATTTAGTGGCGACTTTAGCTCGAAGTAAGCCTGTCACCAAGCCAATGAATAAATTACAAAACAACATCATGAGCGTACTCTTTGGCTCGACTCGATCCACTCAAGCCATCCTCTATAAAGGAAACTTATAGTATTTTATTCGTTTTGATCGATTAGAAAAAAGGTTCGCTTTCGCTCTCATAGCTAGCGGTTTATCGTCACCCGAATATGTATCGCTTTAACTCCAGATCTAACTGTATCTCATCAAACCAATAATTATCGCTTTCGACCTAAAGCGTTCCTTTTCAATATTCAAGAGTTCGCTCTAAATGAGCTTATAGTGATGCATTGGATTGTATCGCTGTACACCAAAAGCGATCATTATTGGAGTTTTGAATGAACCGCTAGCTTTGGGCTGTTAGCACTCCCTTTTCTTAGTCAGTAGTTATGACAAAGCGGAACTCTTTAATAGAGATGCATGTCAAACCAGACGAAACCAGTTCATTGCCTTAAATGTGTTAGCCGAACTTTTAAATTTGCAATTTTCACAATCCAAAATAAAAATACCAACAAAGTTAAAGTTCCGAGTTAGCCAATATGATCTAGTTCCTGCCTATATTGCGATGGTGTTTTCGCATACCATCGTCTAAATGCTTTTCGAAAAGCCGCCGCATCGTTGTAACCAAGAATTAGAGCAATTGATTCTATAGAAAGTGCTTTATCTCTTAAGTGTCTGGTCGCCAACTCCGACCTTAGCTTTTCGTTTATCGCTCTAATACTCGTTCCTTCTCGTTTTAGCCTGCGGGCAAGAGTCCGTTTTGAAACAAACATGGATGAGGCGATCTCAACCTCTCCCAATAAACCTAAAGGGTTAGCTAACAATAGACATCTAACCTGGTCCGTTGCGGACACTTTCTTCATAGGAATTTTATTCAGAAGCTCTTGGCATTGTATCTGGGCCAGAGCGTAGGAATCAGAATCACCTGCGGCATTAGGTGTATTAGAGAGTCTGATTGGAATTTGATACACATTCGCACCTTGCCCAAAGAGCACGGGCGAATGAAGATAGTCTTGATATTTCTCAGCTGACTGGGGGCGAGCATGCTGAAGCTTTATAAGGCCTTCATTTAGGGGGCTTCCCAAAACAGCCTCAATCACCCCTTGCATAATAAAGGCAAAACACTCCTGCAAGATTTGCCGAACCGTATCCGTTGGTTCGATGATGAGCTCAAGAGAACAATATAGCCATTTTGCATCCTTTGTTACTGTCATTTTAGAAAATGGGATACGCATGGGTAAATATTCTGCGAATGATTCTAAGGCCGTTTTTAGGTCGGGGCTGCTCAGCACCAAATAGCCTAACGGCCCATGAGAAGACGGATGTAACTGTCGACCAAACTCTAGGCCAAACTCAGAAGATCCCATGATATCTTGTGCATTCTCAACAATACGCATTTGCTGACGCACATTAATATGCGTTTCATCACCGGGGAGTAAAACGCTAGTGGGTAAGTTTGTACCCCACAATAGCCGTGAAAGATTCTTCTCTTGCAAGGCTAGCACGCGCGCGATAATTCGTGAGTAGGTTGTAGGGATGAGTAAACTTTCCGCCTCAGCATTCATAGTTCTTCCCAAAAATTAAATGTTGTCCAATATTAACCGCTTTATGGCAACTAATAACCCCTTGTTGTCTCTTAATAACCCTCTACTGACTTTTTATAACCCTATTTTTAAGGTCATAGCGAAATATGATGATCCCCTAACGGTTGAAAAATAGACAAGCCGTATTTAGGCGGCAAAAGAGAGATGTTATGACGCAGAGCAAAAAATCAAATACGCAAAGCAATGCAAAACTACAAGCAGATGGGATGCAAATAAGGAAAATGCCTTTTGAGTTTCCTTCAGATATCGGTCCACATTGGAACAAAGAAAACCCAGAGTGGAGTCATATGGTTAATGGCGCGTCATTGGCGATGCCCTATTTGGAGCCTTACCTTATTCGCACCATGCGCAAGGCCTTGGACTTGATTGATTCCGGGCAATTGAAAAAGGAAGTGAAACTCTACATTGGCCAAGAAGGCCAACACTTCCAACAACACCGCAGGTTTAACGATATATTGATTGAAAATGGTTACTCCGAATTAGTCGACTTAGAGAAAAGACTGGCGGACGATTATAAGCGATATGAGACAACAAAAAGTCATCGCTTTAATCTGTCATATGCAGCTGGATTTGAATCTATGGCGCTTGGAATCGGCCATTGGCTAATCATGGAAAGAGAGGAATTGTTCGGGGGTTCTGACTCTCGTGTAGCATCTCTAATCCTGTGGCATTTTGTAGAAGAGATCGAGCACAAAAACGTAGCAATTGACGCATACAATGCAGTTTATGGCGACTATTGGTACCGTATCTACGGAATGATATTCGCAACCATTCATATAGTTGCTTATACCCAAAGAGCGTACAAATCAATGCTAAAGCGTGATGGTTTATGGAGCAACCTAAAGTCTCGCTGGCGGCTGCTTAAAATGATTGGAAAGTTTTATAAGAATATGATCCCTCCATTCCTAGATGCTTGCCGTCCAAATCACCACCCGTCAGAAGTCAAAGATCCAAAGTGGAGTGATGATTGGATAAAAACCTATCAAAAAGACAATCAACAGCTCGCGATGCTTGATACTGACAATCTACATAAGAGCTTTGGTGCAATTTAAAACAATAAAAGAGGTTATAGAAACATGATAAGTAACTTAGATCGCTCACAGCGTCTTTTGGTTGGGCATGGCGCGTTAGTGCTACTCGTGGGATTCATCGTTGGTTTTGGTTTCCTATTTTTCCTGATAGGAAAAGTTGAAGTATGGCCTTTTGGATCGTACGACTATCAATTACCAGGAACCTATGATGCTTGGAGAATGGCACATATGGAAGGTATCTCAAATGGCCTAATGATGTGGATACTCGCGGGGCTTATGCCCACGTTAAGTAATTACATTAAAAACACTTATCGCCTCGCTGTTGGCGCCACTATCGTAGGGTGGACGATTATTATCGCCTCTAGCCTCGACCCAATTTTCCCTGAAGCGAGAGGGCTTGCTTTTAGGCCAGAATCAAACCTAATAAGCGATATCGCGTTTTTCTTGTTTTACATTGGGATAGCTGTAGCGTTCTGGGTGGTAATTACGATTGCTGTGAAATCCTTAAGACCAAGCGCTTAACGAAATCGAAGCTGGAGAACCGAAGATACGCAAGCCACTACAATCAACTTGCGTATTATTATCGGCCTTGAAACGATCCAATCGCATCCACTTTATTCTTCATACCAGGCTTAGAGTAGATGTTAGTGATATGCCATTAAATGGCTGAAACCTAAGCAAACACAGAATTCGTTATCTTTTACCTTAATCGCTAAGAATATAGAGCCAATTTCTAAGCCTGTTAGTTCAAGATATCGCGGATATTAGTCAATCAAAAAGAGAAAACATATGAGCAATTCAATAATTTGGCAATGCTTAACCTGTGGTTTTGTTTACGACGAAGCTAAAGGTATTCCCGAAGAAGGGATCGCACCGGGAACCACTTGGGATGACGTACCTGAAAATTGGCTTTGTCCTGATTGCGCAATGGGTAAAGACGATTTTGTGATGCAGGAAGTCAATTAAGAAAGTCAGTCTCATGAGTCTCTATCACCTAACTAAAAGGTACAACAATGAACCCAATTATCATCATCGGGTCGGGGCATGCCGGACTCACTTTAGCACGCGAATTGCGTGCGCGAGATAAACGCCAGTCAATTACTATAGTTAGCCAAGAACCCATTGAGGCTTACTATAAACCGAACCTTTCTAAAGCATTGACGCTGAATAAATCAGCGAAAGATTTAGTCATGAAAAATCGTGCGACACTCGAACAAGACCTGAGTGCAGAGCTGCTTGAAAACACTTCAGTAGCTGAGATAAATTGCGACCAAAAACGCATACAGTGTATTGCTAAAGTCAACGATTCTAACGAGGTAAAGGCATTCGAGCTAGCATACGATAAACTTGTGATCGCTACAGGAGCAACTCCAATTTCGTTACCTATAAAAGACGCTAAAGAATTCACACTAACGATAAACAATCTGCAAGACTACAAAGTATTTAGAGAACAGATTAAACAAGCGAAACGCATTGTAATTATCGGAGCAGGTTTTGTCGGATCGGAATTAGCGAGCGACTTAAGCAACAATGGATATCAAGTAGATGTTGTTGACCGCTCTTCATGGCCATTGCAGCAAGTTATGCCCCAAATAATGGGTAGCCAAGTTGAACAAGCCATTACCGAACAAGGCGCAACCTGGCACTTTGAAACCACAGTAGAAGAGATTACAAAAAACAAGCAAGGTACTTTAGCCGTTTATTTAGCAAACGGAAAGATAATAGAAACGGACCGAGTCATCTCTGCTGTAGGATTAAAGCCCAATATTGATCTGGCACAAACGGCAGGGCTAAAAACGTCAAACGGTATCGTCATCGACTCGTATAGCCAAACGAGCGCTGATGACGTCTTTGCGATAGGAGATTGCGTTGAGTATAACGGTAAGCCACTCCCGTTCATCGCACCTGCAACTCTCGCTGCGAAGACCTTAGCCAAAACTCTATCGGGCGATAAAACGTTGCTGAAAATACCGCCTCAACCCGTAGCAGTCAAGATAAACAAATGTCCTACCCTGATTTGTCCTGCGAATGGGGAAACAGGAGATTGGAAGGTATCCGGAGAGAATCAGGATATTGAAGCCGAATATGTAAATGAAAGGAATGAGACTCTAGGTTTTGCGTTATCTGGAAAGAAAACATCCCTGAAAGCAGATTATTTGTCTAGGCTATAGTTATCTTACAGAAGCTTCGACATCTAATAAAATACCGCTTGGTTCTAAAATCACTGTGCGAGATATTTGTTCACCATTTTCAAGAGAAAGAGCAATTTGAGGTCGTGTTCGAGAAGCAGGCCTTATCCCTCCAGTTGGAGCAAACTTCTTATATTTGGCCGAAGAAGGCCGATCAATAGATCGAGCTATGGATCTGATAGAGTCCCCATTTTTATATCTGCCCCAGAGTTCAGACACTAGCTCGGGAGTATGGTTAAACAGCCTTTAAACTTATCTCCACTATATTCGCAAGTCATATAGTAAATGAGTCACCCACGGACAAGTACTCAAGGTGTATTTCACACCCAAATTTTTCATTTTCCCGTCAGCATTACCTACGCGAATGCCCTTAGTTGTCACATTCCCAATATATACATAAGGTGGGGAGCTCTGGTCCGTAATAATATTCCATTTTTATGAGAATACACTGACCGGGGTAATAAGAGAAAAAAGATCCAAATTGGATATCCGTATTTTGACACAAGGTTCTTATCTAACGTATCGACCTATATGTGTATTGCTATTAATAATTCAGACCCTAAAAATTAAAGTTGATATCAGCTTTCAAAATACTCTTTAACCTATCTAGCTAATTATTGAATAACAGCATAAGTTAAACAATAATAGTTATAGGTAAATTCTAGTTTAGGAATTTTATACAGTATGGATAAGCTAAACCTAATGTTGTAGCGGCCAACTAAAATTGGTTTAGGCTTTATAGCTTTTCCAGCACCCGTTTTCTACCATGTTCGGACTCAGGCCATCGTTATGACTATGTGGCCTAGTTTGAGTGTGATAATCAGCTAACTCGTTATCGAGTGCAATGCTTCGTTAAAATTTCGACAAACTATGGTTGGCATCCATTCCATTTTCAGGCGCCTGACGAATCTTTCCATAGGGCTGCTGCCCAGTAATTTCCTTGATGCCTCCTGCCTTGTCTTATCTGAAATCAGCAAAAGCTGACGTCTAAACTTTCTGCTCGTCTAATAATATGAACCTCCCCCCTTTTAGTAGAGCCATCTTTTATAAAAAGGTGCGCTCACGGCATTCAGCGGCTCCTTTAGATCTCGCGTTACTAAACACCACTTAAAATTAGAGCTAGATAGTCGAATGGTTCGCTTAGGGTCGCATGGCGATCATTAATTCGCACTAACATCACTCGCCACAGAAGCGTATTAGGCCAAAACATAATGGTTCGCTTTCTGTACACAGTGTTAGTTAAACCCTTTCAATTTTGATCAATCAATAAGCGTCACTTGGTCAGCAGTTGTGACAAAGCGGACATTAGCTACTCAAGTTTTGTAATGAAAAGAAGGATTAATCACAAGACAAATCTTTGCCTGTTATCTGTAAATTAGTTACCCCACAGGCAACTAAAAAGGCTCTCAAGCCCTCAACAAACCGCTCCAGCCCGGTTGGCCATTCGAAATAGATGCTTATTTGGCTCCCATCAACTTCATACCTTGCTGCCTGCAACAACAAGCTATCATGGTCTTCCAGCAGGTTTTCGAGCAATTCCGCAACCGTATCACCAAACACATCCACTCGATCTTGCAACTTAACGCCAACTTCGCCATTACATAAGCCTTGGGCTATTCCCTGCCAATGATCAAGATGTTCGCCTGCATTAAACTGTACGCTAGCTTCAATCAAGCTCATAGCATCAATCCTTGACCTTTAGGTCTTTACGCACTTTTACGTGCAAGGCGTTAAACTCGCCCAGATTATCGGCATGTGTGAGGAACACCTCTTTTACGGCATTGGCTGCATCGATGCGTTCTTGGTCGATTTTTTTGGAGGGTTTGGCGTATGAGTATTCCAGCACATCGGTTATTAATTCCTGAATTGCTCCAAGTCTCACACCATCTTCTGTTTTGTCTTTCGTCCTAAACTTTTTCGTTGAGAACGCGGTTATATCCACCAACGGAAGAAGAGAGTCCAAATACTCCAAGTTAAATCTTAAAATCCCTGCATTATCGACCTTGTTATTCTCCATATACCGACTGAAGTTAGTCATTAGTTCTCTTAAAATTTTGTTAGGCGTTAAAGTGATTTTTCGATACTCGTTTTCTCGGTTAATCCAAATCGGAAAGGTTTTGTTTACGTCAAAACGTTCACCGAAAACTACTCTAAACCAGTGACTTTGATCCTCAATGCTAAAAAATTCTCGGTAGAGCGGACCACAAAAGAAATTTTGTAAGGTTTTAAATCCCATATCTGATAAGGGCTCTGACACTTCATCATCAAAGAATTTTTGCCAGCCTTCAAAGCCTGGATTGGGATACATGAAAAATAAATCCCACCATCTAAAATCACTACTTAAATTGTTACCATTAAAAAAATATTCATTGCAGATTTTGATGTTTTTCCGGGTATTCCCATTTTCGATCATTTCCTTTTCGATTCTATCCCACTGTATATTCCGATCTGTTTTCAACGTATAAATTTCGGCCATCTTTTAAATCCAATATTTTTTTTGATTATCCTAGATAAATACTAGCAGAAATTGTTTCTGATCTGGCTTTATAGCATTTAATTTCAAAGGTCGGCTTTGGGGCAATATTTACTATGGCTTCTGATTACTTCGCGCTAAGTCAAACGTCGGCTTTGTCACAACTGCTGACCCAAAAAAAGGATTGCTTTGCAGCCCATAGCCAGCATTTTTTCGCGAAGCTAAAAGCATTCGCTAATGCTCATCAGCTAGCGGTCTCCCAGCATTAAAAAAGGGTTCGCTTTAGGCCGCATAGCGATCATTAATTCGCACTAACATCATTCGCCATAGAGGCGTGTTACGCCAAAACAAAAAGGATCGCTTTCTGTACAAAGCCAACATTGGGCTTAGCATTGAAACTATTTGGTATGAGTTAAAAGGCGTGCATATTTAGCTGGTAGCAATAACCAATAAAAAAGCAAAAGCGATCCTTTCCACATGAGCTATTCATAAAACAAAGGTCTGTTAAGTTACTGATGAACAGTCAAATAATAATCCACGTAAGGCGTTTTGTCGCTCAGCCTCATTGCCATCTGATTGGGTAAAAAGAGCGTCCTGTGTTTTAATTCTTAGACTCTGACCCTGCTCAGTGATATCAAACTCTCTAGAATTCAAGACTCGATCTTTATCAGTTCCTGTTAGGGACCAAAAGTCTTTCCCTAGCCACATTGTTGAACCTACTGCACCCAAATAATTAGTATTTAAAACTCGACGGCCTGGATTGTTGTTTATATCAATGATTGTCTTTTCAAGGGGAAAAGGGAGATTATTCGAAGCTTTGGGCAAATGTGAATGATCTCGACCAGACCTTTCAAATGCACCAATATCAGTTTTGTTTTGCCAGCACTCATAATCCCAGTCAATCAATCGTGCTTGAACAAATCGGTCATCCTGAAGTAACGCTGTCAACCAACTTTCTGCTTCTTTAGCAGAAGTAGCCAAATCTAGAACCCTTATATGGCCCACATGACCATTCCTGTTTCCGGAATTATTGTAATGGATTTCCCCTTCGCCACAACGAAAAAAGAAATCATTTCTGTTGTTGCGCTTTACGGCTCCAACGAAATTTTCTCCTCTTATATCGTTGCCGGTAAGTTCGTTATAAATCGGTTTGCTTAGCACTGTTTCATGCAAAGGTGCTAGCGCTTCCCATAGCTCGTAAGCGGTTGAGAAGCTATTACATTTAACGACAATATCTAGGGAGAATTTTTTTGAAAAAGAAGCTGTTGATTTGGCTGTTTTGAATCGTTTATTGAATAAACCGCATAATTGTAAGCATAACTTTTTTACTGAATTTAAAAATGTAGTAAGAGTCTTGTTATTGGTTTTTCTAACAGGTTTATTGATTTTTTTAGGGGCGGGTTTTAAATCGATGATTTCGCCACTTTCGTTAACCACATGTGCATTTAATAGTTTCGCAAGCTGAAATGTGGCTATCCTGGTTTCATTTCCCGCATTGTTCCAGTGATGGGGTTTTTGAAATGAAATGCTATGGCCGTAGGTGTATACCTTTTTCCAAGTTTTAGTTTGTGCAAAGTACACATCTGCATCACCTTTTGACGCAACGATACGTATATTGGATCCTGTTTTTGGGTTTATGCCAACTACATCTTGATCATTTATTTGAACCCCCTTAGTTGACTGCACAGCAATAACCCAATCATCTAAGGTAATAGGTGTTTCTCGTTCGATATACAATTCGTAAGTCATCTATTGTTTTGGCTTCTACTAAAACTAACGTGGATATAGGGTGTCATATAATAAAACGGCCCCTGACATTCAACAATCTAAATGATCAAAAAAATGGAAAATCATGCTCAACATCGAATAATTGATGACGTAGAAGATGACGGGATTCGACCTAAGCGGCCTGTCGTAATGGGTGCATTTTCGGCCGGGTGAACAGTGGGGGGCGGTCCAGCATATTTTTGCTAAGTCCAGGCAAAATGGTTAGGGTATTGACGCCAGTTCTGTAATTTCTTTTACTATTGTATCAAGGCGTTTATTCCCGACATTTTTCAGCTCGTAGTACTTGCCTTCAGAAGACGCTGTTGAGTTATAAAACTCCATAATCTTCTTTTTAGTCCACCGATGACAACCAAAGGTCAATGGATGGATTACGTCGTGCTCAACAATATACTCCCAATTCTCTCCAGTTGAATCAACCAACTGGTAGTCACCTTTGTTAAGTAATACTCCATCAGTGATCATCTTATTGATCGCAACTAAACTTTTAGCTCCTTTAACACCCTCATCCGTCTCAATCAAAAGTGGGAACTCTGGTTTTCTAAATAATGTTGCAACCATTGTTTTGGTTCCATGTGATGTTTCAATTTTTTAGAATAGTGAATTTGGCTACTCAATAGGGGTATTGTCGCATAATGTTCTGAACCAGTGAATACAAGCTCTACGCAATGACTACTTAGTACAGAAAGCGAACTTTTTTGTTCTAGGAAATGGCTTAGCAATACCATCAAATGAGCTAAAGCCAACCTTTTAGCTTGCATTTAATGTGTAAAGGTTAGCTTAGAATAAAGTTTAGGGGTGATACCACTAGCTACCCGAAGGATGCTGTGAATCGTTGCGAAGTGCTACATACCATCTACCTGAAATAACAAATTTAGGAAAGGTAAACAGCTGTTCCAAAAATATCCGAGTCAGCGTATTTAATGGTCCACTGAAAGGAACAGCAGGTAGCTTTTCTTTTGCATGACCGAACCCTTGCACGCCAATTGAAACGGCCATTAACAGAATGGATATAATCAAAATACCAAAATTAAAATTCACAAGAGCCAACAAAGAAGACACTGCCCCAAGAATAAATAGTGGAACCGCAATTATGTGAATTAATAAATTAACTCGCGAAAGATGATAATTCACATAACCATCCCATTGCCATTGGACAAGTTCTTTAAGATTCATATGTTCTCCGTTACCCTAAAATATCTATTCTCAGCCGTTCCGAGAACTTGCCTAAAGGTTATATCTTAGTGTGGCTTAAAGCATTACCACTTGGTAATTCGTAAAGATTTTTTTATGCGACTAAGAGATTGAGGTGTAATTCCTAGATAAGAAGCTATGTACAATTCGGGGATAAGAGAAACTATTGATGGCATGTGATTAATTAACTGCTCATATCGTTCGGTCGCAGTCATGGTCAGTAGTGACAAGGTTCGCTGCTGTGTAATGTAATATGCTTCTTCAGCTATGATTCGCCCTATCCGCCCCCAGTGAGCATTACTTTCGTATAATTTTTTTACTTTGCTTACCGGGATTAATATAACCTCTACTTCCGTAAGTGACTCAAAATACAGTTTTGATTCTTCATTCCTAATAATGCTCGCATAGTCTGTAACAAACACATTCTTAATTGATGAGGCCGGATCATTGAAATGAAAATTACATGTATAGTCCCTTCCATTACTGTCAATAACATATGACCTGGCAACGCCATTAGTAAGAAACATAATTTCATTACATAGATCAGCATGTGAAAGAAAATTAGCATTTTTATCAAAGTTTATAACAGTTAGCTCATCACGAAGTAATTGCCAATCATCCTCAGATAACTGTGACATTGATGACAAATAACTCTGTAATTGTTTGAATTTCATATTGATCTTTTATCACTTTTTGGGGCACGCTATGCTCACAGTTTTTCATAATCTTCTGATGATTGATAGTTTAACCCCGAGTGTCAGTTTATGGAGAAATCATACGTATAAAAGTATTCGCTTTAACTTCGAGGCAAACCTTTCCCTAGAGCCGATTCGATATCAATCAATTTATCTAAAAGGGACCGCTTTAGGTTAGCTCTCGTTACATAGCTAACCGCAATCAAGATAATAAGCCCAAGTCAGCCCTGATCTTTATCGGTTTGAGTCGGTAAAATAAGTAAGTTCTCAATCAAAACTACAGTGTTAGAGGGACCTGCTTTGAGCCAAAGTTGCCGCTGAGAGTCTTACTAAGTTTGCCAATACTACTATCTTGAAAGGGCTTTGAAGTTCTTAAAGTAGACAGAAATAACCTATCTATGATGAGTAAATTGTCTCACTCCTACTAAGCGCAGATACTCCTAAAGTGAGTGTGAGGGAGTCAGAGATTACTGGCTCTGACTCCAGCTCCTTACTATTTTACTTGTGCAGCAGAAAGCAATCGATCCAGAGCTTTGTTTAACGCAATTCGCGCACCTTCGATGTCGCTGTTGTTAAACTTTTTCATGGCCGGGCTCTTCAGAGCGTCAAGATACTCAGTCATTGATGCCTTATCGATATCCTTATATGCGTAGGCGAGTTGAGCTGCAATCATTGGCTCTAAACTACTCTTAGCCTGCTGAAGTTGAGTCGTCACAATGCCTTTTAATTGTTCCATATTCACAGGTTGTTCAGGGTTACGCGCTTGCGACATGCCAACCATCGTAGCAAGCATAACGGTTTCCTGAAAGCCGAGGGTTTCTTCAATTAAGTTGGTTTCATCTAATAGTTTTTGCACCGTACTCATCAACTCTGAATTTGCCATTAACTCAGGTGCAACTTTTTGGAATTCCATCATGGCTTCTGGTGACGAAGCATTTTCCTCTGCTCTCGCAATTCTATTTCCTGTATTTGACTCATACCAAGCTATCACCTTCTTCGCTTCTTTTTCTGTCAGCGTTTTTTTTATCTCGTTTGAAACGTCTTTCAGAATTAAATCCGGGTTGAAAATAGCGCCAAAAAGAACCTCGGCTTCCTTTTTCTTTTCCTGAGATAGGCCAGGCACCCCTTGTTGAATCATTGCGACTATAGTAGCAGGTAGATCTTCTACCTGACTTTTGAGGCCAGATAACACGATAAGTCCGTTGAGGGTATCATCCTCTACGTTATCCGCATGTCCAAAAAAAGATAGCGAGAAGAGTATCAGAATAGATAGTATTCGTTTTGCGTAGATCATTGATTTTTCCTATACAGTTTTTTATTTGTAGCTCTAAGAATGAAGTTGTCGATATGTAAGGCAATAACACTTACGTGTTTATTGGTTGGTTCAAACGATGCTAACTATGGATTTTATATGAGCAGAGTCAAACCGGATTCCGTTGCTTAAGAAATCAATCCTTGCATCTAGATAAATCTAGTTGAGCAATACTGCGGGAACTATTTATAGAGTTCAAGATTTTAGTTTGGATATGTGAATTAGTTAAGTTCTGTCTGTGCTCCAACAAAGGTGACCTTTGAGCGACAAGAAAATCCATCAAACCGCTATGATTATTGCAGTACTTGAAAGGCTTGCTCTGAGCCACTCCGGACACTGGGGTATTCCCACCCAAGTGGATATTAATTGGCCTAAATAGTCGTAGTCAATTCGGTGATAAAGACAGAAGCCCTTAGCTGGCAAAGAGTTTCTGTCTGAGTTTGTCATGTGTTAATGGCTTTGGGCAGCAACAAGCTACAAAGCCAAATAGATTCCCTTCTACCAAATAGATGTCACTTTCCCAACTATATTCTGTAAGGGAACAAACCCCCAAAACCTTCCGTCATTAGCATTATCTCTATTATCGCCTAAAACAAAATAAGATTTTTCAGGTACTGTAATCTCAAAGTTATTAGCATCGAAATTATTGACATGATCACGATAATTAACCCGGTACTTTTCTTTGCCAAGTTGTTCTACCAATTCACCCTTCTTATCAGTTTGTTCAGTTACAACCTGATTTCCATTAATCGTCAGCTGCCTATTTGAAAATTCAATATTGTCTTCGGGCAAACCGACTATTCGAAATACTTGCGCTGTTCCATTTGTAGGGTGTTCAAATACAAAAATTTCACCTCTCTCTGGTTTGGTGTTAAATTCAGAGTCTGCGCTAGAAAACTTGTAACCGTATGCTCCGTAATTACCATAGCCCCATTTTGATGCAACAATAAAGTCACCAACATTTACATTAGGGGACATTGAGCGAGAAGGAATCGAGTAATACTCATACAGAAAAGCTCTAAACGAAATTATCACTGAGAACAAAACAAGGGGGATTGAAAGTACCCCCCACCATTTATTGTTCCAGCTTCGTTTGTTAGATAAGTCTTGCTTTGTGAATAGATCGAAAATATATGATGCTGTAGCGATAGACACGATAATTGTAGCCCAGCCGTCAAATAAATAGTTATCTACTATTCCAGCAATGATCATAATAGAGACGCATGCCATTGCATACTTCCATGCTGAGATGTACACAAATCCGAGAGGTGGGATTAGAAGGCCAAGAGTGCAGGCGAACCATTTATTGGGCATGAAGTTTTCCTTACTGAATTTTGGAACATATTCTATCAGCTAATTATGACGCCGTTTTTTGAAATTATGAGAACTGAATCATTATAAAGAAATTTCTTAAGTTAGTGCTTTGTCTGATAGATGGAAACTTCGTACCAAACCGAGTTTCGTTATGGGCAATAGGTTAGCTTTTTCTCTTGCTCTATCGTTTGATTAGCTGAAGTCAGCGGCAAGCTCTGAGCCAAAGTTGCCTCTGACGGTCTTTCGAATTTTATCAAATATAGTTATTTAGAGAGGGCTTTGAAGTCCGCTAGTAAGGCTCTCGATTGTAAAGCAGTATCAGGATAAAACAGCTAACTCTC
>Ga0209290_1001129_pt1 | contig 14185 bp, 8 predicted proteins | sample EN1Hudsemesocosm_2_FD_184632 | JGI IMG/M metagenome (GOLD analysis project Ga0209290, IMG submission 184632) | Methane-oxidizing microbial communities from mesocosms in the Hudson Canyon - EN10B Hudson Canyon (SPAdes) (version 2) | ecosystem: Environmental > Aquatic > Marine > Cold seeps | place... | reverse complement strand
CTGCTATCATTAAAGCATTCACTTACTTGGAGAGCATTACCTTTGACTGACTCGCATCCGATTCTGGACGCATTTTTATTTACTTTAAAAATGAATGGACTCCAAAGTTCAAGATCTTCTTTTTTGGCAGGTATTCCGTTAACAGAAACTTCTGAAGGGGGAAATCAAAACCAGATTGATATTGCGGTTTGTTTACGTGCGGCAGAGCGAAAAGGGCTGATGTTGGAAAAACATGCGTTTCGTTTAGAAGAATTGTCGGAAAGTAGCACCTCAATCATACTGCTATTAAAAGGTGATGATCAGCCTGTGGCGGTATTAGAGGCTTGTTCTGTTGAGTCTGATCAATATCATATTTCCTTATTTGCTAGAAAATCATCTGACAATGCAATGGAATCTAAAAAAACGAGCACTAAAGTATTAACAAAAACTGAATTAAGTTATTTATATTCAGGGGAGGCGATTGTGTTATCTCGTTCGCATGTCTCTCGGACATTTGAAAAATCTGCGGCTAATTCACAGTCGTCACACAAGAAAAATAAATTCTCTTATTGGCTAAAGCGTGAAATCTTTTCAATGCACTCGGTCTATCGAGATGTTTTACTTGCCTCTGTTTTTGTGAATTTATTCGCTTTGGCTAGCCCGCTGTTTGTGATGAATGTTTATGATCGAGTTGTACCAAATAATGCAATTGAAACATTGTGGGTATTGGCTTCGGGTATTGCCATTGTATTTGTCTTTGATTTAATCATTAAACTCTTACGACATTATTTTATCGAGCTATCGGGGCAGCGTCTTGATGTGAAATTGTCTAGCCAGTTATTTGAACGAGTTTTAAATTTACGAGTAGATGTTTTTCCTGATTCGGTAGGAGAGTTTGCGAGTAAGTTGAAAGATTTTGATTCAATTAAACAATTTTTTACCGCAGCAACATTAACGGCGCTGGTCGATTTACCTTTTTCAATACTTATTATATTGGTGATTTTTTATGTCGGCGGGGTGGTTGCGCTTGCGCCACTTATAGCAGGCTTTGTAATGATCTTGTATGGTTTTTTGATTCATTTTCCGTTGAAAGATATTGTGGAAAAATCACAGCACGCGGCAGCACAAAAAAATGCAGTATTAGTCGAGAGTCTAAGTGGTATTGAAACGCTTAAGGCATTTAATGCAGAAGGGCGGCAGCAAAGTTTTTGGGAGGAGTGTTTGGTTTATTTAGCTAAAACCGGCATGACTGCTCGTCGACTGGCAGATTCGATTTCGTTGGTATCGGGGTTTGTGATTCAATTGACTGTTGTGGTGATTGTATTGATAGGCACTTATCAAATTGGCAATCATCAGATGAGCATGGGAGCCTTGATTGCGTGTGTTTTACTGAGTAGTCGAGCTTTGGGGCCTATGGCTCAATTGGCGAGTTTAGCTGCTCAATATTATCAGGCAAAGACTGCTTTAGGGGCTCTAGACCATCTGACTCAGCTGCCGGTAGAGCAGGGGCCAGAACTTAACTATTTAAATCGGACTCAAGTAGAGGGTGAGATAGATATTCAGAATTTGAGTTTTTCTTATGACCAAAAACATGAAGTTCTGAAAAATATAAACTTAAAGGTTAGTGCTGGAGAAAAAATAGCGTTAATTGGTAAAATTGGCTCAGGTAAAAGTAGTTTGATACGGCTCTTGCTTGGGTTGGCGAAAGCAAATTGTGGGCAGATAAAGATCGACCATATAGACATTGATCAACTAGACCCCGCTGAGATAAGAGCTTGTATGGCTTATGTTCCGCAGGATGTCACACTGTTTCGTGGCACCTTAAAAGAAAATATTTTATTGAAATCTCCATTAAGTGATAATGAGGCGCTATTAAAAGCTTCAGAAATTGCAGGCTTGAGTAGTTTGGTAAATGGTCATGCTAAGGGTTTTGATTTGCCTATAGGTGAGCAAGGAAAAGGTTTGTCTGGTGGTCAGCGTCAAAGTGTAGCAATTGCAAGGGCTGTTGTCGGGGACCCTCAAATTTTGTTATTTGATGAACTGACGAGTGCCATGGATAACCAGACCGAAAGTACTGTAATGGAAAATATTCGCAAATTTTCTCAACATAAAACGATGATTATTAGTACGCATCGAGCGTCACTGCTTTCGTTAGTTGATCGTGTTGTTGTGATGGATGATGGGCGGGTGATTGCGGATGGCCCAAAAGAGAAAGTATTAGATGCATTGAAGCGTGGACTCATTAAAACTGGCTCGCCAGAATCATTTACGGGGCAGTCTTAATTATGAGTTCCTTTACTCGAAATACCTATGCAGGGTATCAAATGCCGTCAATTAGATCTCGCTTGCTTTTATGGGTTGTGTGTTTATTTATTGTTACGGGTGTTGTTTGGTCCGCTTATGCCGAGGTCGATGAGCTTGTAAGAGGTGATGGTAAGGTTATTCCTTCTAAGCGCTTACAAATAGTACAAAATCTTGAAGGTGGAATTGTTTCAGCGTTGTATGTTTCGGAAGGTAGTGTTGTAGAGCAAGGGCAGGTATTACTTAAAATTGACGATACTTTGTTTGAATCAAACTATCAGGAAAATCGCGGTAAGATACTGGCATTGAAAGTTGAGAAAGTTCGTTTACGTGCAGAAATTTCAGGCACTCCAAAAGTAGAATATACCTCAAAGCTTAAAGAAAGTGCGCCGGAACTGATTAGAGAGCAACGGCTTTTGTTTAATGGGCGCCGGGCACAACTTATTGGCTCTCAAAATGTTATTGATCAACAAGTGCGACAAAAAAAACAAGCATTGGCAAGGGCTGATTTTAATTACAAGCAGGCGACCAATGAACAGGCATTAACGCAAACCGAATTAGATATACTAAAGCCATTATATGAAGAAGGGGTTGTATCTAGGGTTGAGCTACTTAGGGTTGAAAAAATGGTGTTGCAAGCCTCGGGTGATGCAGCAGAAAGCGGGTTTCGTATGCCTCAGATTGAAGCTGAAATTTTAGAACTAATTAATAAACGAGACCAGCTACTGATCGGCTTTCGTAGTGAAGCTCAAAAGGAGTTAAGCGGGATACTAGCAGAGCTTTCTCGACTCGCTCATTCGAGTAATGCTTTAGAAGACAGGGTGAATCGAACGCAAGTTCGTTCACCTGTTAATGGCACTGTTAAGCAATTAATGGTGAATACGATTGGCGGGGTGGTTCAGCCCGCGATGGATATTGTTAGTATCGTTCCGATTGAAGATGCTTTGTTGATAGAAACAAAAATTAAGCCAGCCGATATTGCCAGGCTATATCCAGGGCAGCGGGCAATGGTAAAATTTACTGCTTATGATTTTACTGTTTATGGTGGTTTAGAGGCTGAAGTGGTACATATTAGTGCAGACTCAATTATTAATAAAAAGGGTGAAAGTTTTTACCTGGTTAGAGTTAAAACTAAAACGAATGATTTGGGGCAGCGGGGTAAAGTGTTACCTATATTTCCAGGAATGATTGCTCAGGTAGATATTCTCACCGGCAAGAAAACGATATTAAATTATATTCTTAAGCCTATTTTGAAAGCGAAACAAGTTGCTTTAACAGAAGTTTAGTTATAGTTATCGGCGCTCCGTGTAAAGGATGTGTTAGGCTGTGTCCGATTTTTGTTTGTTGGATCTTTGTCGGGTGTGGCGTCTTCGGAAATCGAAATAAAGATGAATAGAGTGTTTGTCTGAAGGCTGAAGAAACAAGCTAAAAAGCACTGTGAGCAAAATAAAAAGACAAAATATTATAATAGAGTCCTTTGCACGATCGCTACTTACGTAAAAATTGCTATTTCGGTGTGCTTTTCGGCCGGAATCCATTCTTTTGTTTTTATACTCGAGTTTGGCAATAAAACATGGATTCCGGCCTCTTACATAACCGGAATGACCACGAGTGGCTTTCATTAAAGGTTTCTAATAAAAAGAGGGGACGACTTAAATAGACGTTACTCCAAACTATTTTCAGGGGTTAGATAGGAATGCGAATTCTCGCACGTACAGTTTTATTTTTAGTGGTAGTGAATGTTGCCATCACTCCAAATTGCTTGGCGCAAGCTCGTTCAATAAGCGAAACAGTGAATTTGGCGGTGGCTAGTCATCCACAAATCAAGTCAAAAATTAGTGAGTATCAGGCGCAAGATGAACAAGTTAAAAAAGTAGAGTCCTCTTTTTTACCTAAACTATCTATTGGTCTGGGTATCGGGCGTGAAGATAGCGATAATGCCACGACGCGCGGGCTAAATGATAATGGTTCAAATGAGTTGTCCCGACGAGAGTCGTCTATAAACTTGAACCAAATGCTATTTGATGGATTTAAAACTCACTGGCAGCGAGAGAGTGAATTGGAATCGTATGACTCAATTATGTTGGGTTTGCAGCATCTTGCGAGTGAAGTGGCGATGCAGTCAATCGAAAGTCATTTGGATGTTGCAGCAAGTAATCATATATTTGATTTTAACATTATTAATTTACAAGCCCATCAGAAAATTGCTGAAAATATTGGGGTGCGTGTTCGTTCGGGTAAAGATGATTATGCTAAAGTTCATCAGATTAATGCACGTCTTTCCTTGTCTCTAGCTAATGTTGCTGCAGCCAAAAATAATGCAATGAAAGCCAACGCCGATTACTATCGAACTGTGGGAGCGGAGGCAGGACGTGAACTTTCTTTTAAAGACAAACTCTTTAATCTACCTGATAAACGAGCCGCATTTGTTGAGGATGTTATACAGTTTAATCCCTTGATTCTATCACATAAAAAGCAGGCTAAATCGGCATTAGCCTTAGCAAAAGCTGCGGATAATTCAAATTTCCCGACCTTGCATCTTGAGTCTGGGGCGAGTTGGAATGACGATATAGATGGGGTTGAAGGTGAAAATAATGATTTATATGTCATGCTCAGAATGCGTTATGAGCTCTTTAATGGTGGTGCAGATAAAGCGGCTAAGGCGCAAGCACTAATGTTGAATCAGCGAGCAGGGTATGAGTTGGATGATGCGCGGCGCATTGTTCGTCGTGATGCTGAGCATGCTTGGTTTTCGTATCAATCGAGTGTTGAGCGTGTTGAATTTTTAGAAGATTATGTCGATCTGTCTGAATTAACAAAAATAGCCTATGACAAGCAGTTTACGATAGGTCAAAGAAGCTTGATAGATTTACTAGATGCTGAAAATGAATTGTTGAAGGCTAGGTTGCAGCTTATAGCGGCGCGAAAAGATTTATATTTGTCAAAATATCAAATGTTGAATTTGAACGGAAAGCTTCTTGAATCAATGACTGTTCGTGTAAATGGAATCTAGAAGTTGGAAAGGGGAAAGGTAAATGCCGTATGTAGTTCGACAGAAAGACGGGAGTATCAGTGGGATACTAAAAGAGGCTTCAGCTAAATCGGAGGAATATTTGCCTGTAAATCACCCTGAAATAGCTGAGTTTATGGGTGCCGATGTTACTGAGGGTTATAACTCGGAGGCCGATGTTCGTTTGGCGCTTCAAAAATCAGATGCAGAAATAGCGCGTGTAACCGAAGACTTGGTCAGTTTGCTGGTCAAAAAGAATGTGATTTTGTTTACAGAATTGCCTGAAATGGTGCAGGAAAAGCTAATTTCGCGTGAAAATCTACGTACTAAACTAAAATTACCGCACCAGACGATAATTTCAGATGATGAGACGCTTTAAGTGTTGGGCTGATTTCACAAGCCAACAATATCCAAATTACCCTGCTGTATTAATTGGTGAATTATTTCACTATCGGTATTGCCGATCGTCGTTAAGTCCATATTATTCAAAACTAAAAAGTGATGATCTGAAGTGTCTTGATTAGTGTTGATTTCAATTGTGGTGTCTTGTCCATCAGAGCTGAAATGTAAAAATTGATCGAGCTGATCCTCCGCTTGAGATTCAAGTAATAAATCGTTTAGCTGGAGTGTGTCGCCGCCAGAGCCTAGAGTGAATTGTGCGATGCTGTCTGTATTCTGTGTTGTGCTGGACTCGTCGTTGTCGGCATTCCAAATGTAAAGGTCGGAGCTATCATTATTTTCTTGGTTTGTGTTTGGAGTTAATGCGTTGTCGTTATCGCTCAATTCAATAATGGCTAGCGTTTCACTGTTGTATTCGCTGTTGTGTTCATTGATGCTTGCTGCTGTTACTGTTTCAGATGTGTTGCTAATTGGGATAATAATTGTTTGTTCGGTGCCATCAGCCGTCGTTACCACGAAGGTATCATGCAGCAAAGTATTAGAATCTAAATTGCTGATTTCTGAGTTGTTTGTATCAACTTGATAAGACCATTGGCCGTTTTCCTCAATGCTGCCTGTACCAAAATTTCCTGCGATATTTGTACTGGCTTGAAAATGCGACTCGCCAAAGTCTGGGTCATTAATGCCTAATTGTCCACTTACGGTGTTGCTTGTACCGAGATTGAGTGCGGCTTGGTTGGCTCCGTTTAAGAGTGGGGTGTCATTGGTGCCTTGAATGGTGATTTGAATTGTTTCATTCGTGCCATCAAGTGAGCGCACAGAGAAAAAATCTGTTAATTGGCTGTCATTTGTAAGGCTTTGTATTGAGCTTAAGCCGTTATTTAGCGTGTAGTGCCATTCTCCTTCGGTATTGATCTCAGCGATGCCATAAGTGGTATTAATTTGGCCTTCGGCCACAAACTCGGCTTCACCTGAATCAATATCTTTAATATTGAGCTTGCCGCTTACTTCTACTTTTTTGTTGTCTGCGCTGTTGTTTGCATCTTCGGTAATAGCTTGAGTTGTCGTGCCACTGATACTTGCTTGGTCATTGCTGCCATTAATGGTTATTTCGACAAAAAATACACCACCATTTAGTGCTGTTAGGGTAATACTTTCGGTAAGTGTGTCGCCAGCACCTAAGGTTTGCACCTCAGATAGTTGATTGTTGAGTTGGTATTGCCAATCACCTTGCTCGTTATAACTGATTTCGCCCAGGCTTGTGTTTTGTGTATTGGCGATAAAAGAGGCGTCAGCATTTACTTTACCTTGTAAAGCTGTTTGAAAGTCTTCTGTTACGTTTGCAAAGCTTTGTCCGATAACAGAAAGGGCGGGGTCTACAAGGTTGTTTTCATCAGTAAGAGTGTTAGTTGTTGGTGTGTCGCTCGAGTCAGAATAGCTTTGGTTTGTGTTGTTTAATGTATTGGTATTACTGTGATATTCGATAATATTTTCGGACGGCTCAAGAATGATTGGGCTAGTAAAGCTAGTCTGTTCCTGAGGGCCTGCTGCGGTCGATTCAAGTTGGCTGAAATCAAAATCTGCATTATTTAAAATTTCAGTTTGAAGTTGTTCAACTTGGTCAATCGCTGATTGACTGAGTGTTGTTGTGGTGTCTTCAGTAATAATTATTTCTTGATTTTGGGTGGTGGTGATAATTGCTTTTGCATCTTGGCCATTTACGGCAATTTTGTCACCCTCGAAAACAAGGCTGTTGATCACGAGTGTTAAGGTTTCACCTGAACTTTTTATAGCGGTAGCTGTCCCTTGCAGGGATGTTATAAGTCCAACTTGAGTAGGCATTCTTTAAAAAGCTCCAAATAAAATCAATCTACTAACTATAAGGCTTATTTTAAGTTTTGGTAAGGTTGTTGGTCACAGAATTGTGGTTTTGTTGTTTTTAACTGTCGCTGAATGTAACGAGTTGGATACCTTGCGTATAGTGGTTGTTAAAGTGTGTCTGGTAAATAGTGCAGGGTAAAAGACGGGCGTAAAAAAACCCAGACTAAGCTGGGCTTTTAGGGTTAAGCTTTAAAAAAGCTTATAGAGAGTAGTACATCTCAAACTCAACAGGGTGTGTTGTGCTGTTTAGTACTTCAACTTCAGCACGCTTCAATTCAAGGAAGCCTGCGATCATGTCTTCAGTGAATACGTTTCCTTCAGTTAGGAAAGCGTGATCCGCTTCAAGTGCGTCAAGCGCTTGGTCGAATGTTGCTGCAACAGTCGGAATAGCTAATGCTTCTTCAGCTGGAAGGTCGTAAAGATCTTTATCAGCAGGGTCGCCAGGGTGAATCTTGTTCTTGATTCCGTCGATACCAGCCATCAACATAGCAGCGAATGCTAAGTATGGGTTAGCTGTTGGATCAGGGAAGCGTACTTCTAAGCGACGCGCTTTAGGGCTGTTCACGAAAGGAATACGAATAGATGCAGAACGGTTACGTGCTGAATAAGCAAGCATAACAGGTGCTTCGAATCCAGGAACTAAACGCTTGTAAGAGTTTGTTGAAGCATTAGTGAATGCGTTCAAAGTTCTTGCGTGCTTAATGATGCCGCCGATGTAAAATAGGCACTCATCAGAAAGGCCAGCATAACCGTCACCAGCCATGATGTTAACGCCATCTTTAGATAGAGACTGGTGAACGTGCATGCCAGAACCATTATCGCCAACAACCGGCTTAGGCATAAATGTAGCTGTTTTGCCGTAAGCGTGAGCAACGTTATGTACACAGTACTTAAGAATCTGAACTTCATCAGCTTTCTTAACAAGTGTGTTTGCGCCAACACCGATTTCGCACTGACCAGCAGTACCTACTTCGTGGTGATGAACTTCAATAACAAGACCCATTGATTCCATTGCGCCACACATTGCAGCACGTAAATCGTGTAATGAATCAACTGGTGGTACTGGGAAGTAGCCGCCTTTAACGCCTGGACGATGTCCAGTGTTACCGCCTTCAATTTTAGCGTCACTGCTCCAAGCAGCTTCTTCAGAGTTGATTTCGTACATCGCGCCGCTCATGTCGGCTTTCCATTTAACATCGTCAAATACGAAGAATTCTGGCTCAGGACCAAATAAAGCTGAGTCAGCAATGCCTGTAGACTTTAAGTACTCTTCTGCACGGGCAGCAACAGAACGTGGATCACGTTCGTAGCCTTGCATAGTCATAGGCTCAACGATGTTACAACGAATGATTACTGTGTTTTCTTCAGTAAATGGATCAATTACTGCAGTATCATCAACAGGCATAAGGATCATGTCTGATTCGTTAATGCCTTTCCAGCCGTTGATTGAAGAACCATCGAACATTTTACCTTCTTCGAAGAAATCATCATTTACTTCAGATGAAGGAATGCTTACGTGGTGCTCTTTACCACAAGTGTCTGTGAATCGTAGGTCGACCCATGTTGCTTCGTTATCTTTGATAAGGCCGAGAGTTTTCTCTGACATTCTAAATTCTCCGTTCTATTGGATGTTTGAAGCGATTAATTTGCTTCAGGGTTCTTTTTTACTTACAACTAAAAAATTGCGAAAGAGGATAGCATGACTGTTGCTAATATTCTTCCACTTTTTATTGACATCTTTGTGTGAAATACATAAGCAATATAGCTGCCAAGTTTTTGTTTTTCTATCTTTATGATTTTAAAGGATATAATTAATGGTGGGAGGTTTGTGTGTTTTTTTTGCGTTAAACTGGTGCGTGTTATCTCTAGGTGAGCTTATTTGGTGCAGCGCTTAAATGTGTTTAATTGCAAAATAGTTACTAACTTATCTGTGAATATGGCGCTCATACTGTATAATCCGCGTCCAATTTAAGCTCAGCTACTTTTAATTTAAGTCCTGATTTTCATTTTTTCAGGATAACTAGGTACCCTATCGTGATAGAGAAATTAAGAAATATTGCCATCATTGCACACGTTGACCATGGTAAAACGACGCTTGTAGATAAATTGCTAAGCCAGTCGGGTACACTCGAACGCAGGGATGAAGGTGCTGAGCGTATCATGGATTCTAATGACCAAGAAAAAGAACGTGGCATTACTATCTTGGCAAAAAACACTGCAATTAAGTGGAATGATTATCATATCAACATCGTTGATACACCGGGACACGCTGATTTCGGTGGAGAAGTAGAGCGCGTACTTTCTATGGTTGATTCTGTATTGCTTTTGGTTGACGCAGTTGATGGTCCAATGCCTCAAACTCGTTTTGTTACATCTAAAGCGTTTGAGCAAGGTTTGCGTCCTATTGTTGTTATTAACAAGATCGATCGTCCGGGTGCTCGTCCAGATTGGGTGATGGATCAGGTTTTTGATTTATTTGATAACTTGGATGCAACTGATGAGCAGTTAGATTTTCCGGTTATTTATACTTCGGCAATCAATGGTATTGCGGGTACTGATCCTGAAAATATGGCTGAAGATATGCAGCCTCTTTATGAAATGATCGTAAAAGAAGTACCTGCTCCTGATGTTGATCCTGAAGGGACGTTCCAAATGCAGGTATCTGCACTAGCTTACGATAGTTATGTAGGTGTTATTGGTGTCGGTCGTATTACGCGTGGCAACTTAAAGCCTAACCAGCAAGTTGTTATAAAAGATGCTGAAGGTAAAGAGCGTAAAGGTAAAGTTCTAAATGTTAAGACCTACATGGGGCTTGAGCAGGTTGAGACACCTCTAGCGAGTGCGGGTGATATTGTTTGTATTAATGGTATTGAAGGTCTGGGTATTTCGGATACTTTATGTGACCCTGAGTGCGTAGAAGCTTTACCAGCATTAAATGTTGATGAACCTACCGTAAGTATGACTTTTGTTGTTAATGACTCACCATTCGCAGGTTTGGAAGGTAAGTATGTTACAACGCGTAATATTAAAGATCGCCTTGATCAAGAGCTAATTCACAACGTGGCACTAAGAGTTGCACCGGGTGATACGCCTGATAAATTTGTTGTGTCGGGTCGTGGAGAATTACACCTTTCTGTATTGATCGAAACCATGCGTCGTGAAGGTTTTGAGATGGCAGTATCTCGTCCTGAGGTGGTTCAAAAAGAAGTGGATGGTAAGATTCATGAGCCTTATGAGCAGGTTGTAATTGATGTTGAAGAGCAGCATCAGGGTTCTGTTATGGAAGCGATGGGCTTACGTAAAGCAGAATTGACCAATATGGAATTAGACGGTAAAGGGCGTGTACGCCTAGAGTTTATTATTCCTTCTCGTGGTTTGATCGGCTTCCGTGGTTTGTTCCTAACGCTGACTTCTGGTTCAGGTATCATGACCAGTGTATTTGATCATTACGGTCAAGTGAAAGAAGGTGGTACTTTTGAACGCCAAAATGGTGTATTGGTTAGTATGGTTAAAGGGAAGACAACCGCTTATTCACTGTTTACTGTTCAGCAACGTGGCCGTTTATTCTTAGGTCCTGGTATTGATATTTATGAAGGTCAGATTGTGGGAATTCACTCTCGCTCTAATGACTTGGTTGTCAATACGGTCAAGGGTAAGCAGTTAACAAACGTTCGTGCATCGGGTACTGATGAAGCATTGACCCTAGTGCCAGCTATTACACATACGCTAGAGCAGGCGCTTGAGTTTATTGAAGATGATGAATTGGTAGAAGTAACACCTCTTAGTATTCGTATTCGTAAGAAGCTTTTGACAGAAAACTTAAGAAAGCGTGCTAAATAGTTAGAAAATAGCACAAAAGCTTAAATGCACTGCTTTATTGTGGTGCGTTGTTTAAGCTAATAATAGAAGCCAAGTTATTTCATTTAATTGAAAGCTTGGCTTTTTTTATGGGTGTTGTTTGAGGGAAGAAGAGTGAAATTGGTCTTAGTCTTAGTTTATGGTGCAGTGTTTCGTCTCTATGTTAACGATCTTACTTAAAAGAACTCAAAGGGTAATAAATGAAAGCACTAATTCAGCGTGTGTCGGGCGCTTCGGTAAAAGTAAAAGAAGAGCTTGTAGGTGAGATATCTCAAGGGATATTGCTATTTTTGGGTGTTGAAAAAGGGGATGACAAGCAGAAGGCTGACAAATTACTGGAAAAAGTAGCTAAATATCGTATATTTACCGACAAGGATGGCCGCATGAATCTGAGTTTAAGGGATATACATGGTGAGTTGTTGGTTGTTTCACAGTTTACCTTGGTAGCAGATACTCAAAAAGGCCTGCGTCCAAGCTTTTCGTCAGCAGGGTTGCCAGAAGAAAGTAATGCGTTATATGAGTATTTTGTTGCGCAGGCGGCACAGTTGGGTTTAAAAGTTGCAACCGGGCGTTTTGGTGCTGATATGGCTGTATCGCTAGTGAATGACGGGCCAGTGACGTTTAATTTGAGTGTTTAGCGTCAAAAAAGCTTAACTCCTATTATTTTTAATAAAAAAGTTTGCATATTTTTCAACAGTGTACTAAAAATATATCAAGCTTAACTTTAAGAATGACGGTTAAGGCATTGTTTAATAGAATTAATTGCTGAAAGCAGTTAATTTTAAAACGAGATTTAGGTAGTTATTAAGAATGATGTAAGGTGGGGCTTGGTTTATAGCAAGTTGTGGGAGCTGAATTACGCTTTGTTAACAAGCTGTAACGTGCGTTAGGCCTCAAAATTGACTTAATATACTGCTTGATAGATAGATGACCAGTTTATTTGATGTATCTCTTCGTTGAGATTACATGAAAGTAATAGGTAGGCATTCAATACTTAAGTATTAAATGCCTATTGACCATAATAATTATTTTAATCGTCATTAATTTAACGAAAATAAAGGGCATTAGCCCTGAATTATTTCAAACAGAAATTTAAAGGAAGATAGAAAATGAAAAAGACTCTTATCGCTTCAGCAATTGCAGCAGCAACACTTTCAACTAGCGCTTTCGCAATGGATCCAGCAACTGACCTAGCAGAAATGCTTGAGTCAATGCCTGACATTTACGGTAACATCCAGTTAGCTCACCTTACTGATGATACTGACGGAGCAGAGACTACACACGAATTGATAGATAATGGTTCTACAATTGGCTTTAAGCACTCAAGTGCAATTAGTGAAGGTATGGAAGCTTTTTTCAAGGCAGAATTCCATTTTGATGCTGACGACAAAGAGACTGGATCTTCTTTAGGTGAAGAGTTAGACGAAGCTTACATCGGTGTAAGAGGTGAGTTTGGTTCGATTCAAGCCGGTACTGATGACACTGTTTACGAGTGGGTAGACAAGATGGATACTTATGAAGCAGTTGGTATCGAAGGTGAAATCGCATCTTTAAAAGAAGGTGATAACATTCAGTATGTTTCACCTGAAATTGCTAACGGTTTAGTAATTGGTGTTACAGCTCCAGTTGATAGTGATACTGACTTTGGTGGTACAATAGCAGCACAGTATACTGGGTTTGAGAATTTAGAAATTGCTTTTGCTTACGGTATCGGTCGTGAAGAGTCTGGTGACGCTGGTGCAGACGAAGATACAATCGGTTTAGCAGCATCTTATACTTTAGGTGATAACCTTACTTTAATCGCTCAGGTTGAATCTAAAACTGATACTGAAGACTTTTTTGGTCTACAGGGTATGTACACTATGGGTCAGAACGTATTTGCTCTAGGCTATGGTATGAATAGTTTTGATGATTCTGCTCTTGAAGACCAGTCAAGAATTTATGTTCAAGCATTACATAATATGAGTGACAACATGTATGTTTACCTAGAATACCTTAACACCACTGATTTAAAAGGTGCTGATGGTATTGATAAGGATGAGTTGGCGATTGGTGCTACTTACGCATTCTAAGTTGTAAAACTTAGCTAGCGAAGTACACAAAAAAACCGATGCATAGCATCGGTTTTTTTGTGTCTGAAGTTTAGTAATTAACACGTTGTTTAAAAAGTATACAGGGAGTGACAATTGGCTACTGAAATAGAATTGAAATTATCGATTATTGAAGCGCATGATGAAGATGTGCTTCTGCAGCTAAAAAAATGCTTAGTATCGCTCGGATTGGATCAAAATTTCCAAACTAATAAGCTCGAAAATGCTTATTTCGATACCCTAGACTTACGTTTGAATGCAGAAAAAATTGCACTTAGAGTTCGAAAGAAAGGTGGTTGTTATATACAAACCTTGAAAACCAAAGGGCAGTCGATCAATGGTCTAAGTAAGCGCGGAGAATGGGAGTGGGACCTAAGCCAGCCAAAACTAAACTTAGAAGTATTGGCACAATGTGATGCTTGGCCTCAGTCGATTAATGCAGGTGGCTTAAATATAGCGTTTGAAACAAATTTTACGCGTCATCAGGTAGAGTTTACTTGGGAAGAGGCGACGATAGAGCTGGCGCTTGATCGAGGTGACATTATTTCTCATGGTAATCGAGAGTGTATTAATGAGCTCGAATTAGAGCTGAAAAGTGGTAATGAGAATAGTTTGCATTTACTATGTAAGGAATTGCAGAAGTTCATGACGCTGGTACCCTCCGATA
>Ga0209290_1001127_pt1 | contig 14210 bp, 17 predicted proteins | sample EN1Hudsemesocosm_2_FD_184632 | JGI IMG/M metagenome (GOLD analysis project Ga0209290, IMG submission 184632) | Methane-oxidizing microbial communities from mesocosms in the Hudson Canyon - EN10B Hudson Canyon (SPAdes) (version 2) | ecosystem: Environmental > Aquatic > Marine > Cold seeps... | reverse complement strand
GTGGTAGTGAGAGCATAAAATAGCAATGAGAAATATTGTTTAATCGTATTAGTCACACAATCGCCTAAAGTGTCCCTACACTCATCAAGTAAACTCAAAAAGTCATAATCGTAATTTCCCTAACAGTAATTATCATAGTCCAATTTTTGTCATTTACCATGAGCTACTTTAGTAATCGCGACGTAAAAAACTATAAGTTGATACGTTTATTAAAAATAAGTCTGACGTTTATATTTATTTTTTGCAGGTAATGATCAATTAACTCACAAGTATTTGTGTTCTTAAGGTGTGTATCAATATTCTCTAACCAATTAATATCATCTCCTTCTGAAATATCACAGTAACCAGAATGTCTATCTGCTCTCAACAGCTCGCGTTAAATGAGGTGGTTTTTCATTACAAAATAATGAATTTAAAAACGCAGTATCGATATGACTAAGAAAACCTTTTGTACCTTTCTGTAAGGTGTAACCTAAACCAAATGAATTGATATACTCATTTCTGGCTTCATAAATTGTGATGTCAAAGTGTGGATTTGATGATTTATGCGGGTTTGCACAATAAAGCCCTGCCGGGCCACCTCCAACGATAGTAATTTTCATATCTCATCAACCCAAACAAACATCTTGTGGAGGCACTAACATTCCATGCCATGGTGAATAGGAGTTTGATCTCTTGAACAAAACCCATTTAGTATTTGATTCGATTATCAGTGTGTAGAATCAGAACACTCTGAACGAGTGGGGTCTTCGCTACAGCGAATTTTCCACAACAATTTAAGTGCTTTTGGCTCATGAATACCTTCATCTCTAAGTGCAAGGCGAATATTAAATTTGAATTTATCCAGCGCTGCTTTTGTTTTTACGCTGGTTTTTATCCAATAATGGGAGGGGATTTCTGCTTTGGAATCACTCGCCAATTTATGAATATCACTCAAGCGAGACAAAATATATTCCCTCATTTGTTGACCAAAGTGATCCGAAAATCGATTCTTATGTGAGACTAATTGCATCATTCCGTAAAGCAATTTTTCATCCATAATCCCTCCATTTTTTCCTAACCCATGATATAGCTCAAATACGTTATAACCGATTGGCACCATCGGTAGTATATCGATATTTCCATTATTAAACTGTCCAGAGAATGTCGCTAATGAAGTACCTACAGGTGATGCACCCACCATATTGGCAAACCTCATTGCTTGTGGGTCACCATTTAAAATAGAAATTTTCTTTCCGCTAAACTCTTCAAGCGTATCAATCTCTCTGTCATTCACAAATAGATAAACACCACCCACAGGGAAGGTGCCTACAATTTCATAATTACCTTGAGTTAGTAGCTTCCCCGCTTTGGGGTTTGTTATCGCCTTAAGGACTTTATTTACACCATTTTCACTGATAATGCCGCCAATTGCATTAAGTGTGCTGCCAAATGGCACATACTGCCGAGTTAACAATCCAGTTAAAAAGACTACATCACACATACCAGCTTTGAAGTCGTTAGAGGCGACTTTTTCGTCGGTATAAGCGACTAGCTTCACTTTAAGACCCCATTTAATTGCACTCGGTACTAGATCGGATAGGAAAGTCATTGATGGACCATTTTTTCCAACAGGATCATAAATACAGAATTTCTTTTCCTCAAGTGCCTGTGCTGATGCACTCAAAAACATAAACAAATAAGAAACAATTAATCGGAGACGCATTATTCTTTCCTCTAATGACTAAAACTTTTCTACAAATAGAAATGTAAAGAGAGTATGAGCAAAGTTAGTATTTGAATAAAACTCTAAAATAGAACAAGTGTTATGAATTATATTCATCAAATAATTCCTTTTATGTACTTCTATTATTAGAATAAAGAATTCAACACACCCTAGGTGGTCAACACGCTTTATGAATACATACGAAACTTTTGTGACAGTTGTGAAGCTTGGAAGTTTTTCTGCTGCGGCAAAGAAACTTTGTCGCTCACCTTCTGCTATCAGTAAAAAAATTGGTTTCCTCGAGCAGAAGTTAAATGTTCAGTTATTTGATCGAACAACGAGAACTTTGGTGATTACAGAAGCTGGAAAGTTATATTACGAGCGTTGTTTAGATATTTCTAAACGGATTTCACAGGCAGAAAGTGAATTAAAAGAACTGTCAGGAGAACCAAATGGCAACATCACCGTCACTTGGCCTAATGCGATCTCGACCTCTAATGTTGTACCCGTTTTAAGTACATTTAGTGAAACCTATCCCAACATAAAAGTTAACGTGAATGTCACCAATGACAGTATCAACTTAATCGATGAAAATATTGATTTTGCTTTCAGAATGTCACCTTTAATTGACTCTAGCATGGTGGCAATTGAGTTATTTCGAATTACCCCAGTGATTTGTGCTACGACAGAATTTATATCTAAGTATGGCAGTTTAAAAAGCCCTCAAGATTTATCTAACATGCCGCTATTATTACTAAACCATGCCAATTTAATTCAGAAGTTCTGGAAAAAACTACCGGGTCTGAAGGACTTAGATGTTGATGAGCACCACCGAGTAAATGATATCAATGCAATTTATAATATGGCAAAACAAGGAATGGGCGCGACCTTTTTATTTCGCCACACGATTGAGAAAGAATTAAGCGAAGGGACACTTGTCGACTTAATGCCCCACCATAAACTACCCGAAATTCCCGTCTATTTGATGTACCACAAGTTTAATTACACCCCGAAAAAAGTGCGTGCTTTCATTGATTTCTTTAAGCAGCACTATTTAGCGGTAAACTAAAATGGAGAGTAAAAAGAACGGACAATTAAATGCTAAAGCTAGAGCCACAACCACAGGTGGTTTCGGCATTTGGATTCGTCACTGAAAACTGCGAACCTTTCAAACCTTCAGTATAGTCAACGGTTGCACTTACTAAATACTGATAGCTCATCGCATCAACAACAAGGTTCACACCTTGGTTGCTCACCACCGTATCATCTTCAGCTTTGTCTTCATCAAATGTGAAACCATACTGAAAACCAGAGCAGCCCCCTCCCGTGACATAGACACGTAAATGTAAATCAGGGTTGCCCTCTTCTTCTACAAGTTGCTTAACCTTGTTGGCCGCAGCATCTGTAAAAATGATCGGAACAGGCATATAGGATTCAATGACACTCATCGAAGCTCCAGTGATTTAAGTGGATAAAATAACAGTGGTTTACCAATTATCCAATTAACCAAGTAATTTAGTCAACTATTTTGCAGTATTTGAGCTAGTGACCACCTGTTCTGTTGAATTCGTTGCAGAACTTGAGACATCACTTACGCTTGGATTATTCACTTCTGAGCTAATGGCCTTTAAAGAGACTTGTTCAGGTAATGAGGTAGAATCTTGGCTATCATGATGTTTAATCGATACTGGCTCTTTATGATGAACAAGATTTCCATTCACTTCTGCCCCCATCGCCATTTCAATCAAGTGGTAATAAACATTACCCTTAATTGATGCATTCGCCGCTAGCTCAATATGTTTAGATGCATAGACATCACCGTGAACAGTGCCATTCACAATAATATGTGGCGCAATGACATCTCCATCAATTTCACCGATATCACTAATACGTACAATCGCTTCGCTGTCTTCTTCTGCTCGAATTGTGCCACGCACTAGACCATCGATATGCAAACCACCTGAAAATTGGAGATCGCCAACAATTTGTGTTTTTCCTGAGACCAAGGTGTCAAAGTGAGTCGTGGTACTTTGATGCTGCTTATGCTTTCCTTTCTTCTTTCCCCACATACTATCTCTCCGAACCTATAAATTTTGTGTTATCACTCATTAGAATCTGGAACAACCATTCATTTTTTAATAAGTGCTTTCCATTCAAAGCTTTGCTCTATTCGAGAAGCTTTCTTACCTTTTGATTGTGCTACCACTTGAATTTTCTCAGGCACCAGATCTTCAGGAATAATTAGCTCGCCATTAAAATCTTGAAAATATTTAAACTTAAACTTAAGCCCTAGTTCTTCCTGCTCTGAGATATCCCGCAGTGGAATAATTTTCTTTTTATCACCTTGCATCCCGATTAAATTAACGGCAACTAGCCCTTTAACATAAGCTTTATTATCTGCAACCTGGGCTAAAACAATTTTATATGCAAAGTGGTTTTTAACTGTCCCGGCTTTCAGCTCAACCTTTTGAACCTGTAGACCCTTCGCATTATTCGAAGGGGCCATGATTTTTTGATAAAAGGAAACATCCGTCTCCAATTGCGATATTTCCGCCTTATGATTCCGAATGGTTTCTTGTATTTCCTGTTTCGCTAAATCATCAATAACACGCCCGCTTTCCAAGTTAGCTACTTGCTGTCTTAGCTTAGCTTCACTTTCTTTTAATGCACCATACTCAATCGACAGTGCATTAAGCTTAGCCAATGTTTGCTTGTGCAGGTAACGGCTTTGAGCTTCGCCAAGCCAAAAGCAAGCGGCTCCCATCACCACCACACCTGTTATAAACATTAAACGACGCTTTCGTTTAATGCCTGGTTTATGCTTCACTACTATCAGTTTATCTTGAGCTTTCCGATTTGCCATTAATTTTCCTTTGAATCAGACTTACGTCCCTAAAAACACATTTTATCTAGCAAAGCGACCCATCAATAACACGTTTTATTAACTCTCAAGCGAGGCCTTACTTTATACGGAGCTTAGACTTAAGGCATTAGCGGTACTTGGTTGATACCTGCTCGCTCATCTAAACCAAACATGAGATTCATGTTTTGAACAGCCTGACCTGATGCACCTTTAACCAAGTTATCAATGACAGACAATACGATAATCACATTACTATCGGGCTGCTGGTGTAAGGCTATACGACAATAGTTTGAGCCTTTAACGCTGCGGGTTTCAGGTGAAGAGCCCAAAGGCATCACATCGACGAAAGGTTCATCTTTATAGCGCAGTTCATACAGTGATTGAATGTCTTCCAAGGATAAGTCCGTGGTAAGTTCAGCATATAATGTCGCTTCAATACCTCGAATCATTGGCACCAAATGTGGAACAAACGTTAAAGAAACTTGATCACCACTGAACTGATTTAAACCTTGACGAATTTCGGGGCTATGACGATGGCCTGAAGCACCGTACGCTTTAAAGCTATCGGCACATTCTGACAATAAAGTGCCAACGTTAGCGGCACGGCCAGCGCCACTTACCCCGGATTTTGCATCGGCAATTAAGCGTTTTGAATCGACTAGTTTATTTTCAAGCAAAGGTAAGAAGCCCAACTGAATAGCCGTCGGGTAACATCCTGGGCAAGCGATTAGGTTGGCACCTTTAATCTCCGCTCGGTTCACTTCAGGTAAGCCGTAAACAGCTTGTTCTATCAGCTCCGGGCAACCATGTGGCTGGTTGTACCATTTCGCCCATAAATCAGCATCTTTCAATCTAAAATCAGCTGAAAGGTCAATTACTTTTAAGCCTGAATCAATAAACGCGGGCATCATCGCTTGCGCGACACCATGCGGCGTTGCAAAAAAAACGACGTCACATTCAGCTAATTTCTCAACACTTGGGTCGGTAAATTGCAGGTCATTAAATGAGCGCAAATGAGGAAACCGAGCAGAAACTGCTTTGCCTGCTTCTGAACGTGAGGTCACAACAGTCACTTCAACCTCAGGGTGCAATGCCAATAAACGTAATAGTTCTGAACCGGTATAACCTGTTGCGCCAACAATTCCTGCTTTAATCACCTCAAACCTCTTATTTTGTACTCTAAATGGATATATTTTTAAGATTATATCATGGTCCTTTGATTCAAAAGGATAGATCAATAAAAGAATATCGCTCTATTTTTTGGCATGCCCGCCTTAAACGAGTAAGATTCTTTAAATGTTTAGCTTATTGATGAAGAATCTCGCTTTTTATGTTTTTCAAAACAGCATTCTCAAACTATAAACACCTGTTTCGGCATAAGCTTTCTGGCGTCGATGCATTGCCTCAACTCGCTATATTAGGCCTTATTTCAGGCAGCTTTACCGCGGGTGTTATTTTATTATTTCGCTTGTTAATTGAATGGCCGCTCGCACAATACTTACCGAATGGCGACCCAGAGAATTTCGAAGGTTTATCTAACCTGATGCGTGCTGTATTGCCCATTAGTGGCGCTGTACTTATTGGCTCCATTTGGTATCGCCTGCAAATCAGCCAGCGTAAAGTAGGGGTCGCGTTTGTCATGGAGCGATTAAACTACCATCAAGGTTATATCGCATTCAAAAGTTTGGTGATACAGTTTGTGGGTGGGGTGCTAACAATTCTGAGCGGACAATCAGCAGGTCGAGAAGGCCCTGCCGTTCATTTAGGTGCCGCGTGCTCCAGCCTCATGGGGCAATATTTAAAGCTGCCCAATAATAGTATTCGAACACTAATAAGTTGCGGCACCGCGGCAGCGATCTCAGCATCCTTTAATACACCCATAGCCGGCGTTATTTTTGCCATGGAAGTCGTTATGATGGAATACACCATCGCTGGTTTTACCCCGGTTATTTTAGCTTCTGTTGCAGCGGCAATCATCACTCAAACCGTTTATGGTGCTGACCCTGCTTTCTTAGTACCACAGCTTTATATGAACTCCCTAGCTGAAGTGCCTTATATTATTCTTTGCGGCATCATAATTGGGGTTGTATCAGCCGCTTTTGTCAATTTAATCCAACGCGCAATGCACTTTGCTACCGTCAATATTTTTTTCCGCATCTTAGCCGCTGGCGCCATAACAGCTGCGATAGCGGTCATCTTTCCACAAATAATGGGAGTCGGTTACGATACGGTCAACCAAACTTTATTAGGTGAATACGGGATATTAATGCTATGTGCCATAGCCTTGGCCAAAATTCTCGCCACCTCCATCAGTGTCGGTTTAGGCATGCCTAACGGACTTGTTGGACCAACACTTTTTATTGGTGCGACGGTCGGTGGCGCACTTGGCCTAGCTGCTGAATGGCTTATGCCCTCTTTTGCCTCCTCTCCAGGGTTTTATGCCATGCTTGGCATGGGTGCGATGATGGGTTCAGCCCTGCAAGCCCCTCTAGCAGCATTACTCGCCATCCTTGAGCTCACTCAAAATCCAAATATCATTTTGCCCAGTATGCTGATCATCGTCGTTTCAAGCATGATTGCGAGTGAAGTCTTCAAGCAGAAGTCTGTTTTTTTAACCATTTTAAAAGAGCAAGGCCTCGACTATCACAACACCCCCGTTACTCAAGCTTTAAGGCGTGTCAGTGTGGGCGCTATTATGACCCGTCAATTTTGCCAATCTGACAAAGTTCTAGGTTTTGGTGATGCGAAATTGCTATTAAGGCAAGAACCTAAGTGGATTTTAATTAATGGCAATGAAGGTAAACCGGTTTCTTTATTACCCACCATTGATTTAGCGCATTATCTTGAGGAAAATGAGCAACGATTTCACGAAGCGGAAGAGGACCCTCTAAAAGAACGTTTATTAGTAGATTTATTAGCAATTCCTGCTCAGCGTAAGGACATTGCGCCGCTCTACTTTCAAGCGACCTTGCAAGAAGCATTAGATAAGTTTTCTGAATCAAAAACCGAGGCGCTATATGTTGAACGAACCAGTGCGCCATTGATTAACCGTGTATTAGGCGTGGTAACACGTAGCGATATCGAAAATTACTATCAATATAAAAATCAATAAAAGGGCTTATTTATGCTTTGGGTAAAAGCATTTCACATCATTGCAGTAGTATGTTGGTTTGCAGCATTGTTTTACTTACCTAGGTTGTTTGTTTACCACAGTCAAACGAAAGATCAACCTGGTATTGAACGCTTTAAAATCATGGAGCGAAAGTTATATCGTGGCATCGCAACCCCTGCAATGATTGCCACCCTCGCTTTAGGTCTCTGGTTATTGAGCTATAATCTGCAGGGTTATATGCAAGGTGGGTGGTTTCATGCAAAGCTAGCGTTGATCGTTGGCGTCATTGCTTATCACATTTATTGTGGCGAGCTATTAAAAGCCTTTGCGCGCGATCAAAACCAAAAAGGTCATGTATTTTATCGCTGGTTTAATGAGTTTCCTGTTTTGTTATTAATAGCTATTGTGGTTTTGGTCGTTGTTAAGCCTTTTTAGTACTAATTTATTCTGAGCTAAGTTAGTCAGAATTCAGTTAATCGTAAATAATATGCAAAAGAGTACATCTTTGAGCACTAAATTCCCAAATGGCCTCTATGCCATCACAGATCCTCGCCTCTTACCCTCTGAAAGGCTTATCGCATCGGTAGAAAGTGCGCTGCGAGGGGGGGCGCGCGTCATACAATATCGCGACAAAACAGCCAGTGACATTGAGCGCGTCAAAAATGCTCAAAGCCTACGTGACTTATGCGCAAACTATCAGGCACCATTAATCATCAATGATGATCTGAACTTATGCTTACGTATTAACGCTGGCGGCCTTCACTTGGGTAAAAGTGATGGTGACATTGCACATGCACGTAGCAAGTTAGGTGACGAAAAACTCCTAGGTGTCACTTGCCATAGCAATTTAGTGTATGCACAACACTGTATTCAACAAGGTGTAGACTACTGTGCATTTGGCCGTATTTTCCCTTCAATAACAAAGCCAAACGCTCCACACTGCTCCCAAGATACATTACAATTGGCCACAAAACTCGCCAGCCCTAGCGTCGCCATTGGCGGTATCACCACTGAGAATGCTCCCAGTATAATCGCGACCAACATACATTCGATTGCAGTCATACAGGGCCTTTTTGGCCATCAAGATATTGAAGCGACTGCTCGTATTTTTTCATCATTTTTTAAACCTTCTAAAACCGAATAGGCCCATTATGTCTAAATCTGACCAACTTTTTGCTGATGCTCAAACCGTTATTCCCGGTGGCGTTAACTCACCCGTTCGTGCGTTTAAAGGTGTGGGCGGTACTCCCATTTTTTTTGAAAAAGGTGAAGGCGCATATTTAATTGATGCCGATGGTCAACGCTATATTGATTACGTGGGCTCTTGGGGCCCCATGATATTAGGCCATGCCAATTCAGCAGTCATTGAAGCGGTTAAAACTCAGCTTAACCAAGGTTTAGGTTATGGCGCGCCAACAGAGATCGAAACCCGTATGGCAAAAAAGGTATGTGAGTTAGTACCCGCTATCGAAAAAGTACGTATGGTTAGCTCAGGCACTGAAGCAACAATGAGCGCGATTCGTCTAGCGCGAGGCTTTACTAACCGCGATAAAATCGTAAAATTTGAGGGCTGTTATCATGGCCATGCAGACGCATTATTAGTCAAAGCGGGATCTGGTGCTTTAACCTTAGGTGTTCCAAACTCACCGGGCGTGCCAGCAAGTGTGGCGGAGCATACGATTACGCTAAGTTATAACAAACCGGACGAGGTTCGAGCTTTATTTGCTGAAATGGGTGAGCAAATTGCAGCCATAATTGTTGAGCCTGTGGCCGGTAACATGAATTGTATACCCCCGATTCCTGGCTTTCTTGAATCCCTGCGTGACTGTTGCGACCAGCATAAAAGTGTATTAATTTTTGATGAAGTGATGACCGGATTTCGGACTGCTTTAGGTGGCGCTCAATCAGTATACAAGGTGAAACCTGACCTAACGACTCTGGGTAAAGTCATCGGTGGCGGCTTACCCGTTGGCGCATTTGGCGGACGAAGCGATATTATGGATCATATTGCACCGACAGGTCCTGTTTATCAGGCAGGTACACTCTCAGGCAACCCGCTCGCGATGGCAGCAGGTTTAGCAATGCTGGAAAATATTTCCCAAGCCGACTTCTATAAAAGCTTAACGCAAACAACCACTAACCTAATTGAAGGTTTAAAAGCTGCCGCAGCTGAAGCCAGTATCCCCATGGCATTCAATCAAGTCGGCGCCATGTTTGGTTTCTTTTTTACCGAAGAAGAAAGCATCAGCACCTATGAGCAAGTGATGAACTGTGATCAGGATCGATTTAAGCATTTCTACCACGGCATGTTAGCGCAAGGCATTTATCTTGCCCCTTCAGCATTTGAAACAGGATTTGTTTCCAGTGCGCATGGTGATGCTGAAATTAAAGCAACGATTGACGCTGCGAAAATTGTATTAAAAACGCTTTAATTTTTTCATAGGAATGATGGCGCGCTTGATGCTGTACCATAAATCAGGCAGCGCCATTTAAAAATACTAGAACGTGCTTTTTATAGGCTGTGCCTTGCCCTAGTATCAAGTCTGTTGGTGCGTAAAGCACATATAAATTTGATTACGCTATTCACTTTCGATTTCTTACATCACGGTTTGCTTAATCGAGTTTGAGAATGCGCCTCGAACACCGTTACTACCGACCGTGGCAATCGCGAAGTAATAGGTATTTACGGATAAATTTTCAACCAAGAAATTAGTTTCTCCAGCCCCTACAATACTGACCGTCGTATTAAGGTTCTGGGCATCTGTACCGTAAGCCACGACATAACCATCAATTTCATAAAGCTCTAAATTGCTGCCATCTTCTCGCAGAAGTGGAGTGTCCCAATTAAGTAATACCGAAAAAATAGTTTTGCTAAGACTTTTAGTCTTTCCACCGCCACCACTACAGGCACCTAAGCACGCACTGAGTAAAACAACAATGAGTAGATGAATAGTTTTATTTAGAGTAGCTGAGCTGTAAGGCACTGTGTATCAAATCTCCAATGAACTTAAACTTATAAAATATTAGCCTAAATATCAAACAACGGTGAAACAAGTCTTTCTATTCTGCGACTTTAAATTCAATTTTGGAACTGCTTAACGCGACACCATTAGAAGCGTTATTTATAGGTATGATTGGCTCAATACTTTTTCTTAACTTGAAAACAGTAATTGTTCAAAGTGTTGAATTAGCCGGTCAGGGTGATAAGCAGATAGATTTTCTCCCTGGTTATAACCATAATTAACGCAAATAACGGGCACATTAGCGGCTTGTGCTGCTTTTATATCACTCACAGAGTCGCCCACCATAACTGACTCTTCTGCTGTACAGCCAAAAACATTCAAACAATGTAATACGGGTTCAGGGTCTGGTTTTCTTTTTTCCAAAGTATCACCACAAACAATTAAATCAAACTTAGGTAGACGATGATAATCTAACAAAGGCTGGGTGAATTGCTCTGGTTTGTTGGTAATAAGCGCCAAATAGGGGAATGTATTTCTGAGCTGGGTCAGTGTTTCAGCTACCTTTGGATACAAAATACTTTTGCGCCCATTTACCTGCTGATAATGCGTAAAAAAAAGACTAGCAGCTTCTTGGTAAAGCGTCTCTTCAATCTCAACAGGGATCATCTGCTGACTTAGTGCACGCTTAACAAGCATCGCAGCACCATTACCCACCCAATTTCTCACACGATCTAGTCCCGCGATTGGCTTGCCTAAATCACTTAACATAGCATCTACAGCAAAGGTCAGGTCTGGTACGGAATCCACCAGCGTACCATCAAGATCAAACATAATTAATCGAGGTGTCTTAATACAGACTTGTTGTAGGATATTCAAGGGTATCTCTCAAAAGTGAAGGTAGCAGATGCAGGGTTTAATCAAGTAAGCATGTTGGCGTACGCCATCATGCATCGGCGAATTTTTCTAGGATACTATTAAGAAAAAGGTGGCCTTTTTCAGTGGTACATAGGCGATCCATTTCTATCAAGCCCATGTTACGGAACTCGCCGAGCTGAGGCTCTAGTGTAGTGAGAGCTAAACCCGTTCTTTCTGTAAATAATGAAGCTTCGGCGCCTTGATTCAAACGCAATACATTCATTAAAAACTCAAAACCTACGTCTTTTGCTGCAATGGTTTCTTGCCCAATTCTAAATGAAGGCTTAGGGAGTAAATAGTCTTTGGGCATGCGTGTTTTACGGTATCTTAATATATTATCAAGTATGCACTTACTATCATTAAACTTACCATTATTAATGATAACCGTGATTTTAGAATGTGCCCCTGCACCAATCCCAATATAGTCACCGAACTGCCAGTAGTTTAGGTTATGCTGTGCTTCATGACTTGTCTTGGCAAAAGCTGAGACTTCATATTGCTCAAACCCTGCATCTTTTAAAAGTTCAATGCCTGCTTTTTGAATATCCCAAAGCGCTTCATCTTCAGGCAATGTTGGCGGGTGACGATAATATTCGGTGTTTTGCTCGATAGTTAGTTGGTACCACGAAAGGTGTGTTGGACCTAAAGCAATCGCTTGCTTTAGGTCAGTCATCGCTTCTTCAAGAGACTGCTCAGATAAACCATGCATTAAATCGATATTAAAGTTCTCAAAGCCCGCCGTTTTTGCTTGCTGTATTGCGCGAATAGCATCGTCGTTTGAATGAATTCTACCTAAGCGCTTAAGGTGTTCGGGTTGAAAACTTTGTACGCCTACTGATAAACGATTAATACCGGCTTCACGATAGGCTTTAAATCGGCCAGCTTCGATTGTTCCAGGATTCGCCTCAAGGGTAATTTCAATTTCAGGGTGAAAAGGAATTGTCGATTCAATATGCGCGAGAAGGTCTTGATAAAACTCACCACTCATTAAGCTTGGCGTACCACCGCCAAAGAAAATGCTTCGTAATGAACGACCTTGAACCCATTGCAGGTCTTCGGCTAGATCAAGCTTTAGCTGGGCAAGGTATTCAGTTTCAGGGATGTTGCCGTTCATGTCTGAACTGACATGAGAATTAAAGTCACAATATGGACACTTACGTACACACCAAGGAATATGTACGTATAAACTCAGTGGCGGTAAGATCATACTGGTCATAATTAGGCGAACACTCTATTTTCTCGCACTTTCAAGTACTCAAATTTTAAAATAATAAGTCCATTTGAGCAACCAGCTGTTTTAGCGCCTGCCCTCGATGACTACGTGAATTTTTTTGTTCTTTCGTCAGCTCTGCCGCGGTGCATTCAAATTCGGGCACCCAAAAGACCGGGTCATAACCAAAGCCTCCAGCACCGGATTGAGTTAGCGTAATACTCCCTTGCCACTGACCATGACACACTACTGGCGTCGGGTCTTCGGCATGCGCCATATACACCAGCACACAATGAAACCGAGCAGTACGATCAACATCAACCGTCTCGTTAGTAGATTTAGACAGGGCCGCCAATTTTTTTAAGGCAAGGTCGATATTGCTTTGGTCACTGACACTACCACCCATCTCTTTTTCAGAAAAACGAGCAGAGTAAATACCTGGCTGACCATTTAAAGCATCGATTGCAAGACCTGAATCATCAGCGATCGCAGGCAAGCCACTAATTTTTGAAGCATAACGTGCTTTAATAATCGCGTTTTCAATAAAAGTTAAACCTGTTTCTTCTGGCGGCTCGACATTGAAGTCAGACTGAGGAAATATCTCAAAGTCATAAGGCGCTAACAGCTCCGAAAATTCTTTTAACTTACCTTTGTTGCCACTGGCTAAAACAATTTTCACATCACGCCCTTTATTAAATTAGTCATTATAAAAATTCTGGCTGAATCTAAATTGCATCGCCTTGGTACGACCTTCCGGGTAGATCGTCATATCAAAGGTAAGCAATTCGCCCTCTTTGTATTGAAGTTGAGCCAGGTAATAAATCGATTTTCCTTCAACTACTTGTTGCGACGAAAGAAACTGTGGCTGCTGAAGGTCATTCTTCATTTTAATTTCAACAACAGCACCGACAGCTTTTCGACTACCGTCCGCTTCAACTTTGATAACGCTGATATTAATGATTCCGAGTGCACGACTTCTAACTAACTTATATTGTTTTGCTATCTCAGCATCTAAAAAGGTGCTCGCGAAGCCAATGTAATGAACTTCATATTCGCTGCCATCGGGACCATCAAATACCTCTTTTTGTTCGGCATTGACTTGGCTAAAGCCTAAGAGAGCAATTAACAAAGTAATTAGATATTTAATTAAAAAATGCATAATTTTCTCCAAAATAGTCAAACTTTAACTTCATCTACCTTTAACGTGAAATTCTATAAACAGCAAATTCCGCAAACAAATTAGGCCACATTAATGCAAATCGACTTTGTTCAAAGTTAGCATCCACGACCGTTCGATTTAGAATTTTAATCTTCTTTTCCCGACACAATGATTCAAAGTCTTTAAAGGTACATAAATGTATATTGGGTGTGTTATACCATGTGTGCGGTAGCGATTTCGACATTGGCATTTTGCCATACCATAACAAGTAATGACGACAGCG
>Ga0209290_1001126_pt1 | contig 14223 bp, 9 predicted proteins | sample EN1Hudsemesocosm_2_FD_184632 | JGI IMG/M metagenome (GOLD analysis project Ga0209290, IMG submission 184632) | Methane-oxidizing microbial communities from mesocosms in the Hudson Canyon - EN10B Hudson Canyon (SPAdes) (version 2) | ecosystem: Environmental > Aquatic > Marine > Cold seeps | place... | reverse complement strand
ATCAAAAAGGTGATGTACAACTTTGTGACTTTGGTATCGCAAAACTCCCCGACACCGATCACAGCCAAACCAGTTCTGGTATTGCGATGGGCAGCCGAAATTACATGGCACCTGAACAGCGTGAAAGTGCCAAGCATGTTGATGCCACTGCCGACGTTTATTCTTTTGGTGTATTAGCTTATCGATTGTACACCGGTTCATTGCCGGTAGGCCGGTTTGATGACCCGATTAAACTGCTACCGGCTATGGGTGAGACGCTGAACACGCTAATAATCGATTGCCTGGCACAAAAGCGTGAAAGCCGGCCTCGTGATGCTGCATGTTTGTTGCAACAATTTGAAATTTCCTTGAAAGATCTCTCAAACAATACGAATGAAGAGGATGAAACGGGAACTTGGATTGATGCCGGAACAGCCGATCTAAAAGATGAGTTATCACCGCTGCGAGAGCGAATTTCCAAATTACTAGCAGAACAAGGTGAAGTAAACTTTGAAGAAAAAACAAAGCTTACAGTCTTAGCAGAAATGGTTGACCTTAGTGTTGATGGCTTAGACCTACTTATTGAAGAAATATATCAAGACACTGATAAAGATACAAAAACCAAGCGTAAATTTTTACAAGTCTTAGATAATAAATTATCAAACGTTAATTCATTTAATGAGCATGAGCATAGTGCTTTAGTTACTGCAGCGGCATCTGTTGGTTGGGATGAAGATACGCTGATAACGATGATGAAGAAACGAAAACCAATGGATGAAGCTGGCGAAGAAGCACCTGTAACTGCAAATAAATCATCCATAACTATTTTAATTATTGCATTGGTACTATTTGGTTCTTTAGGTGGCTGGTGGTTTTATGACAATACATATCAGCAATCACTAACACAGCCTGATCAAGAAGCAGAAGAAACAATAATTCAAACACAACAAAGTGTGGCAGAGACAGATTTAAATAATGAAGTAGAGGATACCAATAATCTTTCTGATAACTCAGATAAGTCTCAAGCGAAACTAATATTAAAAGTGCAGAATTACTTAAATTACTTGGGTTATAGAACGTCTGAAAATGGTGTGATAGATGAGCGAACAAAGCAAAATATAATTGCTTTTGAAAAGAGTCAAAAAATGCCCGTGACAGGCTTGGTTGATAATATTTTAATAGAAGCCTTATTTGATCAGTACAAATTATCTGATGCAAAGGCTTGGAAGTACGCTGAAAAAAATAATACTGAAAAATCATATTTAAAGTATAAAAGCGAATACCCTAATGGCAATTATGTAGAGTTGGTACTCAAAAGAATAGCTACGCTACACGAAAAACAGAACGAGATAGCAAATAAAAAAATAGAAGCGCAATCCAAAGAAAAAGCGTTACATCTTGCTAAACAAGCTGAGCTTAGAAAGCAAGATATCGAGAATGCCAAATTTGCACAAGAACGTTTAGCGGAACAAGAACGTGAAACAAATAATCGCTTACTGCAAAAACAGAAGCGTATTAAGCTAAAACCTCGTATGGAGGCCGGTACAATTTTCTCTGACTGTAAATCTTGTCCAGAGATGATTGTGCTTCGAAAAGGGGAGTTTAGAATGGGCTCACTTAACGGAGAAGCTAATGAGCGGCCCGTTCACCGTGTTTCCATAAACAAACCATTTGCGATGGGAATTCATGAAGTTACATGGAGTAATTATCAACCGTGTATCGATTCTGGCGCTTGCCAGGTTGGGCCTCGTGGAGATAAAAAGTGGGGTAAAGGAAATCGTCCTGTCATTAATATAAGCTGGGATGATGCGCAAAACTATGCGCAATGGTTAAGTACTAAAAGTAAATATAAATACCGCTTACCAAGTGAAGCTGAATGGGAATATGCTGCAAAGACAGGTTTTAATACCCAATATAGTACAGGAACTTGTATCAGCACTAATCAAGCTAACTTTGATGGGAGTTATGAATGGGGGGCAGATAGATTTTGTTCCAATTCAGGTTTGTACAGAAAAAAAACCTTAACAGCGGGTTCATTTAAATCCAACGCATTTGGATTGTTTGACATGCACGGTAATGCAAGTGAGTGGGTTCAAGATTGTTGGAATGCAAATTATAAAAAGGCACCAAATAATGGCGAAGCTTGGTTGAGTGGAAAGTGTAAAAGGCGGCTAGTTAAAGGAGGTGCCTGGATTGATGAGCCTGCAAGACTTCGTTCGAGTTATCGTAGTAGAGCAGTCAAGACAAGCCGCAGCAACTTTATTAGCTTTCGGGTGGTTCGTGAGCTTTAAGCTAAAGTAACTAAATGCAGTATAGTAGTGGGAAGATCAGCTGAAAGTTCCCAAGAATAGTATGTTATTAGGGGTTACATTAATATGCGACAACGGCACCTTTTTAGATATTCTCGACTGTTGTAACACAAGTGGAATATATTGATTTTATGAAGAAAGTTACAGTTCGGTGCTAACTTTTGTTTTTTGCATTAAAGTTTTTTAATGAATAAAAATACTGTAGACTGCGCGGCCATATTTTATAAAAAGAAAATTGTAAAATTTCTTATTAAAATATGGCCTTAACTTACTAACTTGGAATTAAAAATGAAGTTTAAAATTTTAATCTTGGGCATCATGATTGCTCTTACGACAGCCTGCGCAACCCCCTTAAACTCAATTCAAAATAGAGAATATGCGACATTTGAAAGAAAGAACGTACTAGTTGAGGAAAAGAAACCTGTCTTGGGTGCAGTTTTAGGTATTCTTCCAGGTGGTGGCTCTTTTTATGCTGGAGAATATACTACGGGAGTAATTGATCTTCTTACTTGGCCTCTCTCTGTATTATGGGATCCGGTTAACGGCTATCAAGCCTCTAAAACGTTTAACTATGATGAAACTGTATTAATTCAAAAGTCTAAGAAAGAAAAAGAGCTTGTAGCATTAGAAGATGAACTGGCTACAGATCAAATTGATAATACAGAATATATTATAGAAAAAAGAAAACTAGATAAGAAATATGATATTTAATCGCAAGCAGCTATTAGCATAGCTTCTTTCAGTTAAACTTACCGCTATCTGTATGAGTTGTTAACGCCAAAACACTCTACAGATAGTAGTTAATAAAACAGTCGGATTCACCATCTCATTTACTTGATGTTAGTTAGAATCGATAATTTTTCTGCTTTAGATTTTAAAAAATATACTCATAATCGACTACTGTTTTCAAAGGATAAAATATGTATTCAGGCGCATTAATAAACTGCAAATTTATTTTGAGCTTATTTTTAGTTTGTATCGTTTCAGGTTGTGCTTCAGGTTTAAATTCAATACAAAAAGCGGAATATAGTTCATTTGAAAGCAGTGGCGTGTTGATAGAAGAGAAAGACCCAAAACTAGCGATTGCCTTGGGTATATTACCTGGAGTCGGTTCATTTTATGTGGAAGAGGTAGGCCCAGGAATAATTAATCTACTTCTTTGGCCTGTATCTATATTGTGGGACCCCTTTAGCGGTTATGAAGGAGCTATATCAATTAATTACCAAGTGACTAAATGGACGATAAATAAAAAGAAAGAAAAAGAACTTTCTGCCCTTGCCGATAAACTCGCTTTAGATGAAATTGACATAAAAAGTTATATCATTGCAAAAAATGAAGTTATTCAAAAATACGACTACACACAACTGCCTTAAATTTCTATAAAATATAAACAGATATATATTTATTCAAATCAGGCTTTTTCTATCTATACCAACTCCCTTACTGCTACCACTCGACTTCACTTAATTAATCTATAATTGAATAAGTTAAATATTTTATCTTTAGTTGTTTTTAAGCCTAAGTACATAACCACATCCAAATCTGCATCATTAGGTCTTGCTTGCTAAGTACCAAAAACGCCCCAAAACATGCTATAAAGCACTAATAATAAAAACATATATTCACCTCAATGAATTAACAAGCTAAAAGCGACAATAATGAACACCATCGGAAAGTACAAAATCATCAAGGAACTGGGCTCTGGCGGCTTCGGTGCGGTTTACCTGTGCGAAGATCAACTTGGCCAACAAGTGGCAATCAAAATATTCCAACCCAAAGACGACGCTGTTGCTGGGGCGGCCACTTCTGCCACAGCCGATGCCGGTGAAGTGTTGAAACAACGTTTTAAAGAAGAAGCGAAGATTCTGCATCAGCTTTCTGATAACACCTATATCGTCAACTTTATGCACTACGATGAAACCGAAGACGGTACTCCTTATTATGTCATGCCTTTTCTTGACCGGTCATTAGTCGAAGAAATTGGTAAAGACGCCTTTAGTGTCGGGGCAAGAGAAGATCTAGACCCAGAATTATTTCCTCGTAAACTACCTTTAACTCGGGCACTCGAAGTATTAGAGCAAACAACCAAAGCTCTGCGTGCTGTGCATCGCGCAGGACTTGTCCACCGAGATATCAAACCCGCGAACATTTTGTTAGATAAAACCGGCCAAGTACAACTCTGTGATTTTGGTATTGCCAAACTACCAGATGTTGAACACAGCCAAAGCGGTGTCGGCATGGGTAGCCGTAACTATATGTCACCGGAACAACGCGAAAGCGCCAAGCATGTGAATGCCGCCAGTGATATTTATAGCTTAGGTGTTATCGCTTACAGAATCATCACTGGCACTTTACCTGTAGGTCATTTTGATGAACCAATGGTCTTAAGCCCCGCGATAGGTAACCCGCTCAATAAACTGATTCTTAAATCCTTGAGTTTTGATGTTGATAAACGGCCACAAGATGCCCAAACTTTTTTAACTGCCTTAAAAGAAGCCAGTAAGCAAAGCAATACAAATGAAATTGAAAATGACGAAGGCACCGGCACTTGGATTGATGAAGGAACATCTAGCCTAAAAGATGAACTATGGCCCTTGTATGAAAAGATCAAAGAAGCTTGGCTAAATAACGGCATGATTGATGTTGAAGAGCATGAAATGTTCACAGCCATGGCCGCGGTTGTCGACTTAAGTGATGACGACTTAAATGCACTGATTAAACAGGTTGAACAAGACCATTCAAAGGTCATTAAGCCTGTTCAAAATTTCATCAAGTTAATTGATAAACGCATAGCAGAGCAATTAAGCCCTAGCCAACGCGCACTTAACCAGAGCACTCTTTCCACATTAGCATTGGCGTCGCAAAGTTTGAACTGGGATGACGCTAAGCTTAAAACTATCCTAAAAGAGCGTAGCGCTCATATAATTGGTTTGTTTGGAACTGAATCTGAGGACCAAACGAATGAAGCTGAACCGGAAGCATCACTAATCCCAGATAAAAAAGTAGAACCAGCAAGCCCCCCAATTCAAGAGAGTAAGCAGTCAAATAGCAAACCACTAATTGTTCTAATGGTATTATTACTTTTAGGTAGTTTAGGTTATGGCGGCTGGTGGTATAACAATGATCAGGTCGAACAAGTCCGTTTAGCCAAGCAAAGTGCAGAAGAAGAACAGCAAATAGAACAAATCAAGCAAGCTCAAAGCAAATTGATGCAATTAGGGTATCGACTAACCGAAACCGGAAAACTAGACGCACGCACTCAGCAAGTGATACTCGCTTTTGAGAATAAAGAAAAACTACTCGAAACGGGCGAAGTGGATACCACTTTAATCAGCGCTTTAAATACGGCACTTGAACGGCAACAAGCGCGTTTAGCCAAACAAGCGGCGCAAGAAAAAGCGGCTGCAAAGAAGGTACGAGATAAAGCTGAGGCGAAACGAATCGCCAAAAAGAAGGCTAAAGCAAAAGCAGATCGCTTGGCCAAGAAAAAGTTGGCTGAAGCAGAGGAGTTAGCAGAAGAAAAACAAGCGTATATTATTTTAGTGAAAGCAACACAATTTCAATTAAACCGCCTAGGGTATAAGGTAGGAACGCCTGATGGTCAATTAGGAAATAAGACCAACAAGGCGATAGTACATTATCAAAAGGGTTATAAGTTAAACCAGAGCGGAAGTGTTAGTGAAAGTTTATTAGCGCACTTGGAACGCGCGACGAAGAAACCCGCTCCGCCCATCGGTTCTACATTTAAAGACTGCACCAACTGCCCGGAAATGGTGGTGATCCCTGCGGGCTCGTTTCAGATGGGGTCGAATGAAAGCGATGACGAAAAACCGATTCACACAGTCAATATTCGTCAACCATTTTCCATGGGTAAATATGAAGTGACGAAAGGGCAGTTTGCACTGTTTATTAGTGCCAGTGGGTATCAGACCGATGCGGATAAAGGTGAAGCAAAAGATTGCTCAACCAATGAAGATGGTGAATGGAAATACCGCAGTAACCGTAACTGGCGTAAGGTTGGATATAAGCAAGGCAATACCATGCCTGTCGTGTGCGTGAGTTGGAATGATGCCAAAGCCTATGCCGAATGGCTGAGTAAAAAGACCGGCAAACAATACCGTTTACCAAGTGAGTCGGAATGGGAATATGCCGCACGCGCAGACAGCCGTAAAAAGTTTCATTTTGGCAATGATCAAGACAAGATGTGCCAATATGGTAATGGTTTAGATCAAACGAAATCACCGACAGGCGATTTGTATAAAAACAGAGCAATGTGTCATGATGGATATTATTTTACAGCCCCTGTCGGCAACTACAAAGCTAATGGTTTTGGTTTATATGATATGCACGGAAATGTCTGGGAGTGGACACAAGACTGCTGGAATGCGTCTTATGGTGGCGCACCGAGCTCAGGAGATGCCTGGGGTAGTGGGGATTGTAGTCGTCGGGTTGTGCGCGGCGGTTCGTGGAAGGATTTCCCGGCGAATCTCCGCTCTGCCAATCGCATTCTCAATAGTAGGGCGTTCCGCTTCAGCAGTATCGGCTTCCGTTTAGCTCAGGACTTGTAGTGCGCAGCACTACGCTTTTTTCCTTTTAGCTTTTTACTTTTACCCTTTTGCATTTTACCTTGCGCTGAGGGTTTAAAAACGCCTTTAGGCGTTTTAGGTTTACCGCGCGTAGCGCGGTTGAATTTTTTGTAGGTCGGAATTCATTCCGACGCGATACCCAAAATAAAATTACTACCCAACGTGCCAATGGTAAAAACAATGAGCCAAACACCCCAAGCCGTTCAAAGTTGTCATGATTGTTTAAAATGGATGATCCCCCAGTTAGATAAATTTCCACGTGCGAGGCGTTTTTCATTAGGTGATAAAATTGAACAAGGCTTATTGGATGTGCTTGAATTGCTTTTGGATGCAACCTACCGAAAAGATAAGCAAACTGTTTTACGTGCTGCCAATAGTAAGCTCGCAATGGTGCGACATGTTTGGCGTTTAGCGTACGAACTGCAAGTGATCGCTAAAAAGCAATTTGAGTACGGGGCTGAGTTAGTGGTAAATTTGGGCCGACAAATTGGTGGTTGGGAAAAACAAAGCAACTCAAAGACCAACACACAAGCAAGATCACATACTAGGTCAGAACAGGCATGAAACGCATTGGTTCTTTCTGGCCTCAAGTAACTACCTTTGAAAATTTATTACTTGCTTGGCATAAAGCAAAAAAAGGTAAAGCAAAACGAGATGCTGTGGCAAAGTTTTCGCTAAACTTGGAAGCTGAGTTATTTGCCCTTCAACAAGAACTAAACACCCTCAGTTATCAACCACGACCTTACACACAATTCTGGATTAACGACCGCAAACCACGCTTAATTTCAGCCGCACACTTTCGAGATCGCGTGGTCCAACATGCCATTATGAATGTGATTGAAATGCCAATGGATAAACGTCTGATTCATGACTGTTATGCCTGCCGCACAGGAAAGGGCACGCATAAAGCGGTTGGGCGTTTTCGTGAGTATCAGTCTCGGTATACCTACGTATTACGTTTAGATGTTAAACGTTATTTTCCTTCAGTCAATCACCAAATTTTGAAAAATTTACTCCAAAAATATATAAAAGACCGAAGCTGCCTGACGGTGTTCGACCGAATTATAAACTCTAGCCATCTCATACAGAGAAATGAAATATGGGAACCTGTACCTGTAGGTACCGGCATTCCAATTGGCAATCTAACAAGTCAGTTTTTTGCAAATTTATACCTAAACCCTATGGATCAGTTCATTAAAAATAAGCTTAATTGCCCTGCTTATTTACGTTATATGGATGACATGGCGTTATTTTCTGATTGCAAAGCAACCCTGCATCAATGGCATGAACAACTAATCAATGAGCTGCAAACCCTCAAACTCGAACTTCACCCCAAGAAACAACAATTGTCGCAATGTAGAGAAAAACAAGATGTGTTTGGCTACATCACCACGCGTGACAAAACATGGGTGCGCAACAGTAATGGCTATCGCTATCGGCAGCATTTAACAAAATTAGTAAAACGCTATCATACAGGTAGGTTGAGCTGGCATGACCTGAATTCTAGTGTGCAAAGCTGGATCGGCTATAGCCGTTATGTGGATAGTGTAGGTTTACGTAAAGCAATTTTCTCGCAATTAAAATAATAATTTGCCACACTCAAGGCGGGACCCATCCGTTAATCGAAGTCGTCGGGTTGTGCGCGGCGGTTCGTGGAATAATAAACCGGCGAATCTCCGCTCTGCCAATCGCAATAACAATAGTAGGGCGAACCGCAACAACAATAACGGCTTCCGTTTAGCTCAGCACAATATGTAGCTTTATTTTAGCAGCACCTTTCAGAAGATTGACGACTATGGCTGTCATTCGTGAAAATGTGTATTGTCCACGGGGCGGGTTCCAGGTTGAACAAGGATTATTAACGTATACGTACAGCCAAATAGTGCGGCCAGGAAGGCTATCTGCTCCGTTAGTACTAAATTAATTTTTGGGAAAACGGAGCCGTTTTAAAATATTTGATTACTCAATGAATCGGAACATAACGCCACATATTATGAATGTATCTATTCCCAAAAATAACCCTAAACATGTTATAAAACACCTATAAGAAAATAGTCTGGATAGAATCAAAAAAATGCAAACCATCGGTAAATACAAAATCATTCGTGAGCTCGGCTCTGGCGGCTTCGGCGCGGTTTACTTAGCCGAAGACCCCAACCTGGGTGATAAAGTTGCCATTAAGGTTTTTCAAATAAAAGACCCTGCGCTAGCGCGTGAAGTGACTTCGGCAACGGGTGATGCGGGCGAAATTCTAAAAAAACGTTTTTTAGATGAAGCGAGAATTTTACGTCAGTTAAAACGCAGCCCACATGTTGTTGACGTATTAGATTTCGATACGCTACCGGATGGTCGTCCTTATTACATCATGCCTTATTTGCCGAAATCGCTGGTCGATTTAATTGGTCGTGACGCCTTCACCCAAGGCAAGCTTGAAGATATTGACCCCAAAGATCACCCACGTTCTTTGCCGATTACGCAAACACTCGATATTCTCAAGCAAACTCTTCAAGGCTTAAAAACAGTCCACGAGGCTAACTTAGTTCATCGTGATATCAAACCTGCCAATTTGCTGATTGAAAATGAAGGGCAGTTGTACAACGTTGTATTGTGTGACTTTGGTATTGCCAAAATGCCTGAAGGTGAACAAAGCAAAACGGGCGTCGGTATGGGCAGCCCCAATTACGTTAGCCCTGAACAACGCGAAAGTGCTAAACATGTTGATGCCCGCAGTGACGTATTTAGTGTGGGCGTATTAGCTTACCGAATGCTAACCGGCACCGTACCGATGATGACAGGGCAACAAGCCGTAAAACAGTTTTTACCCGGCATCAGTGATGAACTAAATCAACTGGTGATGAATGCTATTCACTCCGACCCAAATAAACGCCCGACTAATGCCGGTGATTTTTTACGTGAATTGAAGAAAGCGGAATCAACATTTACTGAAAGCCTTGAAGAAGGCGAAGGCACCGGTACATTCGTTGGTACAGACGGTATCGCAAGTATAAAAGATGAATTAAAGCCGTTGCGTGATGAAATTCTCAAGCTACTCGAAGCGCATGGCACTATACCTGAAGAAGAAATGCCAGCCTTGCACATCACCGCCAGCATGGGTGATTTAGATGAACAAGGGTTAGAAGCATTCATTGAAGAAGTCTTCATCACTAACCAAAATACACTTAAACCAAAGCGTAAGCTGCGTGAATTAATCAAAAAAAGAGCGTCAACAGAGCGTCCTTTAAGTGACGGTGAATACCAAGCCTATTTAACGCAAATAACAAATATGGGTTGGAGCGAAGCCAAATTGAAGAGCTTGCTAAATGAAGCGGGTTTAGGTGCTGAGGAAGAAAATACAGAAACGGAAACAACAAACCCAGAATCTTCAAAGCTAACTAAAAAAACAAACAAAGCTCAGTTAAAGCCTGTCTCGGAATCATCAGAACCAGCCACTAGCCCACGTGAACATGCCGCCAAGTTGCGTGAGCAACAGAAAGAAAAAGATAAAACCCCTGCTAAAACTAAAGACGGCACAATAGCCACTAAGTTGTTTGGGGGCGTTTTGTTAATAGTTCTGCTAGTAGGGGGTGTTTGGTTAAGTCAATCTACAAGCACACCAAAGCCAAGTGTTAAAATTGACAAGTCATTAGTTGAAAAACAGACACCTAAAAAGCAAGTTCTCAATAATACCGCTGTCGAACAGAAAGCATCTCAGCAAACGACACCAAAAAAGACAGAACCAATAAAAACAATAGCCAAACAAAAAGCACCGAGTACTTTTCCTGTTACGATCGCAACGTTACCTCGTAACGCAAAAGTGCAAATTCTCACGATACAGCCTAAGTACTATGCTGGTATTAAAGTACCCGCCAAAGCGCACCGTATAAAAGTGAGTAAAGCGGGCTATATTAGCAAAACCTTAAGCTATGATGTAACGGCACCATTAAATGTGACGGTCACTCTCGAAAAAATACCGCTTGATGAATTAGAGCAGACCTTAGGTTTAGTCAGTATCCCTGCAGGTTCATTTCAAATGGGCACGAACGATGGAGATAGTGACGAAAAACCTGTTCATCGAGTCACTATCTCGGCTTTTAGGATGATGGCAAACGAATTGACGTGGGCACAGTACCTACCCTGTATTGATGCGGGTGTGTGCAGCAGTGATGGCGATTCAGACTTTGGTAAAGGCAATCGCCCTGTTATCAATGTGAATTGGGATGATGCGCAGACCTATGCGACATGGCTAAGCAAGAAAACAGGGAAACACTATCGTTTACCGAGTGAGGCCGAATGGGAATATGCGGCACGGGCTGGTAGCACCACAAAGTATTCATGGGGAAATAGTATAAACTGTAACAAAGCTCAATATGATGGAGGAGAAAGTAGTGCCTGTTATTATGAAAACTCAAACGGCAGTTACCGTGGAACAGCTAGTGTAGGGACCTACAGTCCAAATGGCTTTGGTTTATATGACATGCATGGCAATGTCTGGGAATGGACACAGGACTGCTGGAATGACAGTTACAGTGGCGCTCCGAGCACAAACAAGGCTTGGGAGCTTGGTGATTGCGCGAAGCGTGTTTTGCGCGGCGGCTCTTGGGTCAACGATCCGGACTTCCTTCGTTCGGCGGCCCGTGTCAGGGATACCGCTTCTGATCGTAGCCTCAATTACGGCTTCCGGCTTGTCCAGGGCCGCTAGCGGTTACCCTTTGTGTGGTTTTGCTACCCCTCGAAGAGGGGGCTGGGGGGAGGTGCCGTGCGCAGCACGGGGTTTCTGTTCTTTCCACGCGTAGCGTGGTCGGTTTTTTTGAATGAGTATAATGAAAGACAATACACCTCAGGCTGTTCAATCATGCCACGAACTCATACGCTGGCTAATCCCTCAATTGGATAAATTCCCAAAAAATCGCCGTTTTACCTTGGGTGAAAAAATTGAAGTATCATTAATAGAGGTATTGAGTTTACTCATCGAGGCGACTTTTTCTAAACGCGGAAAAACACGATTACTTGAGCAGGTTAATACGCGTTTGACGGTCATTCGTCATTTATGGCGATTAGCTTATGAACTAAAGGTAATCGCACAAAAACAATATTTGTATGGAAGCAAACTATTAACAGAGTTAGGGCAACAAATAGGTGGATGGCAAAAACAAAATGACCTATAAAAGCGAAGAAACAGGAACAAACCTACTGGAAGCGTGTTTTGCGCGGCGGCTCTTGGAACAACAAACCGAACAACCTTCGTTCGGCGAACCGTAACAGGAATACCGCATCTAAACGTAACAACAATAACGGCTTCCGGCTTGTCCAGTACGCCCGACTATCGGAGTGTTTTTCATCAAGGTGTTTAACAGTGTATACCGGGTGCCCATGAGTTTGTTTCTGGTTGTAGCAAGGAAGGTACAACAAATAGTCTTGCTAGGAAGGCGAATAACTGGGCTAGTAGTCTTTGCGAACGTCCAGTTAATTTTATATACGATATCTTTAAATATTTTGAAGCCAGCATAATGAAAAGAATTGGTAATTTGTGGCAAGCGATCAATCAAAAAGAAAACTTGCTAGCAGCTTATTACAAGGCAAGAAAAGGTAAACAGCAACGCGATGCCGTGGCTGCTTTTGGTTTAAATTTGGAGCATGAATTATTCACGCTTCAATATGAGCTTGAAAAGGGGTGTTACCAGCCCGGTTCTTATCGCCAGTTTATCATTCATGAACGTAAACCCCGACTTATTTCTGCTGCACCGTTTCGAGACCGAGTTATTCATCATGCGGTAATGAATGTTCTTGAACCTATACTGGATAAACGGTTTTATTATCACAGCTATGCCTGCCGAAGCGGTAAAGGGGTACACAAGGCAGTGGCTCAATATCAACAATGGGCAAATAAATACCCTTATGTATTAAAACTCGACATTGCGGGTTATTTTCATAACATTCGTCACAAGGTATTAAAGTTACAACTGCATAGAATAATTAAAGACCAATTTCTACTTCGTTTATTAGAACTTATTATCGACGAAAGTCCCAAAGATTACCGTCTCAAAACTAGTGAAAAGGGGGTTGGTCTACCGATAGGCAATTTAACCAGTCAGTACTTTGCTAACCTTTACCTTAATGATATTGATCACTGGCTTTGTCAACAGTCATCGGTTAAAGCCTATTTACGCTACGTGGATGACTTGCTCATTTTTGGCGAGAATAAAGATGACCTTTGGCAACTTAAAAATACACTTTCTCTTAAACTTTCTACATTAGGTTTAACGATACATTCACGCAAACAACAATTAATGCGCACGACTGAACGTGTTGATGTACTGGGTTATAAAGTTAGCCCAAAAAGACGATGGTTACGTAACGACAACGGTTATCGCTTTCAGCAAAAACTTAAACGCTACAAACTGCGTTATCAACATGGATTATTGACATCAGAACAAATTAAACCACGTATCGATAGCTGGGTAGGCCATGCTTGCCACGCAGAAACGATTGGCTTAAGAAAACAATTATTCCATCCCGCTAAAAAAATTCCCTAATCCCGTCATACCCCTTTTCGAAGCAAAAAATCGAGGAGAGAGGAATGAAATATTCCAGAGTAAACCTTAGTAAAACGTTGATGTTGTGTAATTTGCATTTGCATGGTGTGTAAGAATTTCGCATCAAACTCGCATGAGCATAAAGTAAAGTAATACAGAAATTTAAGTAATAGGAAAAATAGTGAATATTTTGAATTTCACTTAAATGAGTAAGCCTTAACGAGCCGTTATGCATTGATGTTTTCAACATGAATAATAAAATTATCCTCCGCATCCTGCATTTAAATGTTCAACTAGGAAACGAAATATATGCTATTACCCCAAATTGAAAAAGTAATTAAAAACCTAGAAAAGATGGCGCAACAGCGTAAAGGTAGTGCTTTTACGACGGGCTCTTGTGTGGTTGGTAATGATATTGAAGAAGGAATTTATCATGCCCGCCGGATTATATCTGCCTATGATTTTGACAATGGAAAGCCAGAAAGTGAGCAATATGCAGAGCTCAGTACCTTGTTGCATAAAGCGGCTGATGAGTTTGATGGAATAGATGCTGAAGGGTATGTTGCAGGAGGCATCAAGCAACTCGCAGTTGATATAAAAAAAATAATTTAAGATTATAAGTGACCCGCTATATTCGGCCCACTGCTTACTTTTGTCGCTTTCTAATCGGTTTTTATCATGCAAGAAACGCAATATCACTCACTTGAGCAGCTTGAGCGTCATATTATGGGTCAAACTAATCGTCACGATGGTCATGTTCTTTTGGCTGAGGGTCATGTTCGTTGGGCTGAAGGTTATGTAAATATGAACGAGCCT